>MDTG01442068.1_pt1 | contig 20386 bp, 8 predicted proteins | sample 811421 | NCBI WGS metagenome assembly MDTG01 (sample SAMN05326645, study PRJNA326480) | marine metagenome | isolation source: seawater | place: Pacific Ocean: South East | collected 2011
CAAACTTAGCTATATGGTAATCACCAGTATGTCTAACAAATAATCTTTTATTATCAAACTCATTACCATTGTGTCTTTCTTTTTCCCAATGTAATAAATATTCTAAGCCTTGTACAGCTGATGTAGGTGCTGATAAGCCAACTTGTTTTTCTACTTTGTTATTACCTGTCCAAAAGTTACCTGGCTTTACTTCATAATCAAAACGAGCTAGCTTACGTATACCTAAACCATATCTATAATTAAATGGGTGATATTGAGCTCTATCTTCTACTTGAGGTATGCCATAAAAATCATCTGGATTTGTACGGATAAAATAATTTGGTTGTACTGCTTGTGCGTTTTCTATATTACCAGCAGCATAAAACGTACCGTACTTAAGAAAGTCTTTATATATTTCTTTTAGAAATTGACCTTGTACATTAGTTGATAGTAATAAAGTTATTATTAATAATAGTTTTTTCATTATCTAGATTTTTTCTTTCTTGTTTTCTTTCTTGATGATGTATTAGATTTAAATTTATATCTTGGTCTTTCTATACCTACATCCCACGTATTCCAACCTAATAATGTAGCTATTCTTTGCCATGTAGCATTATTACTATTGGATGATGCTCGTAAATTATTTACGATCATTACTGCTCTATCAAGTGGTATGTTGGTTGTTCCTGATATGAAGTTAGCTACACCTAATATAGCTGGGTTATCAGGGTGAAATCCTAGGTTAGCGATTTCATCTTTGTTATATTTATAAGATATGAAAGAATTATATATTTTTCTTAGTTTACTTCCTATTGGTGGTGATATATTAGCTGCTTCAATTAATGTTTTAGCGTAATCTGCTCTACCACCTCTTTCGCTTTCTTTTCTAAAGCTTAATAGCATGTTCTTCACAGTAGACACAGTTGCGCCAGCTATACCGCTACCTCTTAGTATTGTATCTAACGAAGTATTCATAGCTCTTATCTTCTTATCTTCAATAGCTTCTTCATCATCACTAAAGCCCATCATCATAAATAATGCACTTTGTAAACCTGAGAAAATTATATTTTGTACAGTTGTGTAATACACAATCTTGGATATATTAGTCTTTACATCTCCTCGCTGATTTTTAAGATCTAAGATAGCTTTTTTTGTTAAACGCATATACTGCATTGGTGTATTCTGGAAGGCAAGTACTAATCTACCTAATGGTCCAGTTTGCTGTTGACTAAGCATATCTGGTCTAGCTGACTGTTGTGCTTTTTCAGAAGCTTCAAAGAAATCAGCCATAGCTGTTTTATCTGCTTGTTCAGCTGACATACCTTGTTCTATGTATGTATTGTATCTATTTCTATAAAAAGTAGCACCACCAAATGATATTGCAAAACTATCAGCCATCTGTGTAGGTGCAAAACCTTTTCTTAGTAAATATGATATAGCTGATTGCACTGTACCTTTACCTTTTGCAACAGCGTTTGCAAGCTCAGCTTCGTTGACATCTGTTTGTAATCCTCTTCTTCTTTGTTTTAAAGTAGGTGAATTAAATATCATACTGAAGTCAGACCAAAACTGTTCTTGATTAGAAAATGCTTCAGCAGCTTTTAATGGGTTATTGTCTGTCCAGTTTATAAAGTTAGCAAATGATATTGTTTGAAGCATTGCAGATCTTATATTAAAGAACATAATAGCACCAACAGAGTTGTTAACCCACTGTAACCATTCGTTTACTAACCTGTTTTGACCAAACTTCCTGTTAGTACCAGTCTCCATACGATATAACATATCTTCTAATGCTTCTCTATAATGTGATCCATATAGAGCTTCAATTTTATTCATGTTAGCTTGATCAAATATTTCGTTTTTATTTTCTATCCACTCTTCTAAATAAGTTCTTCTATTTAAGTTTTGTGTAACGTTATATAGATCACCTGTTATACTACCAGCTGTCCAATACTGTTCTGGTTCAGGATAAGACTCTTGTCTTGTTATAGCCTCAAGATCATTAGCAAAGTTTACTAAACCACCAAACTCCTCAACCATGCTAACAAGTGTATCAATATCATTTTGATCCATGCCTGGTATATCATATCCATTTCTATCCCATAAATAAACCCTTATAGCTTCACCCCATGAAAAGTTTTTATAACCAGAGTCTGTGGTTGTTGCTGCCCAAGCATCAGCATGATTTTCTTTTAATGCTTTAAAATCAATGGCTATAGCATTTTGAGCTGCGTTAAGTTGTCTGTATGCTCTAGCAAAAGGATCAACTAAGTTTTCTTTTAAAAACTTTAACTGATCTTCACCTGATTTACCTTCACCAACAAAATAATATAATAGTCCTACAAAGTCTTCTGCTGATGGTGGTATAAAAAATTCAAACTTATTTTGTACAGCACCTTGTACTCTAGCCGCGGCGTTTGATACTGTTTCGTTTGATGCCATACCTGTGTTTTCTTCTAGTATCTCATTAAACACTTGACTCTTGCTAAACTGTGGTCTTGCTTGATATACTTTACCTTTTACATCTAATATATCTAAAGCTGTTTTAACTGCTTTTACATTTTTAATAGCATCATCAGCAAACAAGAAATCATTATAACCTTCCGCTGCTTTTTCTACAATAAACTCTGCTTTTGCCTCTGGTCTACCATCAGCTAACCCAGTTATATTTTTTAAAGGTATGTCTAACCCAACACCTTTTAAAAACTTCTGTATTGCTGTAGCAGCTTCTTGAGGTCTGGCTGTTAATATAAATATATCTGTATTACCAAATTTATTTTTTAAAGACACTGCTTTATCAAAGAAAGGTCCGACCTTACCATCTTTAACTTCGTTAAATTCACTAAAATCAAACTCATAACCTTGAGCCTCTAACTGATCTGCTTGCTCAGCAAACTCAGCAGGTGTTATCTTCATAACCTCACCTGTTGTAATATCCATACCAGTCAAAGCAACTTCATCTTTAAAACCTTCAAACTTTCTATATAAAGCAACTTCAAGCATTTCTCTTTGTTCGCCCTTTGCCTTTTTAATTGAAGCTCTTAATTCTTCAGCTGATTTTGTAGCTGCTAAATTATCTATTTTTTTAGATTTTCTTAGTTGTGCGTTCCAATATGTTTTAAGATTCATTCGCTGAATACTACCAGAGTCCTCTGCTAATGATAAGTTTGTTTCAATATTATCATTGTCATATTTTCTTAATACAGCTGGATCCATTTTCTTTTTAACAATAACCATGCTATTGCTAGTTGCTAATGTATCGTCAAAGTCTAATATACTTAATCCTTTTCTAGGTGCATCTTTACGTCTAGACATACGTAAAGCTTTTTCCATATTTCTAAGTTTACGTATTGATTGTTCTAGCGTTGTTGATTTAGAAAAAGTTATTTTGTTATTATTTTCTAAAGCAGGCATACCATTTGAAAAAGACTTAGAAAACTGAGCTACATCTTTTTTATTTAATAATGTTACGTCTGATTCAGTTTTAGGTTGCGATTTAATGTGAGACCTTAATCTAGTGCCAAGTGTTATCATTGTAACACCTTTCATTTTACCAGCCTTATTGCCTTGCATTGTTAATAAGTAATCAACATCTGCTTCAAACTCAGGAACAGTTTTATTACCTATTTTTCTGCTACCATCCATACTGTATAAACCAGATCCTGTAAACTCTATATGTGTTACTTTATTACCTTCGTATTCTTTATTAAGGTATAGTTTTTTATAAAGAGAAGCATTGCCATTTATTTTACTTTGTATAACAGTATTTTCTTTTTTCCAGTCTTCGTATATATCTTGTGGTATTTTTTTATCAGCTACAGCTAAAAACTCAGGACCATAACCTCTTTTCTTAAGTTCTTTTTCAACAAACTTTTTTAGTCTAGCTCTATATTTAGCACCTTCTTTTATAATTGCTTTTATATTTTTGTCTTTGTTGTATTTTTTGTTTTTACCAATAAAACCTTCTTCATTAATAAAACCATTTATACTAGCGCCTTGTGATCCCATTAGATCACCTTTTAATTCTATATTAACACCATTACCTCTTAATGAAAGTCTTAGATCAGGATGCTCATAGCCTGTTTCAAGATCTTTTTTATTTGTTGGTTCAGTATGCAACATTGTTACATCTTTAATTTTAAAACCTCCTATAAGATCTATGTATATTTGTTCGTGTACTTTTTCAAAGTCTCCTTTTTTAACACCTTGTCTACCCATATATCCGATAACTTGATTACCTAAATATACTGGCGTTTCGGTTTCAGCAGTTTGTTCTATTGACGCAAATAAATCATTTATACTTTTAACAACAGTAGGTTTATGCCATGCACCGTAAGCAGATTTAAATGTTTCTACAATACCATTAAACGCATCGTTAAATATACTAAAACCATCTTCGTTAAATTTATCTACAATTTCTTTATATTGTAAAAAACTAGGTTGAGTTTTTGATAACGATACATTAGGGTTTCTTGATATTTTATTTTTTAATGCTACAAGTTCTTTTTGTAATAACTTTTTATTTGCCTCTAGCATAGCGCTATCTCTTTTACTTTCTTCAGCTTTTACAACTTGTAACGTGCCATCAAGTCCTAATTGAACAGCTCCTCTTTCTGCTAGCGCTCTTTTTCTTTCACCTTTATTATTACTTCTTTTACCTGTCTTAGGATTTATAGCTGGTGGATTAAAGAATTTAAGTAATTTAGCTGGTGTTATTTTTTGTCTTTCATACAGCGTAGGTCCTTGTGTTTCGCTTTCGTAATATAAACCTTCTGAGTTACCATATTTTTCCTCATGAGCTTTAATCTCACTAGGTATCATATTCTTTTTAACTACTTTAGTTAGTACTCTTTCAGATTCAGGTACTAATCTTTCCATGGCAACTAACTGTCTTAATGGTATTTTAGATATTAAAAACTCACCAAAATCAAACATAAAACCACCAGTAAGTTTACCATCTTCAATTTTCATATACTTGTTGCCCTTACCCATTAAGCTAACCATTTTATCAGTTAATCTAGCTACAAAGGTACTGCTTAATATTTCTTCTATATTATCTATATCTATGTTGCCTGATAAAGCAGCTTCGTTAGCATCTAGTATATCATTATATAACTCTCCCTTTTCTTTTATACCAAGTCCTCTTCTAAGATTATCTTCTTTTTTTTCTTGTGCTCTTTGCTCTTCAGCAGCAATCATCTCTTCTTCAGGATTCATTGATGTATCTTCAACTTGCTGGGTCATAGTAGAACCTTCTTTACCTTTTATTGGATCATCTAATGATTTTGCTTGTTTAGCTTTTTCTCTATTACTTATATTACCAGCTGCTAATTGTATTATAGTTTTACCAGATCTGTTAACACCAGTTAACCAACCAAAAAAGCTTTCATTTTTTGTAGGATCAAACTCTTGATAAGATTTACGTATTATTTCGCTCTTTACTTCTTCTTTAAATTCTCTTTCTGATAAACCATATATATCTTTACCTTGAATTTTTTCCATTATTAAACCATCTAACGCATCTGTTTCATATATATACTGCGCTAGATCTGGAGGAAAGTTATTTTGAAACTCTTGTTTAGTTTGATTTGGTCTTATCATGCCGTCAAGATCAACCCTTAAATCACCGCTAGGTGTAATAGATCTTTGCATAACTCCAGCTTGTTGACCTCCTTGTCTAAGCATTTCAACAATGTCTTTGTCAATTTTACCAGTTCTTATTCTTTTGTTATAACCTTTCATAAAGTCATAAACATCTTCACCAGTTCTAAAGTTTTTATTTATTTTACGATCTAAAAATTTACCTTGAAGTAAATTACCTATTTTTGTCATAAGACCTTCATCGTATCTTATATCACCTAATTGTATACCATCAGAAAATATATTTAAATATTCTTCTCCGTAATCTTTAAAATCAACTTCAGTACCATCAGCATTTTTTCTATAACCAGCTTGATCTAATCTTCTATCTATATATCTTCTTTGACTAGGTGTTAATATTTTATAGAAGTTTCTTAGTAATGCTTCACCTTCTTTTGTCATTACACCGTTAGCATCTCTAAGTGTAGACTTCATAACACCATGTAATAACTCGTGTGATCCTACTGATATAGCTTCTGTTTTTAATGCTTGCTCTTTATTTATATACCAACTACCAGCACCGTCAAAAAATCCATCTGACTTAGTTACATCAATAAAGTAACCATCAGCACTAAATTGATTTTTACCAGCATTAGAATTTTCATATGCTTTTTGATAATCTTCATTAGTTTCTATAACCTTTTGCTCAAGACCAGCGGCATCAGCATACGCTTGTGATACGTCTAAGTTGTTATTTAAAGATTGATGTACATGGTTTTTGTATATCTCTTCATTTCTAGCTATAGCATCTGCTTTTTTCTTTTCTTGTATCTTTCTAGTTTCAGAACCAATGTTATCTTTATTTAATACTTCGTTTGCAGATCTTATAGCATCTACGTTTGTGGCGTAGCTTCTAAGTTCTTGACCTTTCATTTGTCTAATAACCTTTCTAGCTTGACTAGATCTTGTTTTTATTTCTAAGGTTATTTCCTCTAGTTTATTTTGAAGCTCCGCTATAACTTGTACATCTTCTGTTTCTTCAAGTTCTTTTTGTATAACCTGTGCTTGATCAAACTTATCTTTTATATATTGTTTATCATCTTGTGTTCTAAACAATATCTCTGCTCTAACTTCTTGTGAGGGTGATGCTAATTCAGTAACAGATCTTACGTTACCACCCATTACAGCACCTATAATACCTTCGTCAAATAGCTCATGCCATTTTTTACGACTACCGTTAAAAGGATTTACACCACCATTTTCACCAAATAATCTTTTATATTCTTTATCATTACCTAAACCTATTCTAATATCAGTGCCATATAATTTATCAAAGCTATCCCATATGTCAACAGCAAAAGCTTGACCCATTTCTGTCATACCTTCCATACCCATTGCTTTTAGTATCCTACCACTAATACCTAACCCCATATCTCTAACAGCGTTTATAGCGGAAGTATTTCTATTACCACCTATAAATTGTCTAATACCTGGGCTAACAACAGCTCTTCTTACTAGATAATCACCACCAAATTCTATTAAACCAGTACCAGCTGCATTTAATAATAATAAACCTGTTTGTTCTTCAGGATTTTTATTAAACTCATCATTAAACTTCTTACCAGCATGTAAACCACCTAACACAGCTAAAGCGCCAGGGTGTGCCATAGCTAAATAAGTTGGCCAAGACTGTAAACCACCTAACACAGCTCTTTCAATACCTTGACCTATATTACCTGATGCAAAGTCATCTGTTATACTAGTGTCGTATTGCACTTGTGTAGCCATTAATGCTTTGACTTCATCTTGTATCATCTTAGATGATTTCATTCTACCAAAACCTAAGTTAACACCGTTAATCTGTTGGTCTCTCATGTTAGCTAATTGCTGTTCCGTACTTAACTCTTCCCAGTTCCAAGCAGCTAAATCTTCTGCTTGAAAACCATCAGCTTGTGTTTTTTTCCACTGATCAGCTAGGTTTTTAACACCACCGGTAACTTGTTCAGCTATAGCAGCTACAGGTTCCATTATAAATTGTCTTAAACCAATAGCGCCAGATGTTGATGCTTGACTAAAAAAGCCTGGATCTTGTTGTTTTATGTAGTTTGATTGTTGTAGCGTGGGATTTACGCCTGTGTATTTGTTGTAAAAAGCGTTTACAAAAGTATCTGTATCTTGCGTCATAGCGTAAGACACCTTTTGATTCAGCTCGTCATCACTTAAATTCGGAGCGTATTTAAGATACATTTGTCTGTATAACTCTTCCATGTGTTAGATTTGATTAATATCGATATTTCCTATATTAACGTTTGGCATTTGTATACCTAAAGCCTTCATGTATAATTGTAGATGTTGAGGATTTTTAGGATCTATAACAAAAGGCATTGTTCTACCACCTACCTTTATATCATATGTCCCATCATCATAACCCTCTATTTTCATTTTACTATTTAAAGGTAATAGATTACCTAATTGTGATAAATCACCAGACTGCCATATTTGTAAAGCTGTATTAGCGTCTATACCTATTCCAACTCTACTAGATCTTGACTTCATACTATAAGCATCGTTTGCAGCTGAGCTTATACCTTCCATCCAATTATTAACTAAAAAGTCTCTTAGTTGATCGTGATTTTCTTCTTTTAATAAATAGTAGTTAGGATCGTTAAGGTTGTCTATGTCTATTAGTGGTTGATCTAAAAATTGATCAGTAGCTAGTGATAACATACCTTCTCTACCATTTTTAGTTACTAACTGTCTTACTTGTCTTCTATATAAATAATCTGAATTATCATCTATAGGTAAAGCATTTTTGTAAGCTTGCTGGTTTAATTTTAATAAACCGTCAACAGCTTCTGCATTTTGGTTAAAATAGGTTGGTAACCCAGCGGCAGGCATAAGACTACCGTCGTCCATTAAAAAGTTTAATCTACCATTTTGCATGGTAATTTGATAATCTTCTTTAGCAAATAATTCTTTTAGTTTTGATGTTTCAGATCCTTTTGATATTATACCTGCATCAAAGTCTTGTAAAAACTCTTGTTTTAAATTTTTAAAATTATCTAGCTCAGTACTTAAATTTTTATAACTACTTTGTATACCAAGCATCTCTTCTCTCATTTGCATATACTGAGGCGTTCCTGCTGGAACTTTAGAAAGTTGTCTAGCTAACATACCATATCTCATTCTACTTGAATTTAAATATTGAGATATTGGTGCTCTCATACTACCAGGCACTTTATCTAGCTCAACACCTTGTGGTAATTGTTCTATATATCTACGTAGATTTCTATCATCGTATATACGCTTAAGTTGTAACTGTTTAGACATTTCACCTTGTTGGTCTATGCTATAGTTTTGAAACTTTGGCGCTGATCTGTATGCTCCTTCTATTAATGCTTTATTTGCTCTCATATTATTTAAATTTTAACCTAGTCCAATACCAGCTTTTAACGCTTCACCAAAACCAACTTTTCCAGTAATATTTCCAGCTGCATCTTTTATATCATTACCAAGTCCTCCTGCTTGTAATGCACTACCTACACCACCAACTACATTACCAATGCCTGATGTTATAGCTTGTGTTGCTTGTGCTCTTGCTTCATTAGCCGCGGCTAATCTGTTTTGTGACATACCTAATAATGTTTCTGTTTTAGCAGCTTCTGCGTCTCTAGCAGCTTGCGCACCTTGTATTTGTGCTGATTGAACATTAGCGGCTCCTTTTGCAGCCATCATTTGATTTCTTTGCTCTTGTTGACCTATACTAGCAGCGGCTGATTGCGCGTTTGCAGACTGTTGACCAGCCATAGCTTGCGCTAAAGCAGCTATACCGGATCCACCGGCTGCTTGGTTCATACCACTCATAGTGTTTGCTAATACAGCTTGTTGTTGTTGAGCGGCAAAATCAGCGGCTTGTGTGTTAACTGTAAGGTCTTCAAAAGTGTTTTCCATATTAGCAGCAAGGTTAGATGTATCTAAGTTTTCATATCTTGCTTTGTTTATGGCTAGTTCTTTTTCAGCTGCTCTTTGCTCAGCTCTCCTTTTACCACCACCGATGATTCCACTAGCTATACTAGTTAATCCGCCTATTGCTTGGGTTGCCATTCCTATCATAGTTCTATATATTTTATTATGTTATTATTATTACACATTATTTACTACTTTCAAATATTTCGGTTCCAACATCAAACAGTTCACACTGTACCTTTTCATCGTTTACCATCTTAACCTCAGCGAAATAACCTCTTAATGCTGATACCGCTGATCTATTGTCTTTACTAAACAATATAAAGTCATTTGACGTTGGTCTAGTTGTAGTACCACTTATATTAGTTGATACAGTTGTTGGTGTTAAAGCTGTTACAGTACCCATTTCAGTTATATTTGTTGTTCCAGCTGCTTGATAGTATGTTGTATCACCTATCTGTACTGAGTCATTAACATGTGGAAAAGTCATTGTTATTATTGGCATATCTTATATATTAAGGTTCTTCACTAAGTGATACTTGTACGTTGTAATCTGGTATTGAGCTTGATGTTATTGTTTCATCAAACTGAGCACTCCATGTGTATGTTAAATCTTGACTTGCACCACTACCAGACAATGTACCTTTTGTTATTGTCATATTATCAAAGCATGATGTTCCAGTGTCAGTATTACCAGCTCCAGGTGTAATAGATAAAGTAATACCATTAATATCATTACCAAAGAAGTTACCAAATATTGTACCTGTACCAGTTATATTAGTATTGTTTGCAGTACCTATATGTATTGTCTTACCGTTTGTAGTGCTGAAAGTACCGTCATCATATGTTAATTTACCAATATTTATAAATCCACCATTACCACCTGTTACTTGAGCGTTTAGTAATATAGCTCCACCTGATCCGCCAGCAACATTAAAGAAGTTGTCTAAGTTTAGTGACATAGTTGTATCAGCTGACCCATAAGTATCAATAAGCATCGATCCTGTGTATGATAGCGTTTTTGTTGAAGGAACGTTGTTTATAGTTGGTAAATTAGCTGCAAACTCTAAATTAAAATTATTAGAGTTGTGATTAGTAAAATCTTCTATTTCAGCATCTGTTATTTGAGATATATTACCAGTTGCTGTTGCTGTAAATGTAACATCTAATTTTGCTACATCAGACTCTTCGTTAGGTGAAGATAATGCTTGAGATGTTTGCGTAAAGTTACTAGATGTAACAGTCATATTACTACTTGTTGCGGCTACTGTTAACGTAACATCTGCAAATTGATTTATAGTAAATGGATTTTGTACAACAGGTGGCGTAGCCGTGTTATACACGTTACCCATTAAAGGACTTAACAATGATGTTGATCCTACGCCTGCTATTGTAAACACATATGCTTTTGATACTGATGTTTCAAAAAACTCTACAGGTACTGTAAAAATACCACCGCTTGGTACTGTTAAAGTTGTAGCTGGTGTAACAGATGTATTCATTAATGTTGTAAACTGAGCATCTAAATTAGTAGACGTTTTATCTACTTCATCTATAAAAATTTCAGTTACGTTTTGTAAAGCAGTTTGATCAAACTTAACTTTACCAGCGCCTGGATCTGAATCACTAGTGTTTTGCTCAAAGTCATATGTTTTAGCGTTAAACCCACTATAAACAGTACCACTTTGATCAAACAAAGACACAACAACATCATCTCCTTGTGGAAAAGTACCTAATGGTGAAACACTACCTGAGTGATTTTGAACAGCTAACTTCCAATATCCATTACCATCGACAACATTAATAACTTCATATTCTTTAAACTTACTAGTGTCAGCAACTCTAGCAACTCTTATTTTTCCTTTATAACCAACTGTAGCTGTTTCAAAGCTGTCACCATCCCAAAACTTACTAGTTCCACCATCTATAGCTTGCGACAATGTAAATGTTGCTCCTTCAAAACCATATACATATAAGTCTATAGTTTGCGCATATCTACTTACAGTGTTAGTACTGTTCCATCTATAACCATTTATTTTGTTGGCTTGAGCTGTTTGTCTCTCTACAGATATAGCGTTAAACTGTATATTGTCTTTACTAGTATCTTGAGCAGGGAACTTGTATTTTACAGTAAATATTCTTTTATCAACATCGCTTAATGTTTTACCGCCAACACCTATTGTTATGTCTGCATTACTAGCGTCTTTATCTTGAAAAGTAATTTCGTATTGACTTTCTATTAAGTCATCTTCTTTTAATATTTTATATTGAGGTGGTTTCTTAAATTCATGTGTTGATGCTAAATTAAACTCAACTTTAGCTACAGTTTCAAAAGTTGAACCATCATATACAGCTTCAAAACCAGTTGCTGAGTTTACAGGTTCAGCTGTTTTATTACCACTACCTATATATGTTTTTGTAACAACTATATTAGAATCACTATTTATATCAAAATTAAGATCATGTAGTCTATATACTAAAGCAGCGGCGTCACCTGAAACAGCTAAATTAATAGCTAAATCATTAGAAGGCATGTTAACACCATCTGTAAAGTTTACAGTTGCTATTACGTTATCTCCGCTTTGAGCAAAACTAACACTATCAACAAAAGATCCAGTAGATGAAACACTAAGATCACTAGCTGTTAAAGTAAAACCAGTGTCAGGTGTTATTGTTATTGTGCCACTAGCTTTTGTTGAATGTATTTCTTGACCAACCTCTACATCAAATGTTAATGCTTCAACTGTAGCATTTGCAATACCAGTTAAATTAGTAGTTACTGTTTTATCAGATAAAGAAACATCACCGGATAAAGCTGTAAACTGACCTAAACCTTGCACGCTAAACTCTTGTGCGTCTAAATTAGATAATTGAGTTGCTACACCTTTTAAACTATTATAATATCTATTTTCTTTTTTAATAAACTGTTTTACAAAACCTTGCTGTGTATCAGTATTTATATATTCAGCAAACCAACCAGGCGTAAACGTTTCTGTTTCGTTATCATAATCATAAGTATAAACTCTTGATCTAGTACCGCTGTAGTTAAGTGTTTTAAATCCTTTTATTGTTTCAGCTATATCATTTATTAATAAAACTACTGAACTATCATATTGTACTCCATAAAAATTATTTCTAACAGGGTTATTATGTATCCATAATTCACCTTGATTCATGGTAAAATACTTATTATTTAATGATGCGCCAGCTTCTGGTATAAATGATTTAAAGCTTGGCCAACCATTTATTTTTTCATCAAAACAAACTGTTGTTGTTGGTAGCGTTAGGTTATAAGCTCCTTTTTTAGTATCATAACTACCTATAAGTTTATCTGCTGTAGGTAAATTATCATTAAAGAAATCTCTCATGCCCGCGTCTGATATAGGTGTTATACCGTCCATGGAAAGTCTTATAACAGCTCCTCTGTTTTTATCAGTAAAATACATCCTAAAAGCATACTCAGCAAATGATTCAGGGTTTTTGCTTATACCGTAGTTTCCGCTAAAAGGTATTGATTGACCTAATACTCTATTAGTTGCTGTTAATTGCGCGTTACCACCAGCTTCAAATAAAGCATCTTTATTAGCTAATACTTTTAAACATTTATCTTCACATAGTACAACTAGATCAGTATTTCTAGCATGCAGCTTTTGTATACCTCCATAATGTGGATTTAAGTCTTTTGTTATAGCTTCACCTTGTATAAATTGATTTAATCTATTTGTGCCGCTAGTAGAGTTAAATATACCAGAGTATATTAAACCATTTTTCTTTTGTTCTTCTTTGTACTGTTCGGCTAAAACAGTAGATACTTTAACACCTTTATCTATTTTAATAGCGTTAAAGTCATCTCTAAGCCTGTCTGATTCTACACCATTACCAAAGCTGTAGCAATTTTTAAAAGCTAATTCATGCTCGCTACCATGTTGAGATATAGCCAACGTGCTACCTGTTTCAAAATACAGATCTAGCTCTGTTGTTTCTTTTGGTTCTGTTTCCCATATAGCTGGGTTTGTTGAAGTTAACAACTCGTTATCTTGATCAATAACTTTCTCCATTATTTGTATCTCACTAATAGCGTTGTTAAAATTATTACCAGAAGAAGGAAAAGTAAATGAATCCTCATAACTACCTCCGTTTTTCCAGTGTTGAAATGTTACAACGTATTCTCTTCTTTTTGCGCTAAAATATTTTTTACCAGATGTTCTTCTAAATTGATAATTTCTAACTGAATTAGTTATTTCATATATTTCACCTGTTTGACCACTGCTATTTTTAAATCTTATATAAGTACCTGGTGTGTCTATTGCTTTTAAAAATGCGTTTATACTATCACCTTTATCATGCTTTCTTCTATTAGGACGCGGTTGTCCAGGAGCACCAGCTCTATATAATTTAAATGTATTGTTACCAATTTTAGGGTGACCGTTATTTGCTTGCGTTATACGTAGGCTAGCATTTCTGTCAGAAGTATCAAACCATGATTCAGAACCAATACTGCTACCAGCACCTGTGTTAGCATTGTTAGCGTCTATTGTTTGACTATTTTTTATACCCCACTCTTGTTCTTCTGTTTGAAATGTATCTATAATGTTAGTTTCAAAAGCTGAGTCTCTATTTATTTTTACAAAAAATCTACCAGAATGTTCAGGCTTCCTTTTAAACTTTTCTTCATAAAGTACAATAGTTATACTATCACCATCAGCTAAACCATCTAAGTGTGTTTCACCTTCTTTTAAAGGTTCGCCTATAGTTACAGAGTATACATGTTTAGGTGCACTACCGGAATCTTCAACACCAGTGTAACCACCACTAACAACTTGGTATTTAGCTGACTTACTTCCTGCAACAATTAATTGTATTAAGTTGTCAGATGTAAAACTTGCTGCAAAACCAGGGTTGTCTAAAGGATCAGGCCCTTTAAATTTAAATGATGTGCTTCCTACTTGAGGTATATTAGAGTCATGAGCTACACATTCAACAGCTGCATTTGCTCTTTTTACAAGTTTAATAAAATCAGGTGCTTCATTTTGTATATCTAATATTTTATATCTAGCCTTATCTTCAACAAAAACATCACTATCATGCTGTTTCTTTAATATAATATATGTATCTTCTTGTACCTTGTTTCTTTCTGATGAAGGAAAACTTAACCACACATTACCATCTTCAGCTAAATAATACCTATCCATAGATAAATTATAGTATTCGTTTGATGGTTCTTTTATGTAATACTTAAAATGAGTTGCCCACTCTGGTGGTGTATTTGATAACGACACTTTTAATTTGTTTACTTTGTTAGCAAACTTTTTTGGAAGTTGTATAGATGCTGTATCGTTAGTAAACACAGGTGATTGTCTATTGTATTTATCTATATATACAACACCTGCTTGATACGTTCTTAATGTTTTTATAGAAAGCTCTGGTTCTTTTACAGTTGTTATATCACTGTTATCTATTGACAAAGTTATATCAGGTAAGTTATAATTAGGTATATTATATTGTTGTAAATAATTACCATATATAAGTCTGTTTGCGGTAACTTCTTGAGCTTTTGCTTTTCTAGGTACGTTATCCCATGGTCTTAGTATTTGATTTGTTTCAACAGTTTTACTAATAAGATCTGACTTTAACTGATATACTAAATCAAAATTATTATATGAATCTCTTTTTAATGTATCTACAACATATATATTGTTAGCGTTAGACTCTTTATATAATATATCTATTTCTTCTACGTCAACAGGATAAATACTAGGTACTGTTATTTTTAAATCTCTAAGATTATTTATCATACCTACGTTAAAACCATCTGATGATAAATATTCAAACGTTGATGGTAAAAATGCTAATTCACTAAATGGTGAAAATACAGAATATTCACCGCTTGTATATTTCCATCTATAACCAAACCTAACCATCTTCTTTTCAAAGATAACGTCGTCTTCTTCTAATAAAACTTCCCATACTAAAGGAACGTAAGCAACCTCTACAGGTATGCTTAATATTTTAAGACTAGCTGTTTGTGTTCCGTTTGATAAACTAGTTATTCTACCTTTTATTTCGTAGTTTATTTGAGATATTTGCTCTTCATACTGCGCTGTTAAAACAACAATATCACCAACTTGAAAATTAGGCGCTGGAGTGAAAGTTAAGTTTACACTAGTACCAGATGCCTTACCATTTCCATCAGCATCAGCAAATAAACCAGCTGTAGAGTTACTAATAATAACAGGTGAAGTACCTGTACCATTACCACCTCTTTTTGATTTTGCCATTGTTAAAGTTGGCGCTGTTATAGGTGCTTGCTTAGCAACAGTTATATGTTCTTCTTTAAAATCAGATGCAGCACTAAGCTGTGTAGATAATATTATATCACCTGTATATTTAGTGTGAGTTGTAAAATTATCAGCACAACCTGATTTAAATATGTTAATATCTATTTTTTTAGGTTCAGATTTATTATCTGTCCATAATAGCATACCTTCTAAAACATTTATGCCTGTTATATATTGATCTGATGTAAAGTTTAATATGTCGCTAGTATCAACAAGCACAGGTGATATTATACCTTTTACATCATCATACTCTATAATACAGTCGGCATTGTCAGCAGTTACAAACCAGTATATTTTATCGTGCTCATTATCAACTACGCTACCTATTGTTTTAGCGTTTGTTAAACCAAAACCACTCCAGTTAGATGTTATAACTTTTTTATTTGAATCAAACGTTTTACCTACAATTTTAGTATTACCTACAACGTTTTGAACACTACCCACGTCATCGCCTTCAGATGTAGATATTTCTATATTCTGCGCGTCTCTATATTCTCCATTAGGTACTAATCTCTCGTCCAGGTCTTTATTCATTTTACCTGCACGAAAATGATGTTTTAATTCTGGCATATGTTAATGTTTTATCTGCTTAGATTTACCTCTCATTATTTGAGCTAGTTCTTCAGATTTGTAATTTGATAATCTTAACTTAGCTGATCTAATAGCAGCAAATCTTTCTTTTTTAAATCTTGCAACAAGATATTCAGGTGTGTTTATTCTAGTTGCTAAAATAGCATGTGCAATCCATTTGTACACTGCTTCTTCAGCAAACTTGTGTACTTGCATTTCGCCATCAGTACCAAGTGTATCGCTGATATACTTTAATATTACAGTCTCACCATTTAACTGTGAGCTAAAATTTATTTTACCTCTTACTGGATCTATATAAAACAAACCATTTGACGTAGCGTTTTCTGGGTTTATACCATATCTACCTCCTAAGAAAAAAGTTTGATCTATGTCATCATTTTCTTCGTTTATGTTATCATTTAATATATCTGGATCCTCAGCATTTTTATAAGTATCCCATGTGTCTGAATCTTCTTGTGTAAGCAAACTACCGTCAGAATCAAATAAATAACTAAAATCGTCGTTTTGTAATAACGAAGTAGGGTTGCTAGTTTGTCTAGCTGGATATAAAGGTTGTTCAACACCGTCTCTATCTAATCTAGATAATTTTATATAACTAACATAATCTTGTGGTAAAATCATTGTTAAGTCAGGTCCTATTTCAACTTCCTGTGATTTTTCAGATCTTAATGTATCATAACTAAGTTCTGCTATACATCTTTGCGCATGAAAAAATACATCAGTTCTTTTTACCTTGTGTATTAGTTTATCTAAACCAACATACGCTATTATAAAGTTATTAACTAAATCTTGTATACCTATATACTGATAATTACCATACTGTTCTATTGCATTTACTTCTTGCAAAGTAACAATTAAACCAGTTAAAGGTGCGCCTGTAGCAGCTTGTACAGATGAGTTTATACCTGAGTTACTAAAAACAAGATTAAAACTACCATCAGCTGTAGTATCATTTGGATCCGTACCGTTGTAACTATAGTTGCTTTTAGATATTTCTATGTTGTTAATAAATACTCGTATTTCTGTTTGTTGAGTAGGTCTTGTAGGAAAATCTGATGCAGCTACATTAAATGATAATGTACTACCATCACCTGTAAAGTTTTTACTTTGGTTGTAATACGATTGTTGTGTTGTTGTTCCTAGTAATCCCATTTATTATACTTTTTCTTGTTGTTTGTCTTGTACCTCTTCTTGATTAGCTATACTGTATACATCTTGTTGTTTGATAATTATACCAGCTAATTCTAATATTTTTACTACTAAATTTGTTTCTTCAGACATATGTAGTTCAAAGTCTGTACTGTTATTAGAGTTATATAAAGCTTCATCTAATACAGTGTTATAAGCCCACTCTACAGTGCTAGGCCTAGATATATAATTACATATCACGCCTGAGTTTATAGTTGTTGGATATAACTGTACAAATCTATCGTTGTCTCCTGTTAAAGCTGTAGCTCTAACGTATACAGGTCTGTTTATTGTTGGTTCGGTTAAAGGTGAGTTTATAATGTGATGTATTTCGTTTTGAGGAATTTTTTCTACTTCTAAGTATCTACCTTTACATAGGTAATATAATTCGCCCATACGATAATAACCGTTAGGTAATAAGAATAATCCATTTTCTTGTGTAGCGTCTTGTAACGCTATTGGTATTCTATATTTTTCAAAAATATCTATTTTTTCTTCGAGCAAATCTATCATGTCAGAATACGTAGTATCATTTCCTGGTTTTGCTCTAAATTGATCTAAGTCATAAAAGTATTGCTCAAATATTTCCATCTGTGCTTGATTAGCTAACAAGTTAAATTCTTGAGGTGTTATATAACCTCTCTGTTCTTTATTAGCTATTGCTAGTACTCTTTGATATACTGTGTCTACGTTAACTGCCATATTAATTTATTTATAGTAAGTAACCACCTCATAGAGATGGTTACCTCTATAAGTGATTATTATTTTAATCTTTTTTCAATAGCTTTAACTACTTCTAAACCGTCATCGGTTTTAAACCAAGTAGATATAGCTGAGTATGGGTGTTCTTCAAAAGGAACTTCAAATAATTTTCTACCATTACTTGCCCATTGGAATGATCTGTTATCTTGTGATAACTTTATAATATTAGCTTCAACAGCTTTTATTGCAAAGTTTCTTAAGTGAACATCATCATCTTGCATTAAGTTTAAAAACAAAGCTGATCTTTGTTTAGCAAACAATAAAATATCTCTTTGTATTTCTTTTGAAGTCATTTTAGATACAGCGTTACCGTATTCTACTCTTAAAATAGCTTCAGCTTCATCTATTGATAATTGTTTAGCTGCAATTAATGCATCAACTTCTAAGTTAATAACATCAAGTTGATCTTCTGCTATCACTTGTTCATCATGTTCGTAGTACATTTTGTCTTTCAACGGATGATACAGTGATAATAATTTTTGTAAGTTCTGCATCCTAGATGGAACATATAATGATCCATTTCTAAATACAATCCTACCAAGAGTTATTTGACCTTTCTGTTCATCAACAAACGGTGAGTTTTGGTTTGTTGCATACCTTAGTTCTCTTTGTTCTCCTTTTTCCTCGTCCCACCAAAGTAAAGGTCTTTTTCTTGAATGTCTCCCTGGTACAGTAAATACCAAAGGTTGTTTTATGCCAGACAAAATATAATGTCTGTCTTTTATTTCCCAATTGTTCATAATATAATATAATTAAAAAGTTTATAAAAATAAAGGTGCGGGTGCCGAAGCACCCTTACCTTTAATTATTTAGATGATTGATTAGTCACCATGTACTGCGTCAGTTTTCTTCAATAATACAAAGTTGTTAGCCGCTTGAACACATAAACATCTCTCAGATAAGAAATGAACGTTCATTGCGTCTTCATCACTTGTATAATTTCCACCAACAGATCCAGTGATCCATGATTTCATTCTTCTATCATCAGCTTCAGAAGCTCTATATCTAACGTGTAAGAAAGGTCTTTTTACGTTTTGACCAAGCATTTGGTCATAAACAGTAGAAGTACCAGCAGGTACGATAATACCTTCTACATCATCAGCGTTACCTCTTGTAGTGCTGTCATTTAAGTATTTCCAGTCAGTTTTGTAGAAGTCATAAGAACCTCTTCTAAAACCAGAGAAACCTAAGTTAAGCGCCATATCCTCTTGGTTGTTGAATACACCGTAAGATGTTCCACCAGTTCCGTAAGAATTTTGGTTTGCTAACATTTTATCAATTGCTAGTGCAATATCTCTATTAGCGAAGATCATGTTTTCTTCGATTGATCCTTGCTTATCAAGCTCTTTAAGGATGTTGTCAAATTCTACAAGTCCTTCACCTGAGCCAGTATCACCAAAGTCAGCATCGTTATAAACAATACCTCTTGATTCAACAGCAGCAAAAAGACCTTCAGTACCTTTAGGGCTAAATCCTGTAGCTCCGAATAATGATCCTGGAGTAATAGTTACACCAGAAGCAGTTTTCTCAGCTTCAATCATTGCCATTTCTAATTGATCTTCAAATCTTAATCTTGCTTCGTGCTCAGACTTAAGATACCATAAGTATCCTGAAGTTCCTAATTCAGAAGTTACTTCAACCCAACCGATCTGAGCAGTGTCAGAACCGTTTACACTATACTTGTCTCTAAGAATAATTGGCTTATTGCTATAAGAGTCAAATTTAGCGTCGATTGAATTACCAACCCCTGAAGTTCCTTTTCCGTATTCAGAACCATAAACGAATAACTTAATTCCAGTTATTGCTCCAGATGATGCATCAAATGCAGATCCTGCAGCAGAGAAATCAGCTACACTATAAGGTGCTGCTACGAAAGTTGCGTTACTAGCGTGAATGCTAGTGATATAAGCTTTAACAGTGTTTCCAGCTTTGCTTACAGCGATAGTATCACCAACTTTAAGAAGCGCCTTCTTTTGAGCCGC
>MDTG01012909.1_pt1 | contig 20381 bp, 20 predicted proteins | sample 811421 | NCBI WGS metagenome assembly MDTG01 (sample SAMN05326645, study PRJNA326480) | marine metagenome | isolation source: seawater | place: Pacific Ocean: South East | collected 2011
GATACTGAGGGTGCCCAAATACGAACTACAAAAGTAAAAAAAAAAAAATTTATCTTAAATTAAATAAAGTTATCAAATTAATTATAGATAATAAAAAAATACAAAATAATTATATTTCTTTAACACCGAATTTTAATTTAATGTCTCTTAAAGTTGGAACAATCATCAAAATCGGTTTTGATAATTTGATTTTAAGTATATTAAAAAAACAAAAAAATAAAAATTTCATTCAAGCAAAAGTTATCTCTGGGGGTTATTTAGAAAACAATAAAGGTGTTCATATTAATCAAAATATTTTACTACCTTCACTTTCAGAAAAAGACAGATATGCAATTAAAGTTGCAAAAAATAATGGTATACATATATTTGCATTATCTTTCGCCAATAATGCCAATAACGTTTTGCAAATTAGAAATTTAATTGGAAAAAAATCTTTTTTAATTTCAAAAATCGAAACTAACAATGCAGTAAAAAACTTAAAATCAATATGTCGGAAGTCTGATGCAGTTTTAATTGATAGAGGAGATTTATCTAGATATTTTGAAATCGAAAAGATACCACCAACTCAAGAAAAAATTATTAAGATTGCAAAAAAAATAAATACTCCAGTTTATGTTGCTACAAATTTATTAGAAACTATGATCAAAAATTCAGAGCCAACTAGAGCTGAAAGTAATGATATTTTTTCTACTCTCAAACAGGGTGCATCTGGGTTAGTTTTAGCAGCAGAAACAGCTATAGGATCAAATCCTATAGAATGTGTTTATTTTTTAAAAAAATGTTTAAAAGTTTTTAATAATTATATCAAATCAAAATAATGATTAAATATTTTGCTCTTGGAAAAGTTACAAAAAACATAGTTTTTATTGATGGAATAAATAGAACCGGAAAGCTCCTTACTGGATCTTTGGTTTCTTCGTTTAATAAAATGGAACATTTAGAATTTGGAGAAATCTTTCAGCACATTATACCAGCACTAAAACTAAAAAAAATTTCTACAGATTTTTCGAAGGCATACCTTCACAATCATATAAATCAGCTTTTGTATAACAAATATTTATCAAGAAACGTAAACTTCAGAAAAAATGATAGAACAGGAATTGCCAATTACCAAAACCCAGGTTTATACAAAAAACGTCTAAATGTAAAAGAGGGTGATAAAATTATGCCAAAAATAATAAGTGACAAACCTTTTTTACCTTTTGTTACTCATGATATAATGTGTAATTACGACCAATTTCTTAAACTAAATTTAGAAGTAAAAATAATTGAAGTATTTAGAAATCCAGTTGATTTAGTTTATTCTTGGAGTAAAAAAAATTTAGCTACAAGATTTGGACGAGATAAGAGGATATTTACTTTATTGATTGAAAAAAACAAAAAGCCATATTCTCAACATTTATATAACCTTCCTATTTACTGGCATAAATTAAACGACATAGAAAAAAGTATATTGTATGTTAAAATTTTGACAGATAGATCAGTTAAACAATTAAAAAAAAATTATAATAAAAACATTTATCTCACTGATTATGAAACAATTGTAGAAAATACAGCAAATGAATTAAAAAAAATTGCGAAATTTTTAAATACATCTTTTTCAAAAAAAACTTATAAATTTATTAAAAGAGAAAATTGTCCAAAAAAAATTGATTATAACTTAAAAAATAAAAAAGTTGAGTTTATAAATAGTAAAGTTTCGAAAAAATATTCAAAATTATTAATTGATATGGAAAAAAAATATATCAAAAATATTTATGGATTAAAAAAGACATAGATTTAATATGATTATAGCATTACCTATTGAAATTAAATCAAGAGAATATTTACCCAAGCTATATTTAGCATACAATATTTTAAAATATTCAAAACATAAAGTTATAATTGGAAAAAAAGCTGAAATTTATTCAATATTTAAAAAGTCAAAAAATGTTTTTTTAATCTCTAAAAGTGGACCAAAAAAAAAATTTACTTTTAAAAAAGAAATACTTGAAAAAAATTTTTTTTCTATTTTAGATGAGGAAGGTCCTCTTGCTAACTTAAGATTTAAAGATTTCAAAAATAGATGCTCTAATAAAGTTCTTTCTTATTGCGATTATTATTTTTCATGGGGAAAAGACGACAAAAAGCTTATAGAAAAAAAAACAGCCATTAAATGTAAAGTATTAAATTATGGACACCCTAAGTTTGATCTATTAATAAATAAAAACGACTCTCTAATATCAAGAGAAAAATATCTCCGAAAAAAGTTCAACAATTTTGTTTTTTTTCCATCTAATTTTCATCAAGATCAGATTATGGATAACAAAGATTATTTAATTTGGAGAAGCAAACAAGCAATTAATGATAAAAATTTTATTAAAAGATCCTCAAATCTTTTAAAAAAAGATTTAAATAATTACATCAATTCAATTAATTTAATAAAAAAACTTGCAATAGAAAACCCGAAAATTAATTTTATATTTAGACCACATCCCAGACAAGATTATAAAAAAGTTAAAAAAAGATTTGGCAAAATTAGTAAGAATATTTTCATTGAGCATAAATTCTCTATTTCTCCTTACATTAGTGCATGCAATTTATATATGCATAGAGGTTGTACATCTGTTTTGGAAGCAGCTAAATTAAATAAAAAAATTATATATTTAAAAAACTATAATTATAATCAAAGAAATTGGATGAGTGAGGTTGGTTTTAATTTAATAGAAAGTAAAAAAGAAATTAAGATTATCTCAAATATTATAAAAGGAAAAATAAAAGTAAGACAAAATCAAAACTTAAGTATTCTAGAAAATATAGGTAAAAAACAATTCTGTCAGAACTTTGTAAGTTTTATTAATAATAGTAAATTTGAGAATGTTAATTCCATTATTAATTATAGGTACTCAAAAGCCTCTAGTGCTGTTACAAATAGGGTTAAGTCAAATATAAAAAAATTTTTTATAAAAAGTGATATAGTAAGAAAAACTCTTTCTCACATTAATGAAGATTTAATTCTACCAAGAAGTTATGGTTTATCAAAATTTAGTAAATTAACTTCCAATGAAATACAAAAAGATATAAACAAGTTTTTTGTTAATAAAGAAAAAAAAATAAAAAAAAAAATTGTATTACAAAAAATAAATATAAACTCCTTTTTACTAAAAAAAGTGAAATAATCTGTAAAAATGAAAATTGATAAAAAAGGGACAATTATTCATAATCTAAAAAGTTTATGGAAATTACTATCGGTAAATGAAAAAAAAAAATCATTTGTGTTTCTTATATTAATTTTATCACAAGTTTTCCTTGAAACATTAAGCATAGGATCTTTATATCCTTTATTCATTAGTCTCTTTTCTTCTGAAAATAGATTAAATCAAGAGACGTGGTTTAATAATGAATTACTTGAAAACTTTCTAGCAAGTGAGTCCGTTTTTTTAAGTCTATCAATTTTAATTATTATTATATTTTTATTAAAAAATATATTTCTAGTTTTTGTTGTTCATTGGACCCAAACTTTTGAAAGAGAATTTAAATTAAGACTTAAAAAAAAATTATTAAATGTTTATTTATTAAAAGATTATCTTTTCCATATATCTCGAGAGACTGGAAAGCTTGTAAGAAATGTTAATACTGCGACAGACACGATTATGAAATCTTTAGCAATTGCTATGGTTTTTTTTACAGATTTATTTATGTTGGTTGGTTTAGTAATTTTAATGTGTTTTATTAATATTTATTTTGTTTTTACCTCATTAATAATCGTTATTTCAATATCAATTTTATATTTTTATTTTTTCAAAAAAATTTTAATTACTTATGGTGAGTTTACTTTTGAATTCCAGGGTGAGGCGCTGAAAAGATTATTACAAACATTTACAATGATTAAGGAAATAAAAATCTTTAAAAAAGAAAATTATTTTATAAATCTATTTTATAAGGAAGAGTCAAAATTCCAAATTTTTCAAAGAAGAGCTTATATAATTAGATCATATCTTAAGCCTTTCTTTGAAATATTATTTGTTGTTGGCTTGTTAATTTTTTTTAATTATAAATCTTTAGGAAGTAAGCAAATTACTGATACATTGCCAGAGTTAGCAATTTTCACAGTAGTTTTATTACGATTAATACCCTCAATAAGTAAAATTATAACCTCGCTTCAAAAACAAAATCAGTATCATGCAACTATTGAAGCTGTGAGAGATGACCTTGCAATAAATGAAAAAAATTTAATTTCAAAAGATTATAAGAAAATTGATATTGATGATTTTAAATACATAGAATTGAAAAATGTATTTTTTAAGTATCCTGATAAAGAAAATTATATTTTAAAAAATTTTTCAATGAAAATAAATAAAGGAGAATATATTGGAATTATTGGCGAGTCAGGATCAGGTAAATCGACATTAGTAGATATAATAATAGGTCTTTTAAGTGTTAATAAGGGAGATATTTATTTTAATGATACAAAAATAAATGTAGATAACCCTGATTGGAAATCATTATTTTCATATGTACCACAAACAGTAAATATTTTTAATGACACCTTTTTATCAAATATAACTTTAGAGATGGACGAAGGGGAAATTGATAAAAAAAAACTTGATGATGCTATTCAACATTCAGGATTAAAAACATTTTTTAGTAAATTGAATAATGACTTCCAAGCAAACCTTGGTGAAATTGGAGCAAAAATCTCTGGAGGAGAAAGACAAAGAGTAAGTATTGCTAGAGCTTTATATAAAAATACTAATATTATTATTTTTGATGAAGCTTTTAGTTCACTTGATGTAACAACAAAAAATACAATATTGAAAGAAATAGAAGAATTATCAAAAATTAAAACTATTATATCAATTTCTCATTCTCTAGATGACTTAAGCAATTGTGATAAAATTATTAATTTAAATGATTTAAAAATTTAATATTCAAATTTATTAAAGTTTTTTTTAAATTTTCTTGACTCATATCAAAATTATTTTCGCTAAATAGTTCTTCAAAAAATTTATCTATTAATAGCAGTCTTTTTTCAAACAAAGAATCTGCCTTATAGTTTATATCGTTTTTAAAAAAATTTATTTTTATAAAAGAATTTGAGTAAAATTTATTTATCATAATTCTTCGAGAATAAATTGTAGAGTTTCCAACTTTACTTCCTATTTCTAGTTGAATTAAATTTTTATAAATATTTGAGTTTAATAAATCTAAGGGAAATTTATTATTATTTTTATGATAAAAAAATTTAAACTTTTTTAAATGACTAATCAATAAATATCTTATTAATACATTTGATAAATAATATTTTTCATGAAAATCTAAGTTTTTAAAGTTTAAGTTACTAACAATTTTTTTGAATCTGAAATTTTTTAAAAATTCAATTGTATTTAAATCATCTATAAATTTTTCACAAAAATTTTTTGTATTCTTATTATTAGATCTTGTTAAGGATTTAATACAATCGATTGTATCAGCATAATCAGCTTTACCTACAAATACAATTTTTTTGGAAAAAATAAGTTCTTTTGATGTATTAAAATATTTTAAAAAATTATATATAGAAAATATTGAGGGATAAAAATATTTAATTTTTTTAGCTAAACTGATCCCAGATACATTTTGTAAAAAATTATTGCTTGATAATTTAAGTTTATTAAGTGGAATGTAACTTTCGTTAGCTTGATTAAAATTATTTTGTGTAATTATTTTAAAATTATTATATTTATTTTTAATTTTGCCCAGTTCTTCTCTATAATAAATATAATCAAAATCACCATTCCATAATATAGTAAATAATTTTATATTATTATTTAGGTTAAAATCTAATAATTTTTTAAAAAACGTTTGATCAACAAAAACAGCAGATTCTTTATTTTTTATATTTATTAAATTTTTTACAAATACTATTTTTTTAGAATTAAAAACGTAATCAAGGTGATAACAGTAATGAATAATTCTATGTTCTGGAGAAAAAACGTAAACTTGATTATTAAATATTTCATTAATATTTAACATCTAAAATTAATTTAATTTACTTCTATAATAGTCAAAAAAAATTGAAATCATTTTTCTTAGAGAAGGTGGTTTAGCTATTTTAATTACCCTACTTCCACCAACTGGCATCCATATTATTTCAGGAAAAATTTTATCAAAGTAAAAAAAATCTTTTGTTTCCACTTTTTTAGGTATCGTTATGAAAGTAATAAACAACATATCTCTAAATTTTCCTTTCTCGACTCTACCAGCTTTATGAAGACATGCAGAAGTATCTGCCATTAGAGACTCACCTTTATGACCAATATTCAAATATAATTGATTTTCCAATTCATTTTTTTGATAATTATTTCTATTTACATATTTATTTTTTTTAACAAAATTTTTTGTACTCTCCTTAGAATATATATGTAAGGGACCATTTTCTTTATTTGTATCCATTAAATTTATAAAAAGTTTAAAATGGTTATAAGTATTATGATCTACATGATAATTGTTGCTGTAAACCTCATTCTCAAATTTATCTATATTGTAATTTCTTTTTATTACAACTTTTGCAACTGAAATCTTAGCATTATAGTAATGCTCAAAATCATTAAGTAAATTTCTAAAATTTTGATTAATATGAATTTTTATCAAATTTTTAATTTTTTCTGTTATTTCAAAATGAAAATAACCTTTTTCATCATTAGGATTTTGTAAATTTAGTTCAGCATTAATTTTTTCACAAAAATCTAAGGAATTGATTTTAGTTTTAAAGAAACCTTGATTAAGAAATTTTTGGATATCAGAATTATTTGTTTTATTAGAAATTAAAATTTTATGAGAAAAATTAAAGATATTGTTATAAAAATTATTTGGATTTTTAAAAATATATCTTCCAAAATTCTGGTTTATTTTAAAAAAAACTTTTCCTAGCATTTACTTTTTATATTTTTTTTGTTTATGAATAATAATTCAATATGTTTATTAAAAATTCTTACTAATTTCAATACAATATAAGATATGATTATTTTATAAATTATTGAAAAAAAATTTAAAATCTTATACTAAGTTTACATGCTTAGATTATTTAAATTATTCTTGCCACCAATTTTTAATAAGAATTTATTAAGAAAATACTACCAATTACTTTTTAAAAAAAACAAAACAATTCATTTTTTTAATTATGAGAAGAATTGTTTCAAAAGACAAGCCTTTATTAACAGAGCAGTTTCAAAATTTCCAAATTGCAAGTATTTAGAAATTGGAACTAATGAGGACAAAGTTTTCAGTACTATTCCCCTTAAGATGAAAGATAAATATGGTGTAGATCCTATAAAAGGTGGAAATTTTCGTATGACATCAGACGAATTTTTCGAAAAATATCATAATTTGAAGTTTGATGTTATCTTCATAGATGGATTACATCATTATGATCAATGTCAAAAAGATTGTTTAAATGCAATGAAACAATTAAATCAAGATGGAATAATATTATTTCATGATATGCTACCAAGATGTGAGTTAGAACAAGCGGTACCTCAAAATTACCATAGATGGTCTGGCGATGTATGGAAGGTAGCAGTTGAATTAAATCATTCAAAAAATATTGATTTTAAAATTTGTAATATTGATTTTGGTATAGGAATTTTGAAATTAAATGAAGGTTATGAATATCATAAAATGCCACAACTAAAAGCAATGAAGTTTAATGATTTTATTTCTTACAAAAAAGATTTTAAAATTATAAATTCAGAAGAGGCTCTAGATTTTATAGATGCAACTTAAAAAAAAAATTAAGATACTGTATAAAATAATTTTTCAAAAAGGTTTTTTTTATTATTATATACAAAAATTTATAGTCAATATAAATTTAAGAGACTTTCTTTCAAAAATTGAAAAAATCATTTTTCAATTTTTATATAAAAAAAATTTTAAAGAAAATATCTTAGAAGAAAATACTTTAAGTAGACTTTTGAAAACAGAGGGTGTAACAAATGTTTTTGAGTTACAATCTTTGAATGAAAATAAACATAAAATAATAGAATATTTTAATAATAATAAAATCTTTTATGATAAAGATCCAAATAAATTATTTACATTAAAAGACAGAGATGAGAAAATAAAAATTGGATACTATAAGCCAGAGACTACTGCTAATTGCCCATATATTTTCGATATAGTGAATGATAATCACATATTAAATACTCTTAATTCTTATTTCAAATCTCCTTATAAACTTGATTACATGGCAGCATGGTGGTCATTCACTAATAAAGGTTTGGCATCAGAAAAAACTCAGTATTTTCACAGAGATTTAGACTCTTTAAATTTTATTAAGTTTTTTATTTATTTAACTGACGTTGATTTAAATTCTGGACCACATCAATATATTAAATATAGTCAACTGAAATACTATGGTCATAAAGTGAATAGAAAAACAATAGATGAAAAAAATATTAAAGATTTAGAAAGCGAGAATTTATTTACTTTCACTGGTAAATCAGGATCAGTTATTGGTGAAAATACGTTTGGCTTTCATAGAGCTATGACTCCAGTTTCAAACGATAGATTAATGTTGGTATTATGTTATTCATTAGCAAAAACTTACTATGGTCCTTCAAAACCATTTTTAAATTTAAATAATTTAAAATTAAAGAATAAAAATATAAACAAATACATAAATCAAACTTATATTTTATAGAATTAACTTAAATTTCTATTAATTTTTTTAATTATATCTTTACTATAACTTAAAAATTCTTTTTTAGAGCTGTTATTAACTATTTTAAGATAAGCGGTATTATTTTTTATATCTTCTATACCATAACCAACTACATTTTTTAAATTTTTATTTTTATAAACTTTTTTACTATCTCTTTTTTTTAAAGTATTTATGTCAGCTGAAATATTTATTTCATAAAATCTCTTAAATTTTTCTTTACAATAAAGTCTATATTTTTGAGAGGTAAGGTTTGCTGAGATAATCAAATTTATATTTTGGTTGTCAAGAAAATGCACAAAATTAATTATTCTCTCAGCATTTTCATTTCTATCTTTTAGAGTGTAACCTAGGTCATTTTTTAACATTTCTCTAAATTTGTCACCATCAATATGAATTATATTTTTAATTTTTTTTTTTAATTTTTTGTAAATATAGGATGCAATTAAAGTCTTACCAACCCCAGAAATACCTGTAAACCAAAGTATCATATTAATTTTTTTGAATTAATATATTTAAATAATTTATTTGCAACAAATGAATTACCTTTTTTTGATAAATGACCACCATATTTATCTTCTAAATATAAATCTTCAATTAAGCCTTTACTTTTGAAAACACCTGTCAAATCTAAAATATTAAGTTTATTTTTTTTTCTAATTTTTTCATAAAAAATTTCATAATTAGTTCTTTTTTGTTTTGAAATAAATATATCGTGCATTTGGGGTAAAATTAAGAATAAACAATTTAAATTTTTACTTTTTATAGTTTTATTAATTTTAACCATCATTTCATAAAGATGTTTTTCATATTTATTTTCAGCGTACATTTTGTTTGCATCAATTATATTATCTTTAACGATTTTGTTGTAACAATTTAAATAAAAAATTTTTTTTTTTTCAGAATTTAAAAAATTGAATAGTTTAAATAAAAACATATTGAAAAAAATTATATTATTTCTTCTTATTGATTTAATATAAGAAAATGAATATGGAAATTTGAACATATAGTGTAAAAATCTTCTTTCATAAAAAATGTCTTTACTTTTAATTAATGGTATCTTTTGTTTAAGTTTTGCAAGTGTTGTGTTTTTATTAATAATATTTTTTTGAAGTAATAATTTTTTTTTTTTTAATTTAAAAAATGGTTTAAAACCATATTTATTGCCAAATTCACTATAGTGCTTCCAATAAGAATTAATTCTTGAAATTGTTTCCGGTACGAATGCAAAAATTATTAATTTCGTAGTTTTTGGCAACTTTGTTTTTTTATATTTAATAAAACTTTGATCTAAACCAAAATTACCTACACCATAATTTCTTACAGATTTTTTTATTTTATTTTCTAATTTTGCCTCCCAAGTTTTGTCATTATCAACATATCTGCAAAAAGCATAAGAATCTCCAAAAACAGATACTAATGATTGTTTATTTTTGTAAGAGGTTTCTCTAAAACCATCTTTTGAAATTTTATAAAATGTTTTTTTTTTTATTTAAAATTTCATAACCACTTGAATTTTTGTTTCTATCCCAACCTGTGTTATTGTTGTACGAATTTGAAAGAAATTTTTTTAATTCAGTTTTTGACTTAAAAGGAAATTCGTCATCTATATTGATTATCCATTGGAAGTCTTTTTTAAACGATTTGACAACTAGGATTAAAAAAATTTCAAAAAAAATAAGAAAAATTAAGAAAAAAATTATAAGATCAAGGTTTTTAAGCATTAAACATCTTGTATAAAATTATAAGTTGAATAATAGAGTTATGATAAATTATAATAAACTATTCAAATAACTTATTAAATCAAAAAAATTGATTAACTTTAAAAGACTTACTATCGGAATTATAGGAATGGGTTATGTGGGATTGCCTCTTGCTAATGCTTTCTCTAAGAAATTTAGAGTAATAGGTTACGATGTAAATAAAAGAAGAATCATAGAATTAAAAAAGGGTATCGACACAACTGGTGAGGTCAAAAATCTCCAAAAGAACAAAATAAATTTACAATTTTTTTCTGATATAAAATATCTTAAAAATTGTAAAATTTTTATAGTGACAGTCCCAACGCCTGTAAAAAAAAATAATCAACCCGACTTATCAAATTTAAAAAATGCATGTAAATCTTTATCGTCTGTAATCTCAAAAAAATCTATAATAGTTTTTGAGTCAACAGTTTACCCTGGTTGTACAGAAGAATATTGCATGCCAATTATAAAAAAATTTTCAAAATTAAAATATAATAAAGATTTTTATCTTGGTTATAGCCCTGAAAGAATAAACCCAGGACAATCAAAAAAAAAATTAGAGAATATTATTAAAATAACAAGTGGATCAACTTTAGGTGCATCTAATATTATTGACAATCTATATAAAAAAATAATACCGGCTGGTACTTATAAAGCTTCCAGTATTAAAATTGCTGAGGCAGCAAAAGTTATTGAGAACACTCAAAGAGATATTAATATAGCTTTTGTAAATGAACTTTCTATATTATTTAACAAACTTGGTTTAGAAACATCTGAAGTTTTAGAGGCAGCTGGCACAAAGTGGAATTTCAATAAATACTATCCAGGATTAGTTGGAGGACATTGTATAGGAGTTGATCCTTATTATCTTGCTTTTAAAGCAAAAAAATTAGGACTAAAAAGTAAAATAATTTTAGCTGGTAGAAAATTAAATAATGAAATGGCTTCTTATATTTTTGACAAAATCATTAATCAGATAGATAAAAATAAAAAAAAATATTCTAACTCAAATATTCTTATTTTGGGAGCAACATTTAAAGAAAATTGTGGAGATTTTCGTAATTCAAAAGTTTTTGACATTATGAAAAAATTAGATAAGTTAAAAATTAATTACTCAGTTGTAGACCCTTATTACTCAAATAATATAAATATAAATTCAAGTTTTAAAAAAAACTTCTATAAATTTCAACATCTTGATAAAAAATTTGATATAATTTTAATTAGTGTTGGACATCAATATTTTAAGAAATTAGGAATCAAAAAGTTAAAGAGTAAATTAAAAACAAAAGGAAAAATTTTTGATCTTAAGTCAATTTTTAAAAAAAATAATACAAGCTTTAGGTTATAATGAATATACTAATTACAGGAGTTGCAGGTTTTATTGGATTCCATACTGCAAAAAAATTATTAGACAAAGGCTACAAAGTAATTGGTGTAGACAATATTAACAATTATTATGATAAAAAAATTAAATTAGACCGTTTAAAGATATTAAAAAAAACATCGATTAAAAATTTTAAATTCTTTAAAAAAGATATTTCAAATTATAAAGAAATTGAAAACATATTTAAAAAAAATAAAATAAACTATGTAATTAATTTAGCTGCTCAGGCAGGTGTTAGATATTCACTTAAATATCCAAAAACATATTTAAAAAGCAATATAAGTGGTTTTTTTAATATCATTGATATCTCTAGAAGATTTAAAATTAAAAGATTAATATATGCCAGCACTAGTAGTGTATACGGATTAAATGTTGAAAACCCTTTTACTGAAAAGCATACAGCCGACCATCCAATACAATTTTATGCAGCTTCAAAAAGATCAAACGAATTAATCGCACATTCTTATAGCTCATTGTATAATTTAGAAACGATTGGACTAAGATTTTTTACAGTTTATGGGCCTTGGGGACGCCCAGATATGGCTTTATTCAAATTTGTTAACAACATTATTAAAAATAAAGCTATTGAAATATTTAATTATGGAAATCATGCCAGAGATTTTACATATATAGATGATATTGTTGATGGTATAGTCTTATTGATTAAATCCAAAAAAATTTTCAATACAAATAATAAAAATAATAAGAAAAATTTTTCTCCAGATGAAAGTTCATCTCCATTTAAAATTTTTAATATTGGAAGTGGTAAAAAAACTGCCTTAATGAAATATGTAAAAATTATTGAGAAAAATTTGAAAATTAATGCAAAAAAAAAATATTTACCACTACAAAAAGGTGATATTAGAAGCACTTTGTCAAATATTAATTCTTTAAAAAAGTTTGGTTATAAGCCAAAAGTTAACCCGGAGAATGGAATTAAAAAATTCATAAATTGGTACAGAGATTACTATAAGATTTAAATTAAATTTTGATTAGCTGCAAATTTCAAGATTTTATTAGATCTTATTTTCCAAGTATAATTTTTAGCTGTTTCAAATGAATTTTTTTTTATTTTTTCAAATTTTTTTGGATTTTTGAATATATTTTTAATTGATTTGCACCAATCATCAATATTATCTGGATCGCACATGATACAATTAAAATTATTTTTGAGTATATGAGAATAGACAGGTAGTTTTGAGGCGACGATTATGTTTGAGGCCGCCAAATATTCAAAAAGTTTAAGTGGGGAAATATATTTCGAGACATCTAAATTTTTAGCAAGTATTCCAATTTTCTTTTGATAAGGCATTAATAAAATTAAGTTGCTTTTGAGAACTTTAGGTATTTTATTGTAAGAGATATAATTTTTAAAATTAAGATTCTTAAGCGATTTGGTATCTAAATTTTCAATAGTGTCAATATTACCGTAAGCATCAAATTGAATATCTGGAATTTTTTTTGCGATTTTAAAAATAACTTCAATTCCTTTACCTTTAGTGAAACTACCAGTATATACACATCTCTTTTTTACTTTATATTTATTTTTAAAATCTTCAATCTCAACACAGTCATCTAAAACTATACTCTTATCTTTATTTTTATCAAAAATTTTTTGTAAATTACGATGTATAAAAATAAATCTCATTTTATTTAAAAAATTTAACTTAGAAAAAAAATTAAAGATAACTTTTGTTAACCCAGACATTTCGTGATGTATTTCTAGAATAACTTTATAATTCATTAAGATTAACATAATAGCTGGAATAATTGATCGTGATAAAACTAAAGAATTTTTTTGTAGGTTTTTAATACACCAATATCCAAAGTATATATTTCTAAATAAACCTCTTTTAGGTTTTTCTTTAAAACAATAATTAATTTTAATTTTTTTTTTTAATAAATATGTTTTCTTGATTTTAGATAAATTAAAGTTTTTTCGTTTAGAGTATAAATTTAGGTTAACTTTAACTCCATTTTTAGCAAAATTATCACAGATTTTCATTACATGAACTGCGTATGCAGATTTATTAGGTAAAGAAAGATCAGAAATATAATTGATTTCTTTCATTACCATTTTAAGTATTTTTTTAATTTTATTTCAATTTTATTTAATTCATTTTTGGTTAGAAAATTTTTGGCTTTATATAAATTTTTCATTGAATTTTTTTTATCAAAGTTTCCTAAGTCATTATTACTAACACAAATAAATTTATTTATTTTTTTTCTTTCCTTATCAAAGTCATTTAAAAAATTTTCATAATTAATTTGTAATATGTTATTTTTATTTTTGATATTTTTATCAAATTTTATTTGAATTTCTTTGTACCATTTTATAAATGTATTGACATCGTGTCCTGGATATGAAAAAGCTTCCGTTCTTTTCATGCTCCAAAAAATACTTCTTGGATCTCTATCTACAATAATTATTTTTTTATTATCAAAAAATTTTGTACTTAAATTTATATTCCAATAATTTGCAGATTGATTAAAAATTACATTTTTAAATTTTGTATTATTTTTGTGAATAATTTTAATTATATTATTTATTAATATTTGACTTTCTCTAATAAATTTTTTTTCTTCTACAGGTAAAGTCATATTCATTAACTCAAGTTCGTTAATTTTTTTTTTTTAATACAACTCTGTTTACGTAAAAATTTAATTTTTTTTTAAAGTATATTCTATTTTTATAAAATTCAGGATAAGCGTTATAATTCAGTTTAATTACTTTGTTAAAAAACTTTTTAAATACTGGTCTTAATTTTTTTTGTTTATTTTTTTTTTCAAACTTGTCTAAAACTTTTTTGAATCTTTCAAATGCACTTGCAGAATTATTTATTGAAAAATTTACATAATTATTAATATAAAGGTCTGTTAAACCATCTGGATCATGAATAATTCGAAACTCTTTACCATTAAGAAAAGACAAATTACTTTTTTGAGAACTTAAATAATCAAAAACAGCACCTGAACCACTGTTACCAGATCCTATTACAATAATTTTATTTAGCATTAACTATTTTATTTTTTTTATATATATATATATTTAAAATTCCATACATAAGTTTATCAAATGTTTATAAACAAATCTGAAAATTTAAAAATACTACTTAGTAAAAATTTAAAAAGATCGAAAATACCTAAATTTATAGATTTTAATGTTAAAGAGTGGACCAAAACAGATAAAAATATTTTAATAAATAAAATAAAAAAAAATTTATCAAATAGAATTTGTATTCGCTCTTCGTTCGCATTAGAAGACAAAACTGATAATTCATTAGCAGGAAAGTTTGAGAGTTATTTAAATGTATCTAATACTAGTCAAAATATTATAAAATATGTGAATAAAATTGTTACTCAGTATTCAAAATTTGATAAAAATAATGTTGAGAACAGCAATATTTTTATTCAAAATTATTTGTCAGATTCTATTCTTAGTGGAGTAGTAACAAATTTTAATTTGCATGATGGATCGCCATATTATGTAATTAATTATGACGATACTACAAATTTAACTGATACAGTTACTTCTGGAGGAAAATCAGGTTTTAGAGCTCTATATGTTTATAAAAATAAGTTAAACAACGTTAAATCTAAAAGATTTAGACCATTAGTTTTAGCAATAAAAGAAATAGAAAAAAAATTTAATTATCTGCCTATCGATATTGAATTTGCAGTAGATAAAAAATTAAATGTGCACATATTTCAAATAAGACCAATATCAACTAAAAAAAATTGGAAGACGATAAAATCTTCATCATTTGGATTAAAATTAAATCAATTAGGCAAAAAATTTTTAAAACTTGAAAAAAAGAATTCAAAATATAATAAAAAAGCGGTTTTTGGACTTATGCCAGACTGGAACCCTGTTGAAATGATAGGAAGTTTCCCGGGTAAACTTTCTTACTCTTTATACAAAAAATTAATTACAAAAAACTCTTGGTCGATCGCAAGAAAAGAAATGGAATACAAAAATATTAAATCTGATTTAATGTATAATTTTTCTGGAAGACCATATATTGACGTAAGATTAAGTTTTAACTCATTCCTACCAAAAAATTTAGGGTCAAATCTTTCTAAGAAAATTACAAATCATTGGTGTGATATTTTAATAAATAATCCTTATTTACATGATAAAATTGAATTTGAAATTGCAGATAGTTGTTATGATTTTTCATTAGAAAATAAAATAAATAAAAATTATCATTTTTTAAATAAGTCACAAAAAAAAGACTATTTCAAAAAAATAAAATCGCACACTTATGGCATAATAAACAATTATGAAGAAAATTTCATAAGTTATTTTAAAGATTTAAAAGAGCTAGAAAATTATAGAGTTAATTTGATAAAAAAAGTTAAAAATAAAGAAAATATTAATTTAAAAAAAGTTATTATTGAAACTATTCAAGCGCTTAAAAAAAAAGGAATCATTCCGTTTTCAAAATTTGCTAGAAATGCATTTATAGGAAAAAAAATACTAGATAATTTAAAATTAAAGAATATTATTAGATTAAATGATTATAAAAAAATACTAAATTCATTAGATACAGTTACATCATTATTTACAAAGTTAGAAAAGAAAATTTATTATTCAAAATATAATAAAAAATTATTTTATAGTCTATTTTTTCATTTACGACCTGGAACATATGATATTGAAGTAAATAGATATAGACCCCAAATAAATACTTATGAAATAAACAACATAAATGAGATATTAAGTCTAAGTAGTACATCATCAAAGTTACTAGGAGTTAGTAAAATAAAAAAAATACAAAAATATTTGGATAAAAATAAATTTAAATTAGATGCTATTAAACTATTAAATTATGCTGTCAGTTCAATGAAATTAAGAGAAAATTCTAAATATATTTTTACAAGAACATTAAGTGATTTATTGGAGCTTTTAAAAATTTATGGTCAAAGCAAAGGTTTAAAGAAAACAGAACTATCAGAATTGACAATAGATGAAATTCTTAAAACTAATTTAATTAAAATCGATAATAAATTAAAAAAACATGACAAGACTAATTTTAATGCAAATGTTCAATTGCCTTTCTTGATTAATTCTAAAAAAGATTTTTTTGTTTGCTCTATTCAAGAAGTCAAACCAAATTTTATTACATACGAAAATGTTAGATCAAAGTGTGTTAAACTAAATAACAATTTAAAAAACAAGAATTTAAAAAATAGAATCGTTTTAATTGAAAATGCTGATCCAGGATATGATTGGATATTTTCAAAAAATATAAAAGGACTTATTACTAAAAATGGGGGTATTAATTCTCATATGTCTATTAGATGCCAAGAATTAAATATTCCAGCAGCAATTGGTTTGGGAGAATACAATTTTAATTTATTGAAAAGTAATTTTAATATAAATTTGAACTGTAAGTTAAATAAAATTAATATTTTAAATACAAATTGATATGTTGATAGGTATTTCGTCAAATATAAAAAAACATTATGCTAATTATTGTGATTTTATAGACTATTACTGGATAAAATATTTTAATAAGAAAAATTATAAATTTATAACTATACCAAATTCAAGTTTATCAAGTTCTGAAATTTTAAATAAATATAAAAAATCTCTTGATCTATTAGTTCTTCAAGGTGGTAACGATATTTATACTACTAAAAAAGAAATTCTTAATAGAAACAAAGTTGAGCAATCAATAATTAATTTTGGGATAAGATATGGTATACCTATTCTTGGAGTTTGCAGAGGTATGCAGCTTATAAATCTAAAATTTAATGGAAAAATAAAAAAAAAGGAAGGACATATGCTCACAAAGCACGGTGTCACTTTTTTAGATGCAAGAATTTTTAATACAAAAAAATTGATGGTTAATAGTTTTCATAACTATTGTGTAACTAAATCAAGTTTGGCCAAAAATATGGAAATTATTGCAGAGGCTAATGATAAGACAATAGAACTATTTAAACATAAAAAATATAAAATTTACGGCGTAATGTGGCATCCAGAAAGAACAAAATCAAAAAAATTTTTGGATAAATTAATTAAATTTTGCAAATGAATATAATTATTTTATGTGCGGGATCTGGAAGAAGAATAGATATAAATAAACCAAAATGTTTATTAAAAATAAATGGTAAAACTATTTTAGATAGAACACTTTATTTATTAAGAAATAACAATCAGGAAAATAAAAATATTATTTTTGCTCTTGGTTATAAAAATAACATGATAAAAAAAATTATTAAGAATAAATATAATTATTTTATAAATAAAAAATATGCAAAAACTAATATGGTCTATTCTTTATTTGGTTGTTTGAGCAAAACTAAAATAGAAGATACAGTAATTCTTTATGGTGATATTTATTATACCCAAGAAATTATAGATAAAATTCTAAAATCAAAAAATGATATTACTACTGCAATAGATAAAAATTGGAAAAAGATATGGAAATTGAAAGATAATTTTCATGACGATTTAGAAACATTAAAGATAAAAAAAAATAAAATCACAGAAATAGGGGGTAAGACAAATGAAATTTCATCAATAGATGGAAGATATATTGGAGCAACTAAATTTAATAAAAAAACAATTAATTTTTTTATTAAATTTTATTCTAAAAAAATTAAATTGGGTTCAACAAAATACACAAAATTAGATATGACTAGTCTTTTGATGATCATGATTAAAAAGGGTTATAAACTATCATATAAAAGTATTAATAGTTTTTGGTATGAATTTGATAACAAAAAAGACATAGAAATATTTGATTTATATGAGAGTAAATTTAAGAATAAAAAATCTTAATAGACTAAATCTAAATTTTTTTAAAAATATTTTTTTAAATAATATTAAATTAAATCATAAGATTGATTTTGGGACAAGCAAAGCTAATAGTTTTTTTATTAAAACTTTAACTAATTCAAAATATTATTTTGAATTAGGATCTGGTAAATCCACATTTCTGGCCGATAAACTTAAAAAAAATTTTTATTCAATTGAAACTAGTAAGTCATTTTATAATTTTATTAAAAGTAAGATTAAGAGAAAAAATAATTTGAAATATATAAGTCTCGGTGTAGTTGGTAATTATTCGTATCCAATATTTTTATATGAAACAAAAGCACAAAATTATATTAATTTTATAAACGATTTTTTAAATTTAAAAAATTTTCCTGATTTTATTTTGGTAGATGGAAGATATAGGGTTTTAACTTTGTTACATTTTTTAAAATATTATAAAAAATTAAAAAAAAACAAAACATGTATTTTATTAGATGATTTTGTTAGTAGAGATTATTATAAGATTTTAAAAAAATTTTATAAAATTAAAATTATTGGTAGAATGGCTAAGCTAGATCCCAAGCCTTTAAAATTAAAAATCTTAAATAAATATATTCATGCCCACTATTTAGATGCCCGTTAGTTAATATGAAAATTTGTTATATTTTTCCTTCTGCACTACCATCAAAGAACGCAAGTTCACTTCAGACAGCAAAAATGTGTGATGCATTTTCAAATAAAAATAAAATAATATTATATTTGCCTAACACAGGATATAAAAATATTTCTATTAAAAAGTTTTATAATTTAAAAAATAATTTTAAAGTTGTAAGATTAAAAAATTTTAATAAATTTCCAGTTGGTTTTGATTACTATTTATTTTCTTTATTTGCAATAATTAAGTCATTAAAATTTAGACCTAATTTCTATATAACTAGAATGTTTATTGTTTCGTTTTTTTTAATTTTATTTAAAAAAAAACATGTACTAGAAGTACACAATGACATGAGTATAGAGGGCAGAGTTGTTAAATTTATATTTAAATATTTTAATATATTCAATTCTAAATATATTATAAAAATTGTAACAACTACTCACACACTTAAGCAACACTATTCAAAAAAATATAAAATACCCAATAAAAAATTCCAAGTATTACCTAATGGATCCAGTTTTATGAGGCAAAAGTTTAAACCAAAAAAAAAAGTGAGAAATATTGGTTATTTTGGTGCACTATATATGTCTAGAGGTTTAGATATCATTATATATTTGTCTAAAATTTTTAAGGGTTTAAATTTTTATATTTATGGAGGTGATAAAGAAGATGTCCTAAAGCTAAAAAAATATTATCACTCAAAAAATTTGATATTCAAACCATACATAAATCAAAAAGCTTTAGAGTTGAAAATGAAAAAAATGGATGTTTTGCTACTTCCCTACACAACCAAAATAACCGTTGCAGGAGATGTTGGCAATATGAAGAAATACACATCTCCTTTAAAAATGTTTGATTATTTAGCTTCGGGTAAAATAATCGTGTCATCAAATATTCATGTTTTGCATGAAATATTACAAGATGAATATAATTGTTTTATGGTTAAAAATTATTTAAATAAAAATTCATGGGTAAAAAAATTTAAAAAAATTTTATCTAATCCTGTAAAAAGAAATCAAATTGCATTAAACGCACTGAATTCCTCTAGACAATACGATACAAAAAAAAGAAGCGAAAGAATTGTTTCATTTTTTAAAAATGAGACTGTAATATAATTTAGAGCTATCTTTAAAATGGTTTTTTTCTATAAA
>MDTG01383814.1_pt1 | contig 20379 bp, 18 predicted proteins | sample 811421 | NCBI WGS metagenome assembly MDTG01 (sample SAMN05326645, study PRJNA326480) | marine metagenome | isolation source: seawater | place: Pacific Ocean: South East | collected 2011
AAAGACATGGCTCCTCCAAAATGGGCCAAGCTTAATTTCAAGGAAATTGATTTACAGAAAATTATTTATTACTCTGCCCCAAAGCAAAAAATTTCATTAAACAGTCTTGATGAGGCTGACCCGGAATTAATTAAAACCTTTAATAAACTTGGAATTTCAATTGAAGAACAAAAACGACTTGCCGGAGTTGCTGTAGATGTTGTAATTGACAGCGTGTCTGTTTCTACGTCTTTTAAAGATAAGCTAGCTGAATTAGGAATTATATTTTGTTCTATGTCTGAAGCTGTTAAGAATCATGGGGACTTGGTAAAAAAATATATTGGGTCTGTTGTTCCTCCAAAAGACAATTATTTTGCTGCATTAAATTCTGCTGTTTTTAGCGATGGATCTTTTTGTTACATTCCTAAGGGAGTGAAGTGTCCTATGGAGCTGTCTACGTATTTTAGGATAAATGAAGCTGGGACTGGTCAATTCGAAAGAACATTAATTGTTGCTGAAGAAAATAGCGCAGTAAGTTACTTGGAGGGCTGCACGGCCCCTCAGAGAGACGAAAATCAACTTCATGCGGCCATTGTAGAAATTGTTGCCCTAGACTCTTCAGATGTGAAATACTCAACGATTCAAAACTGGTATCCCGGAAGTAAAGATGGCAAGGGAGGTGTTTATAATTTTGTAACAAAAAGAGGTGTTGCTTATAAAAACGCTAAAATCTCTTGGACGCAGGTAGAGACGGGGTCTTCTATTACCTGGAAATATCCATCTTGTATATTAAAGGGTGATGGAGCCATCGGTGAATTTTTTTCCATTGCAGTTACAAAAAACTATCAACAAGCAGACACTGGAACCAAAATGATTCATATGGGGAAAAATACTAAAAGTACTATTATTAGCAAGGGTATTTCGGCTGGCTTTAGCAACAATAGTTATCGCGGACTGGTAAAAATAAACCGAAATGCTAAAAAAGCTCGGAACTTTTCACAGTGTGATTCCCTGCTAATGGGGGACAAGTGTGGAGCCCACACCTTTCCATATATTGATGTTAAAAATAACTGTTCTGTAGTTGAGCACGAAGCAACTACTTCAAAAATTGGTGAGGATCAGCTACTTTATTGTAATCAACGAGGAATCCCTGAACAAGAAGCCATTGCTTTAATTGTAAACGGCTATTGCAAGGAGGTTTTACAAAAACTGCCTATGGAGTTTGCTGTAGAAGCAAGAAAATTATTAGAGATAACGCTCGAAGATAGCGTTGGATAAACTTAAAAAATATGTTAAAAATAAAAAACCTACACTGTGAAATTGAGGGCCAAAGTATTTTAAATGGCATTAATCTGTCTATTGGTCCTGGTGAAACCCACGCGATTATGGGGCCTAATGGGTCTGGGAAAAGCACGCTTTCTTCAATAATTGCCGGGGACGAAAACTATGAAATCACCTCGGGCTCTATCCAGTTTCTAGAAAAAAATCTATTTGACTTTTCAGCAGAAGAAAGAGCCCACTTGGGTATTTTTCTATCGTTTCAATATCCTGTCGAAATTCCTGGCGTAAGCGTGAGTAACTTTTTAAAAACAGCTGTTAATGAGTGTCGCAAAGCCAACAATCTACCGCCTTTAAGTGCGCGCGACCTGCTAGCATTAATGAAATCTAATTTAGAATTATTGCAAATGGATTCTGATTTTTTGTCTAGATCAATGAATGCTGGGTTTTCTGGCGGAGAGAAAAAAAGAAATGAAATATTTCAATTAGCAATGCTCAAGCCCAAGCTTTGTGTTTTAGATGAAACCGACTCGGGCCTAGACATCGACGCCCTTAAGGTTGTTGCCAATGGTGTTAATAAGTTGAGAAATGATGGCCGGTCTTTTTTGATTATCACACACTACCAAAGGCTTTTAGATCACATTGCCCCCGACCACGTGCATGTTTTAATGGACGGAAAAATTATAAAGTCTGGTGGACCGGAGCTGGCATTAGAATTAGAAAAAAATGGCTATGATAACATCTATTGAAGATTTAATTAGATTTTTTTTGCACAAAATTAATGAGCAAAAATTGGATAAGCTTGATTGCAATAAAAAAATGGCTATTCGAAAAAGTGCTATTGAAAAAATTTTAGAAAAAGACTTTGAAAAATACGCCTATAAATATTTTGGAAACAATGATCTTCAAATAGATCCCCAGGCACCAAGCAAAAATGACGATTCCAAAAAATTAGAAAAAACAATAAGGTTGAAAATTCCTCATCTTTTTAATAACCCTGGTTTTTGTGCCACGATAATTGACGGTGAATTTTGTGAGTCCCTTTCCTGCCTACCTAAAAATGTAAAAATTATTCATTTTCAAGATTTTGACGAAAAAGCATTTGCCCCTTTTTTAAACACTAAAAAATCCTGGGACAATCCTGCCGCCCTAATAAATGTTGCACTTGCAAAAAACGGCTTTATGCTTGAAGCCTCAGAATCATCTAATCAAGAAAAAATTACTATTAATCATATTAGTTCTTTGAATGTTTCTGGGTTTGAGCATGTGCGAAACATTTATAGTTTTAAAAAAAATGCCAAATTAACAATAATTGAAAATTTTTATACTTTACACGAGCCTATCTCTAGGGTTAACAATACTGTTTCTCAATGGATTTTAGAGGAGGGTGCTGTTGTTAATTTATACAGTATTAATTCTTGGCAAGACAAGGTTGGCTCAAGAAGCATTACAAGCTCTTTTATTTATCAGAAAAAAAGTAGTGTTGCATCGTTATTTCATTCTTATACTAATGTAAACTCTATTAAAAACAACGTGCATGTTAGGCTTGAAGATGAACATGCTGTTTGTAACTTATATTCCATATCATTACTAAACAAATCTAATTGCGTAGAAAACGACATCTTTATAGAGCATGTTAAAAAAAATTGCCAAAGCCAGCAAGTTTACAAGGGGGTTTTTTGCGACAGCTCCAAGGGGCGTTTTGACAGCCTTGTTTTGGTGCACAAAGATGCCCAAAAAACATCTGCAGTTCAACAAAACAACAATATTTTACTCTCTGAAAGATCTGTTGTGCACTCAAACCCACAATTAGAAATATTTGCAGACGATGTTGAGTGTGCACATGGATCTACTGTTGGTCAAATTGATGATAACGCCTTATTTTATTTGAGGTCTCGTGGGATAGGTCAACGTGCCGCATATAGTATTTTGCTAAAAGCTTTTCTTTCTAGTGTTGTTGATAAAATTAATGATTCTCTGGCTCTAAAAATAACTAAAGATGCAATAAGTCAAAAATTAAACACACTATAATGGACCTTTTTAATACTGCAAATACTCGCAAATTTTTTCCATATTTCTGCTCCGAAAAAAGAGGGGATAATATTTATTTTGACAACGCTGCCACCACCCACAAGCCCCTTTCTGTTATAAACAGAATCACAGATTTTTACACACAAGAAAACAGCAATATTCATCGCGGTGTTTATGGGTTGGGAATTTCTGCCACTGATCAATATGAAAATTGCCGAAAGTTAATTCATAAATTTATTGGGTCCAATAGTGCTAAAGAAATTATTCTCACCAGTGGTGCAACCGAGTCAATTAATCTTGTTGCACAAACTTATGGTAAAAAGTTTATTCAGAAGGGTGACATTATATTAGTTTCTCCAATTGAGCATCACGCAAATTTAATTCCTTGGCAAGTTATTGCTAAAGAAAATGGCGCCAAAATAAAAGAAATTCCTATTAATAAAGACTTAATTGTCGACTTTGATGCACTTGCTGGTATGTTGTCAGATAAAGTTAAATTAATTGCGGTTAATCATGTGTCTAATGTAACTGGTCTTTGCCAGGACATTAAGAGGATTGTGAAAAGTTGTAAAAAATTTAAGATTCCTGTATTTGTAGATGGAGCGCAAGCTGGCTCTCATATAAAAATTAATGTGTCAGAATTAGGATGTGATTTTTACTGTTTTTCAGGCCATAAACTTTTCGGGCCAACCGGAACAGGTGCGTTGTTTATTAAAGAAGGTATTATGCGTGAAATGCCGCCCTATAAAACAGGCGGACAAATGGTTTCTAGAGTTCGTTTTCAAAGCTCTGATTGGATAGATTATCCTCTTAAGTTTGAGGCCGGCACACCTAACATTGCTGGTGTAATTGGCCTAGGAGAAGCTATTAAATTTATCGAAAATATCGATTTTCAACAATTAGCTAACTACGAGCAGCATTTGTCTGTTTTAATGGCTGAAAAATTGGCAGAACTTCCCCATTTAGAAGTGTATGGTGGCTCTAAAAAAGTCGCCCCCATATTTTCTTTTAATATTAAAAACATTCACCACTACGATCTGGCAGCATTGCTGTCTGAAAGTGGTGTTCTGGTGCGCTCCGGCCATTTGTGTAATCAAAGTTTAATGGATTTTTTAAACATTGATGGGTGTGTTAGGGCTTCCTTGTCTATATATAATTCTGAGAAAGAAATAAATAATTTTATACAGAAGTTAAAAGCCGTTGTCAAACTCTTAAGTAAGTCTGTTTGAAAAATCGAATAAAACAAATAACAAGTGACTTTAGCCTGTTTGAATCATGGGAGGACAAGTATGAGCACCTAATTGAATTTGGCCAAGAGCTTTTGGGAGCCGACAACAAATCAATTAGAATTGATTCTAATTTAATACATGGCTGTCAGTCAAAAGTTTGGCTTTTTTGTAAGGTGAAAAACAAAAAACTTTATTTTTACGCTGATAGTGATGCTTTAATTACAAAGGGCCTTGTTGCTATAATTGTTTTTGTATATTCTGGCGCTTCTGCCACGGAGATAATTAAAGAAAAGACCGATGTTTTTTTGTCTATTGGTCTTAGAAAAAAACTATCTATGAATAGGTCTAATGGCCTAAACATGATGCTAGAAAAGGTTAATGATTGTGCGCTTAATTGTTTAAAAAATGAAAAATGAAATACAAATACTTGGTGAAGAGGTTGTTAAGGCCTTGTGTCAAATATATGACCCCGAAATCCCTGTTAATATATATGAATTGGGGTTAATTTATGATGTTCAAATTAGTGAAGATTATGATGTTAAAATTTTAATGACATTTACTGCTCCCAACTGTCCTGTTGCCGAGTCTTTGCCTATCGAGGTAAGGGAGCGGGTCGAAAAAATTAAAAAAATTAAAAAAGCAACTGTTGATATCACTTGGGATCCTCCTTGGAACAAGAGTATGATGTCAGAAGAGGCAAAGTTAGAATTAGGGTTTTTGTAAATTATGACTAATAAAATCGAAAATAAGGTTGAGAAGGCTGGCCTTTTAACTCTAGATATAAATAAATTTTTTGTGCCCGGAAAACGCGAGTCGGTAGATATCAGTAAATTTATTGGAGAAGAATTAATTGTGCGCGAGTCAGTGTTTAAGAAAAACATAGATGCTGCAAATTGGGAAAGTCTGACTTCCGCATTTGTCGCTGTTTATTGTTCAAAAGATATTATTGTGCCTCCTTGGGCATATCTTTTCGTTCAGGTTAAGTTAGCGGAAATTGCTCGGGAAGTTTTTTTCTCTGAGCCCGAAACCATGAATGCAATCCTTTTTGAGCGGGGATTAAATAATTTAGAGATTGCTGAATATAAAAATAAACGTGTATTTTTGAAGATTTGTAGCAATAATCAATTGCCTTTGTGTGCAATATCATTGTGTGCTCAAAAACTTATACCACACGTAAAAAGTTTATTTTACGGAGAGCCCTGCTCTAGTATACCTTTAATTAAAAATTGAAATATTATGAAAAATTTACTTACACTTATTTTATGTCTTTTATTTTGTTTACCACAAAAATCTTCCGCCGATGAAGGCATGTGGCTTCCTATGTTTATTAAAAAGCTTAATATGGGAGACATGCGGGAAAAAGGCCTTCAGTTAACTGCTGATGAAATTTATAGCATTAACAACTCTTCATTAAAAGATGCTATTATTAATTTTAATGGTTATTGTACTGGAGAGGTCGTTTCTTCTAATGGACTAATTTTAACAAACCATCATTGTGGATATGATGCAATTCAAAACCATAGTTTGGAAGGAACTGATTATTTGGGTGAAGGGTTTTGGGCCAAAAACCACAAAGAAGAATTACCTAATGAAGGGTTTTTTGTTAAGTTTTTAATAAGCATGAAAGATGTTTCAAAAGAGGTATTGGATAGTATTGACTACGGTACTGACGAGTCTATTAGGGAGGAGCTTGTCCGCGAAAGAATTGAAAGTATTAAAAAAAGAGAAGTAGGAGATTCTAATTATGAGGCTGAAATTAAATCGTTTTTTGGCGGAAATGAATATTACCTATTTATTTATGAAAAATATAGTGATATTAGGCTAGTTGGTGCCCCGCCCGAGTCAATTGGCAAATATGGTGGTGACACCGATAACTGGATGTGGCCAAGACACACTGGAGACTTTGCTTTGTTTAGGATTTATACTGCCCCAGACGGCTCTCCGGCAGAATATGATGAAAAAAATATTCCTCTTGTTCCTAAGCATCATTTGCCAATTTCGCTGGATGGTGTTCAGGAAGGTGATTTTACAATGATTATGGGTTACCCCGGTGGCACCGATAGATATTTGTCTTCTTTTGGGGTAAAATCTGCTATTGAAACATATAACCCAACTGTTGTTAAAATTAGAGAAGAAAAACTTAACATTCTTAACAAGCACATGCGGGCAGATAGAGATGTTAGTATTATGTATGCCAGTAAAAAGGCCCGAATATCAAATTATTGGAAATATTACATTGGTCAAACGCGCGGATTAAAAAGGCTTAATGTTTATCAAAAAAAGCAAGATTTAGAGCGTTTATTTTCAAAATTTGCCAACTCAACAAAAAGCAATCAATCTATTTATGGAGATGTTTTGAGCACTATTGAAGCTGCTCACAAAAAACTAAGTGAAACCACTCTTTCTAGGGTTTATTTGAATGAGGCTGCTTGGTCTGGTCCAAGTTTTGTTCGATTGGCACGCCGCTCTGAACGTTTTATTCGAGCTTTAGAGTCTGGAGATGAGGCTAAAATAATTGCGGGAAAAGAAAGTTTTGAAGAATTAATTCGTGATAATTTTAAAGAATATAAAAAGGAAATTGATAAAGAAATTTTTGTTAAAATGATGGAAATGTATTCTGAGGGGGTTCCCTCTAATCAAATGCCTGAAGCAATTGCCTCTTTAACGAAGAAATATCGTGGTGATTTTCAAAAATGGGGCAACGATTTATATGATCGGTCCGTTTTTGTTGATGAAAATAAAATAACCGAGCTATTGGCTAACTTAAACATGAACTTTTTAGACCTAACTATATCCGAGCTAAAAAACGACCCAGCATATAAGATTCAAAAGTCTGTCTTAGATAATTATTTTTCTAAAATTAGACCTCAAAACGCTGAGTCAGAAAAATCTCTAGCAATTGCACAAAGACTATTTATTGATGGATTAAGAAAAATGTCTCCAGACAAAAATTTTTATCCTAACGCGAATTTTACTATGAGGCTAACCTATGGTAGTGTTGGGTCATATAGCCCTGGAAATGCTGTAGAATATAATTTTATAACCACCTTGGATGGTGTCATTGAAAAAATGGACAACGATAACCCTGAGTTTATTGTTCCTGAAAAATTAGTGGAACTGCACGAAAACCGTGACTATGGTCAATATGGTAATCCAGATGGATCACTAAGTGTTTGTTTTATATCAAACAATGACATTACTGGGGGGAACTCTGGGTCCCCTGTTATAAATTCAAAGGGTCACTTGGTTGGATGCGCTTTTGATGGAAATTGGGAAGCTATGAGCGGAGACATTGCTTTTGAAAACAAATTGCAACGCACAATTTCAGTTGATGCTAGATATATTTTATTTATAATTGACAAGTTTGCTGGAGCGTCTAATATTATAAATGAGCTTACTTTATTTAAAGGGGAAAAAGTGGGAGCGAAAAAAGTAAACAGTCGAGTTAAAAAAACGTATCGATCCGTTTGGAGTGAAAACTCTAGTGTTAGAAAAAAATATAGAACATATAGGGCTTTTAGAAAGGCTGCCATAGAGTGGAATAATCAAAATAGTTGATTTATTCTATGATTGATTTAGCTCTGTTGACCGAGAAGAGATACTTAAATCCTGACTCTGAAAGTTGGTATGTTAAAAACATTCTTCATGAAGACCAATTAATCCAGTCTGAACTAGAGAGGGTTGGTATTTCGTCTAAAAGAGTTGCTTGGGACGATAATTTTAAACCTTCTTTATTTCGGTTTTCATTATTTCGCACAACTTGGAACTATTTTGAGAAGCTTGATCAATTTTATAATTTTTTAAATAACTGCCGCGGAAAAACTAAATTTATTAATTCTCTGGATTCAATAATTTGGAATCTTGATAAAAATTATTTAATTGAGCTCGAAAACGCTGGAATTAATATTGTAAAAACATCTATAATAAAAAAATCTTCGCCACTAAGCCTTCTCTCAATTGCCCGGCAACATAATTGGGGTGATGTTGTTATTAAGCCTTGTGTTTCGGCTGCAGCTTGGAATACTCATTTTATTAAAAAAAACAACCTAGAAAAAAGTGAACCTTTATTTCAGGAATTGGTGCAAAAATACGACATGATGGTTCAGCCTTTTCAAGAAAATATTATTTCTTTTGGAGAGTTGTCGTTGATGGTGGTAAATGGAGTGTTTACCCATGCTGTTTTAAAAAGGGCAAAACATGGGGATTTTAGGGTTCAGGATGATTTTGGAGGTTCTGTAGAGGCCTACGCCCCCACAAAAGATCAAATTTTTTTTGTAGAAAAAATCCTCCAAAAAATTCCATTTAATTGTTTATATGCAAGAGTTGACGTTGTTTTAGATAATAATAATCAGCTTGCTCTTTCAGAATTGGAATTGATTGAGCCCGAAATGTGGTTTAGATATAACCGAGACGCTGCCGTTAAGTTGGCTGAGAGTGTTGGGTCTTATTTTTAGACCTAATACGCCCTGGAGTCTCTACCCTCTATATAATATACTAGGGATTTATTGGCCACCTTATTTCCTCCAGGCGTTGGATAGTCTCCTGTAAAATACCAGTCCCCTGTGTGCTCCGGGCACGCCTTGTGAAGGTCTTCTACTCTTTGAAATATAATATCAAATTCTGTTGACAAATTGTCTGTTTTTAAAAGTGTAGCAATTTCTTTTGAAATCTCTTCGTTTGTAAACCAGGCATATAGTTCTTTGAGGTGATTTTGCTGGCTTTCTTTTGGTTGTTTAAGGGCTTTTTTACATTTTTCATAAACACTGGCTATGTGTATTTTTCCTTCAGGTGTTTTATTTAACAATGAAATAACTCCCTTAAAGGCAATAAAATCTCCTAGTTTTGCCATGTCTATTCCATAACAATCCGGGTATCTTATTTGCGGGGCCGAAGAAACTACTATTATTTTTTTTAGATTTAGACGATCTAAAATTCTTAATATACTTTTTTTCAAAGTTGTTCCCCTAACAATACTATCGTCTAGTATTACTAATGTGTCTTTACTTGATGACGCCCCATATGTAACATCATAAACGTGCCCCACTAAACCGTCCCTGTCGCTATCAGAAGTAATAAATGTTCTAAGCTTAGCGTCTTTAACCGCCATCTTCTCTATTCTTATCTTTTGGGAAATAATCTTTTGTAACTCTTCATTTTTTCCGTGCTTTAATAGGTTTAGTTTTTGTTTCCCCATTTCTTCTTCAAGCGAAGAGACTAAGCCTAGGAAAGCCGTTTCTGCCGTGTTTGGTATATATGAAAAAATAGTGTTATCTAAATCATTATTAATTTTTTGCAGAACATGATTTTTTAAAAATGCTCCTAGTTGTTTTCTTTCATTGTAAATTTCAATGTCGTTTCCTCTTGAGAAATATATTCTCTCGAAAGAACATGCAGACCTTTTTTGGGGATCTATAATTTGATTAAATTCTATTTCTCCATTTTTTTTCACAATAATAGCCTGCCCCCTTGGAAGTTCTTTTATTTTATCTGAATCAACATTAAACGCTGTTTGTATGACTGGTCTTTCTGACGTTATAACTGCTACTTCTTCGTCATGATAATAATATGCTGGGCGTATGCCGTTTGGATCCCTTAATACAAAAGCATCGCCATGACCGATAATGCCACCTAAAACATAGCCGCCGTCCCATTTTTTTGAAGCATTCATTAATATATTTGAAATGTTTAAATTGTCTTCTATTAATTTTGAAATTTCAATATTGCTTTTAGACTGCGCCTTATACTGATTATATAGCCTTGAGTTTTCTTCGTCTGTAAAATGACCTATTTTTTCTAAAATTGTAACCGTGTCTGATTTTTCTTTTGGATGTTGACCAAGTTCAATTAATTGATTAAGTAATTCGTCTACATTTGTCATGTTAAAATTTCCTGCTAAAACTAAATTTCTTGACTTCCAGTTGTTTTGCCTTAAAAATGGATGACATTGTGAAATGCTGTTTTTACCATATGTTCCATATCTCAGGTGTCCCAAAAAAAGCTCACCCATAAATGAGCAATTTTGTTTCATCCAATTTGGGTCATTAAATTCGGATGGGTAATTTTTTTTGATACTTTTAAAATTATCACTAATTTTTGAAAACAAATCTTGAATTGCATTTTGATTTACAGACCTCCTGCGACTAATATAGGGTTTGCCTGGTTGCGTTTGTAGTTTAATATTAACTAATCCAGCCCCGTCTTGACCTCTATTTACCTGTTTCTGCATTAATAAATACATTTTATTTAACCCATATAAGGAGGTCCCGTATTTTTCTTGGTAATAACCCAAAGGTTTTAATAGCCTTAACATTGCTATACCACACTCATGTTTTATTTTGTCACTCATTTGTGTTTCTTTAATATAAATTTATAAAAAATCTTCTTTTTTCTTCCCTAGCCAACTGAGCACATTCTTGCACCAAATTTCTGCAACCTCTTTCTTGGTTAAGACTCCCATGTCTAACGCCTGATCTAAAACCTTCCCTGGATAAGATGATCCCGCGCCATCTATTTCTCCCAGTGGAAAAGGGTCATCCAGCCCCATTATTATTTGGTCTGAACCTACACGCTCCTTTAATAGATTTAGTGTGTGTGGATCGTGCACTAGTGTGTCAAAATATATATTTTTTTGTCCCATGGTTTTTCTGGGGTCTTGTAGACCCTTAAATAAGTCTGGCCTGCCTTCAAAGCCCTGAATTCTTCTGCCATAGTTAGCAGCACCAAGCATTCCTCCATGAGCAAAGCTTGTTCTTATGTTTGGATATTTATTTGGCAAATCTCTAAGGCTAAAAACATGTATTGCGTCTGCACACTGGGCCATCATCCAAACCAAATGAAATCTCCAATACTGATTTTTTAAAGCAATCATTTTATCGCCATCATATGGGTGAATTTGAACTGATAAATTATGTTTATTAGCTAATTCAAATATTGGGTCTACGTCTGCTTCAGCAATAGACAGCCATTCTCCTTTTTTGTTTAAAAAATGGGTGGGCAAACAAAGAAGTTTTAACCCTAACTTATTGACACATCGGTCTATTTCTTTTAAAGAGTGATCTATGTATAGTGGCTGAACCACAAAACCACAAGTGAATTTTTCTGGATAATCATTCTGAACAAGGCTATTAAAATTATTTTGAAAACTAACCGCATCAATACAGTCTTGTTTTTTCCATCCATTACAATATAATTGCGAAAGACACAACATAACGCCATGATCAATGTTGTGCTGATTCATCCATTGTATTTTGTCTTTAATAAAATAATTGGGGCTGGTGATTGGCCTAGACCAACTTCCCTGTCTCATAAATTTCTTGTTTTTATCAATCCAAAAAAGCCTCTTATCTTTCATGAATTGGGGTATCTGATGAGGTTCTGGAAGAATGTGTCCGTGTCCATTTATTCGCATGACATAGTTTTAAGTTTACTACATTTTTCTTAAATATATCTTTCGTCTACGTCCATAATTTCTCCGGAAATTGGACACGTTCTTAGCTTTTCGTTTTTATAAAATTTTTTAAAAACTGGCAAAAAGTCCTTTTCTATGTTGGTTAAATGAAAATACTCTTCGTATAAAAGCGCGTTTTCTTTATCTGAAAACCACATAAGGCCGTCTTTATGGTGCGGTTCTCTTTTTCTTTCTATAACAAGGCCCACGGAACCTGCAGACCTAATGGGTGAGTGAGGAATTTTTGGGGGCAATAAAAACATATCTCCCTCATTAATTTTAACCTCAACCATTTTCCCATTTTGCTGCGTCTTAACAAGAATATTTCCTTTTAGTTGATAAAACAACTCCTCTGTTTCATTATAGTGATAATCTTTTCTTGAGTTAGGCCCTCCGACTATCATTACAATATAGTCCTCTGATTCAACATATAGATTTTTATTGCCAACGGGTGGCTTTAAAAGATGTTGATTTTCTTTAATCCAGCTTTGTAAATTAAATGGTGCACGAATTTTTCCCATAGTTTCAAATTATTTATCATAAACAATGAATGTAAAATAGTTATATTTGAGACAATATGGAAATAAATCTAAAAAATAAAACCGCCTGGGTCTTTGGTGGCTCTAAGGGAATTGGTCGCGCAATCGCAATTCAATTGTCTAGGTCTGGTGCTAATATATTATTAATTTCAAGAAACAAAACTGATTTAATTAAAACAAAAGAAGCGCTTGATGTTAAACATGGTCAAAATCATGACTTTATTTCTGTGGATATGTCAAACATCGCGTTGTTAAAAAAAACTCTTCAAAACTATATAAACCTTAACAGCGTTGATATTGTTATTAATAATTCTGGCGGTCCTGTTGGCGGTCCTGCGCACACAGCAGAGGTTGATGAATATTTATCGGCATTCAATCAACATGTTTTATCTGCGCAAATAATAAATCAACTTGTTTTACCTATAATGAAACGAAAACAGTTTGGTAGAATTATAAATATTATATCCACATCTGTTAAGCAGCCTATTGAAGGCCTGGGGGTGTCTAATACTATTCGTGGGGCCATGGCTAATTGGAGTAAGACTTTGTCTGTTGAGTTGGGGCAATTTGGTATAACTGTAAATAATATTTTACCTGGTGCTACAAAAACTGAAAGATTGATTCAATTAATCCAAAATAAGGCTAGTAAAAACAACCTATCAACTGAACTTGTTGCGGAGACAATGAAAAAAAATATTCCTGCTGGAAGATTTGCTGATCCTGATGAAGTTGCATACATTGTTGTATTTCTTTGTTCTGGTTTTGCTAACTATATAAATGGCGTAAATATTCCTGTTGACGGCGGACGAACTAAATCTCTTTAATTAATATATGGTTTTTTATATATGTTGAAAATTAAAAATTATATTGGCGGTGTCTTTTTGGAGCCGAAAAACAAAAAATACATCGATAACTCTAGCCCCACAAACGGTGTTAAGTATTCTTTGGTTCCTGATAGCAATTCTGCTGACGTAGAGCTGGCTGTTAATGCTGCTAAAAAAGCTTTTAACTCATGGGGCGGCTCTACAAAAGAACACCGTTATAGTTGGATGATGAAGTTGGCAGACGCAATTGATAATCACGCTGAAGAGCTTGTTGTTGCAGAAAGCTATGACAATGGTAAGCCTGAGTGGCTGGCTAAAAGTGTTGATATTCCATGATGTTCCGCAAATATTCGTTTTTTTGCAACAGCATTGCTACATTTTGATTCTGATTCACACAGTATGGATGGGTCCGCCTTAAACTATACCCTAAAACAACCCATTGGTGTTGCCGGCTGTATTTCTCCTTGGAATTTGCCCTTATACTTATTGACCTGGAAAATTGCTCCTGCTATTGCTGCTGGAAATACTGTTGTTGCAAAACCCTCTGAGATAACGCCATACACCGCGTACCTTTTAAGTAAAATATGTGATGATATTAATTTTCCTACAGGAGTTATAAATATTATTCATGGTTATGGAGCAACCGCCGGAGAAGCGATTGTAGAAAAAGCCGACATTATTTCATTTACTGGGGGAACAGAAACTGGAAAAATTATTGCTTCCAAAGCTGCTAAAAATTTTAAAAAATACTCTCTTGAACTTGGTGGAAAAAACCCAACGCTTGTATTTGGAGATTGTGATTTTGATTTAGCCGTAAACACTGCTGTGAAATCGGCATTTTTGAATCAAGGACAAATTTGTCTTTGTGGATCGCGCATTTTTGTGGAAAAAACTATTTATGACGACTTTTTGTCTGCTTTTTTAGAAAAAACCGAACAACTTGTTGTGGGTGACCCTAAGAATAAAAAAAGCAATCTAGGGTCTATTGTTTCTGAAGAACATTTAAATAAAATAATCTTAAAAATAGACCAAGCAAAAAAAGAAGGGGGAAAGATTCTTACGGGTGGAAAACGGGTGTTTTTAAATGATGATTTAAAAAATGGATATTATTTATCGCCGACCATAATTACCCAAACAAAAAACACGGATAAAATAAATCAAGAAGAAGTGTTTGGCCCTGTTGCAACAATTATGCCTTTTAAAAATGAAAAAGAGGCAATTAAACTTTGTAATAATACTAAATATGGCCTGTCTGCTTCAGTGTTTACTAATAATGTTTCTAGGTCTCATAGGGTGGCCTCTAAAATTGATGCTGGAGTAGTTTGGATTAACACCTGGTTATTGCGGGACCTTCGGATTCCGTTCGGAGGAATGAAGCAGTCGGGATTTGGAAGAGAGGGTGGATATTATTCTTTAGACTTTTTTACAGAAACAAAAAATATCTGTGTTAAAATTGAAAAGGATTAAATATGTAATATATTTATTTTAAAAAAAATCTCGAAATATGGAAAAAACTTTTAATTCAGAAAGGGCTCCCGAGGCGGTTGGCCACTATCCCCACGCTAAAAGGGTTGGTAATTTACTTTTTTTGTCTGGTGTAGGACCTAGAAAAAGAGGGTCAAAAACAATTCCCGGGGTTAGTTTGTCAAATTCTGATGAAATTATTAGTTATGATATAGAGGTGCAGTGTCGCGCTGTTTTTGAAAACATAAAATTGATTCTAGAGGAAGCTGGGTCTAGTTGGGAAAATATTGTTGATGTTACAGTCTTTTTGACAAATATGAATTCGGATTTTACAAAATACAATAAGATTTACAAAGAGTATTTCTCTGAACCATTCCCAACAAGAACCACAATAGAGGTGCTGTCGTTGCCCACACCTATTGCTATTGAGTTAAAAGTTATTGCAACAATATAAAAATTCTATAATGTTTCCAGAATATCAAAAATTGGATTTATCAAAAATTAGCAAAGACAAAAGATTGTCGTGGATAAAAGATGGTGTTTTTGAAAAAAGTATTAAGCTAAACTCTTCTGAAAAACGATTTGTGTTTTTTGAGGGACCGCCCTCTGCAAATGGACTCCCTGGAATACACCATGTTATGGCAAGATTAATTAAAGATATTTTTTGTCGCTATAAAACGCTTTGTGGTTATCGTGTAGACAGAAAGGCTGGTTGGGACACTCATGGGCTTCCAGTTGAATTAAGCGTCGAAAAAGAGTTAAACATAACAAAAGAAGATATTGGTAAAAAAATATCTATTTCGGATTATAATAAAGCGTGTAAAGAAACCGTAATGAGATACACTGAGGTGTGGAACGATCTTACTGAAAAAATGGGCTACTGGGTTGATGTTAAAAACCCATATATAACATATGACAATAAATACATTGAAAGTGTTTGGTTTTTATTAAAGCAATTATTTGAAAAAAATTTAATTTATCCGGGTTATACGATTCAACCATATTCTCCTGCCGCAGGAACTGGCCTAAGTTCTCATGAATTAAATCAACCGGGCTGTTATAGGTTAGTAAAGGACTTAAGTGCTGTTGTTTTGTTTAAGGCTGTTGATTTTAAAAAATTAATTAAAACAAATCTTCCGGTATATTTTATGGCCTGGACGACAACCCCCTGGACGCTATTTTCAAACACAGGATTGGCTGTTGGAAAGAATATTGATTATGTGGGCGTTGAAACTATTAATCCTCATACGCTTAAAGATGTTTTTTTAATTTGTGCTGAAAAATGTATTCCTACTCTTTTTGATAAAAAAATTGTTAAAAAAATATCTACCGTTCGCAAAGACTTGGTCGATGGTTACAGTATTGTTGAACGTTATAGTGGGGGTGATTTAATTGGTTTAAGGTATGAACAGCTGTTACAATATGTTCAGCCTCATGATGCTTCTAAAGAAGCTTTTAGGGTTGTTGATGCTGATTTTGTAAACACCTCTGATGGAACCGGTTTGGTGCACCTAGCTCCAACGTTTGGTGCTGATGATTTTAATATAGCTCAAAAAAGAGGTCTGCCATTAATGTTGGTGGAAGACTCTAATAAAAACCTTGTGCCTCTTGTAAATTTAAACGGTCAATTTATTGATGGGTTAGGAGAATTTTCTAAACGGTTTGTAAAGGTTGCATTTAACGACTCTGAAAAACAGTCTGTCGATATCGACATTGTTGTTAAGTTAAAACAGGAGGGGCTTATTTTTAAGTCTGAAAAATACGAACACAACTATCCTCATTGTTGGAGAACTGATAAACCTATTCTATATTATCCATTAGACTCTTGGTTTGTTCGTTCAACAGAGTATCGAGATCTAATGATAAAAAAAAATAACGAAATCAATTGGAAGCCTAAAAGCACTGGTGAGGGTCGTTTTAAAAATTGGCTAGAAAATATTAATGACTGGAATCTTTCGCGGTCTCGTTTTTGGGGAATTCCATTGCCTATTTGGAAAAAAGCCGACGGTTCTGAGATAATTTGTGTTGGGTCTGTAGAAGAATTGAGACGGTTATGCGCAGAATCTGTGGCCAGTGGAAATATGCAAAATAATCCGTTAGAGAAATTTGAGCCCAATAACATGAGTGAATCTAATTATAAAATATTTGATTTACATAAAAATTATGTCGACAATATTGTGTTGACAAGCAACGACGGTTCTCCTATGTACAGAGAGCCTGATGTTATTGATGTTTGGTTTGATTCTGGCTCTATGCCTTATACCCAGTGGCACTATCCTTTTGAAAACAAAGAATTAATTGATTCTGGAGAATTTTTTCCTGCGGACTTTATTGCTGAAGGTGTCGACCAAACGCGGGGATGGTTTTTTACGCTTCACGCAATCGCCTCAATGTGTTTTAATAGTGTCGCGTTTAAAAATGTTATTTCTAATGGGTTAGTTTTAGATAGTGCTGGTCAAAAAATGTCTAAGCGACTTGGTAATACTGTTGATCCTTTTGAGGCTATTGAAAATCATGGCGCAGACTCATTAAGATGGTATATGATAAGTAATTCTCAACCTTGGGATAATTTAAAATTTGATATTAATGGTGTGATTGAGGTAAAACAAAAAATGTTTAGTACTCTCTATAATACATATTCATTTTTTAGTTTATACGCCAATATTGATGGTTTTAATAATTCTGAAAAAGTAGTTAATTTGTCTGATCGTCATCTTTTAGATCAATGGATTTTATCTGAACTTCACACACTAATACTAATCTCTCAAGATAAATACGAGAATTATGAACCTACTCTAGCCTGTAGAGGTATTCAGTCTTTTATAACTGACAAATTAAGCAATTGGTATATTCGGCTTTGCAGAAGGCGTTTTTGGAAGGGTGATTATGATTTAGAAAAAATTTCTGCATATCAAACTTTGTTTGAGTGTTTGGTGACTGTTGCCAAGCTTGGCTCACCGATTGCTCCTTTTTTTATGGATCAGTTGTTCTGTGACCTTAATTCGGGAATAGTGTCCAATTCGGTTAGCTCCGTTCATTTATCTAATTTTCCTGCAGCCAACAAAAAGTTTATAAACCCTGATTTGGAAAAAAAAATGCAGTTAACTAAAACAATTTGCTCGCTTGCTCTTTCTTTGCGAAAAAAAGAAGGTATTCGTGTTCGACAACCTCTTGAATCTGTAACAATTTGTTTGTCTGGAAACAACGAGCGTGACGATGTTCTTGTTGATTTGGTTCAATCCGAAATAAATGTAAAAAGTGTATTTTTTGAAAAAAACACTAATAGTATTATTAAAAGAAAGTTATTTGTAAATTTCCCTGTTGTGGGCAAAAAACATGGAAAACTGGTTAAAGAAATTGTATCCGCTGTGGGTGAATTGGGCGAAAAAGACTTGTCTTTTTTTGAGTCTTCTGGTGAAATTCTTTTAAACCTACAACAGTCTAATATTGTTTTAACTTCCGAAGACCTTTTTATTAAAGCCGACGACGTCTCGGATTTTTTAACAGCAAAAAGTGATGATGTAGTTGTTGTGTTAAACCCTAAACTCTCTGTTGATCTTTTAGAAGATGGTTATGCTAGGGAGTTTGTTAATTTTATTCAAAATACTCGGCGAAAATTAGGATTAAAGGTTATGGATAAGATTTGTTTGTTGGTTTGGGGAGATATTGAGGCTCAAAAAATTATAAATAAACATAATTTATATATAAAAGAAGAAGTTCTTGCTGATAAAATAAGTGTTGTTGAACATTCCTTAAAAAATTCTCATGTGTTTGAATTTAATAATTATAAAATGTATATTGTAATTCAATTTTCTTGATGTTATGAAAAAAAGTGTTTCTAAAAGATATTCTGATTCAGAGCTATTAAATTTTAAAAAAATTATCTTAAAAAAAATTGATATTGCCAAGCATGACTTGCAGCTTTTAAGAGATTCTTATAGTAACGCTTCTTCTAACGGAACTGATGACACCTACTCTTCTTTTAAGTCTTTTGAAGAGGGCTCTGAAACATTGTCTAAGGAGTCTAACACTCTTTTGGCTGCTAGACAAGAAAAGTTTATCCGAGACCTCGAAAATGCTTTAATTCGTGTGGAAAACAAAACTTATGGTATTTGCCGAGAAACTGGTAAGCTTATTTCTAAAAAAAGATTAGTTTTAGTTCCTCATGCTACACTAAGTATTGAGGCTAAAAATAAATCTAAGTAGCTTTGTGAAAATTTTTGGCTTTAATCCCTGGTTTTTTGTGTTTGTTCTTGTTTGTTTTGACCAGGCCTTAAAAATTTTTATTAAATCAAATTTTTACCTCGGTGAACAGTTTGAAGTATTTAGTTGGTTTTCTTTTTATTTTGTGGAAAATAACGGTTTTGCTTTTGGTTACGAGTTTTTTGGTGGGTGGGGAAAATTACTTTTAACCACAATTAGAATATTTTTCGTTATTATTATTTTTAAATGGATTGTTGATTTTATAAAAGTTGAACAAAATAGATTTGTTTTATTGGCTTTTTTATTGATTTTTTCTGGAGCAATTGGCAATATTATTGATAGTGTTTTTTATGGTGTTTTTTATAGTTATGCTCCTCTTTTTTTTGGGCGAGTTGTAGACATGTTTTATTTTCCTTTGTTTTCTGGAACATACCCAGAGTGGCTCCCTTTTGTGGGGGGGGATAAGTATGTTTTTTTTAAATATATTTTTAATCTCGCAGACGCCTATATTACTTGTGGAGCGGCTCTTTTGCTTGTTTTTTATAAACAGGTTCCGTTTAAATAATACTCTTGTTTTACCTCTTTTATCTCCATGTTTTTTTATATTTGCCAAACTTGAATAAATTAATCTTATTTGTATTATGGAATTTTTAACTAGTAATCTTATTTATATTGCTCCACTTCTTGGTTTAGTGGGTTTAATTGTGATGTTTTTTCAATCTTCTTGGGTTTCTAAACAAGACCCTGGGGACAAAAAAATGGTTGAACTTTCAAATCATATAGCCAAAGGAGCTATGGCTTTTTTAGTGGCTGAATGGAAAGTTTTGGCAATATTCTCTGTTTTTGCGGCAACCATTTTAGCCTGGTCGGGAACACTAATCGAAACCTCTTCTCCTGTTATTGCTATTGCTTTTTTGATTGGCGCTTTTTTTTCTGCTCTTGCTGGTTATTTTGGTATGAAAATAGCAACTAAAGCAAATGTACGAACAACCCAGGCTGCTAGATCAAGCTTGTCTAAAGCTTTAAAGGTTTCTTTTACCGGCGGATCTGTTATGGGTTTAGGTGTTGCTGGTTTGGCTGTTATGGGTTTAGGTGGTTTATTTATTTTATTTTATAATATTTATGTTATAAGCGTCGGAGGAAGTGTAACGGGTCTTGAAATGGTTAAAGCTTTAGAGGTTTTGGCTGGATTTTCTCTAGGAGCTGAGTCTATAGCTTTATTTGCTCGTGTTGGTGGTGGTATTTACACAAAGGCTGCTGATGTTGGGGCAGACCTGGTTGGTAAAGTAGAGGCTGGAATTCCTGAAGACGACCCAAGAAATCCTGCTACAATTGCCGATAATGTTGGTGATAATGTTGGTGATGTGGCTGGAATGGGCGCTGAC
>MDTG01254366.1_pt1 | contig 20378 bp, 27 predicted proteins | sample 811421 | NCBI WGS metagenome assembly MDTG01 (sample SAMN05326645, study PRJNA326480) | marine metagenome | isolation source: seawater | place: Pacific Ocean: South East | collected 2011
ATAGCCAGGATCTGTATGAAGAACACATCCATCTTGAACATTTGACCCCTCACCAATATGAATATTTTCTATATCTCCTCTTAGGGTTGCATTGAACCAAATACTTGTGTTTTTTTCGAGTGTGACATCACCTATAACTACTGCATTAGGTGCTACCCAATTTTCTTCGGAATTTTTTGGTTTTTTGTTTTCCAAATCGTAAAACATAAATTATAAATGACAATAACATGTCACTTACAAAAACACCAATATGCGATTTTGGAAAAAAAGCAGAAAACTTTAGATTAAAATCAATTGATAAAGGCATATTAAGCTTGAATGATATAAAAGGTGAAAGAGGGACATTGATAATGTTCATTTGTAATCACTGTCCATATGTTAAAGCTGTAATTGAAGATATTGTAAATGACAGTAAATCTTTAAAACAAATTGGGATAAACACTGTAGCCATTTGTTCTAATGATGCAGATAATTATCCAGAAGATTCTTTTGATAAAATGAATGAATTTTCAAAAATTAATAATTTCGATTTTCCTTATTTACACGACGAAAATCAAGAGATAGCCAAAAAATATAATGCAGTATGTACTCCGGATTTCTTCGGATATAATATGAATCTTGAGTTACAATACAGGGGCAGAATTAGAGAATTAAAAGATTTGAAAGCTGTTAGGTCAGGAGAAAGTGATTTAATGAAAGCTATGAAAAAAATTTCTGAAATCGGTGAAGGACCAAGAGAGCAAATACCTAGCATGGGGTGTAATATTAAGTGGAAATAAGTAATGTTTTTAATTATTACTAGATCCTTTCCACCTTCGGTTGGTGGAATGCAAAATTTAATGTGGGGGCTAGTAAAGTCATTATCTAAAATAAATCTTATAAAAGTTTTTGCTGATTATGAAACAAATCATGAAGAGTTTGATAATAGTGTATCTTTTACAATAAATAGAGTTGGTGGTCCTAAATTAATAAGAAAATTTAGGAAAACATATCTTATTAACGAATATATAAAAAAAAATAATAATATAGAGTGTGTAATTTCTGATCATTGGAAAAGTTTAGAAAATATAAAAACCTTGAAAAAAAAAATTTGTCTAATTCATTCAAAAGAAATAAATCACGACCCAGGGACTAGATTAAATAAAAGAGTTCTTGATGTTTTAAATAATACTGATGTAATAATTTCAAACTCAAATTTTACTAAGAAACTTGCTGTAGAAAAGGGAGTAAACGAAAATTTAATAATTGTGATAAATCCCGGTATTGACCCTATAAAAGAAATAGATAAGAAATACTTGGAAAAAGCTGAGGAGTTACTTAAAAATAAAACTCCGAGACTAATAACTGTTGCTCGTCTCGATAAAAGAAAAAATCACGCAAAAGTAATAATGGCCTTAAGAAATTTAAAAGAAAAATTTCCTAAAATAATTTATACTTGTATAGGAAATGGAGAAGAGCACGAAAATATCAGAAAGTTAACAAGACAACTTTTTTTAGATGACCAAATTTTATTTTTAAAAGATATTCCTCAAGGATTAAAAAATTCTTTAATTTCAAAATCTGATGTATTAGTAATGCCATCCATTATTCACAAAAAATCAGTTGAGGGATTTGGAATAGTTTTCATTGAGGCTGCGCAATACGGTGTGGCTTCAATTGGTGGTAAAGATGGAGGAGCATCAGATGCAATTATACATGAAAAAACTGGTTTAATTTGCGATGGAAACAATCTTGATGATGTGTACAGTGCAATTGAAAATATCCTTGAAAATAAAAAATATAAAATTTTAGGCGAAAATGCAAAAATACATTCTTCAAATTTTAATTGGTCAAACATAATTGAAAAATATAAAAGAATCCTATAAGTATAATTTGTGATAGAAAAATTTAATAACATTTGGTATTTAATAGTTTTTGTTATTCATTACCTCGGAATAGCAATCTATGCTTACCAAACAGTGTTTCAAACAAGAAAGTTTTGTACAAAATTTGAAATAGACGTTTCTGGTTTTCCGACTGTCAGATTTGTGGGTGCATTTATGATTGGATGGGTTTTAATGGCTATATATATAATGTTTATTAGACGAAATGGAGTTGTTGCTGCTGGCTCGTTTTTTAATTTAGTTTTTCTAACTAATTTAATTATTTTTTTAGTTAATTCTTATTCAATACTTATTGATAAGACTGGCATTAAAACTCCAGAAAAATCTAAAGAGGGCATTATAGCACCACTAATTTTTTCAGCTTTAAGTGCTACACTTTGCTATGGTTTAGCTGATAAAATTTATCTTTATTGATTTAAGTTCTCAATAATTTTTTCAAAAACCTTTTCTGGACTTAGTTTATTTAAGTCTGATACTTGTATCGACTTAAATTTCTCTCTATCAATACTAACTTTATAGGCACTTGTGTGACTTCCAAACAATGCCAAGCCTTTTGATTCTAAGTGTGCAGCCATGTGTGCTGGTCCAGTATCATTTGCTACTGTAAACGAGCTATTTTTTATTAATGATGCTAACTGTGAAATATTAATTGACTTATCATTTTCTAAAATAGTTATTGCGTCATATTTTTTTGACTCCTCAATCTCTTTGGGTCCTGGAGCTATTAATATTTTATATTTATCTTTATATTTGTCAGTAAAGATTTTAATCAACTCATGATAAAATGGCCACTTTTTTGAGACTAAATGAGGGGAACAGAAAGGAAATAATAAAATGTATTTATCCAAATTATAGTTTTTTTTAATTTCATCTATATTACAACAAGCCCAATTAAAATTTGGGAAAATTACATGCTTAGTTTTAATACCAGACATATTTAATTGATGCTCAAAACGTTTTAAAACCGGAATTTTATCAAATTCTTCTTTTGTTTTATTCTCAGGAAGTGTTGTAATAGAGCTCGACCATTTATTTTTATTTGATTTAGGAAAAAGTATTCTTTGATAAAAAGATGTTCTAGATGAATTTTGAAGGTCATAAATTTTAATAAAATTAAAATTTTTTAATCTCTTCATTAGGGAAAATAAATAAAAAATATTTAATCTTGATAAACGACGATCTAAAATAACATTATTGACAAATTTATTATTTTTAAACAATTCAACAAATGATTTACTTGTTAATAAGTGAATATCATCATTTGGATGATTTTCTGATATGTCTTGTATAGCTCCGCTTGCTTGAGCTATATCACCAAGAGATCCGTGTTTAATAATTAATATATTAGACATATTTTAAACATGTTATAACAGTATTTAAATTTATGGACAAAATCTTGGTAGAGGTTTCGGTTGGAGAATTGCTTGATAAAATTTCAATATTGGACATTAAGAAAGATAAAATCAAAAATAAAGTTAGTCTAGAACATATTAATAAAGAATACGATATTTTAAAATCAGAATATGACAACAAAGTGAAATCTGATCAAACATTATCTAATCTTTACACTTCACTTAAAGAAATTAACTCAAAACTGTGGATTATAGAAGATGAAAAGAGATTATGTGAAAAAAAATCAGAATTTGGAGATAAATTTATTAAATTATCTAGAGATGTGCATTTCCTTAATGACGAAAGAGCTAAAATAAAACTAAAAATAAACAATCATACTGGATCTAAGATTAAAGAAATTAAAGAGTATACGAAATATTAAAAACTATATTTTTTTTCTAAAATTTTAATAATATTGTGAATTATAAAAGTAAAAAATAAATATATACTTCCAGCAATTATAAATACCTCAATAGGTTTAAAAGTGGTTGAGATTATATATTTAGCTACTCCTGTTAAATCCATTAATGTTACAGTACTAGCAAGAGAGGTTCCTTTAAGCATTAATATTATTTCGTTACCATACGCAGGTAATGATTGTCTTATTGCAATTGGAATTTGTATTTTGTAAAAAATTATTTTATTATTTACACCTAAACTCTTACCTGCCTCTATTAATCCTGGCTTTATTGTTTGAAAAGCAGATCTTAAAATTTCAGAGGTATAGGCGCCAGTATTTAACGCAAATGCAATTACAGCACACCAATATGGTTCTTTTAAAATAATCCAAAAAATACTTTCTCTAATAAATTCTACTTGGCCAAATCCATAATAAATAATAAATATTTGCACTAATAATGGTGTCCCTCTAAATATATATGAGTAAACATATGCAATTTTCCCAAATATAAAATTATTGTTTATTCTTAACACTGCAAAAAATAATCCAATAAATAAACCAATTAACAAAGATACTGATAAAAGTTTAAGTGTAGTTATGCTTGCTATAATTAATTTTGGGAAACTAGTTATAATTAAATCTATGTCCATCAAAATCCTTTATTATATTTAACTTCCATTCTATTTATAAATCTCATACTTAAAAAGGTTAGTAGAAGATATAATACTGCTGCAAAAGTATAAAAAAATAATGGATCCCTTGTTGAACCAGCAGCAATATATGATTGGCGCATTATTTCAACTAAACCAGTTACTGATATTAAAGAAGTATCTTTTAAAGTAATCTGCCAAACATTACTTAAATTAGGAATAGATAATCTAAGCATTTGTGGAAAAATAATTTTATAAAATCTAATTATTTTATTAAAACCTAAAACATTTGAGGCTTCAAATTGACCTCTGTCAATAGATTGTAAAGCTCCTCTAAAGACCTCTGTAGAGTAAGCACCTGAAATTATACCAATTGAAAATGCCCCGGTTAAAAAAGCATTTATTTCAATATATTTGTTGTATCCAAATACAGATGCAACATACATAATAGCCCCACTACCACCAAAGAAAAATAAATAAATGACTAAAAGTTCAGGAACTCCTCTTATTATTGTTGTGTAAAAATTTGCTATGTAATTTAAAAATTTATTTTTTGATAGTTTAAGTGGTGTAAAGATTAAAGCAAATATAAAACCTATTAACATAGCAGTAATAGACACTGCTATAGTCATTAAAGTTGCAAGGAATAATTCATCACCCCAACCTGTTTTACCAAATGCTAGAAGTTCCATCTCGAATGGCGGTTAATAATTAACCGCCATTTCAATAAATAATTACATTGATGCGTCGAAACCGAAGTGTTTAATAGCAAGTCTACTAATTACACCATCTTTTCTAGCTTGATCAATTGCTTTATTAAATGCTTTTAAAAGTGCAGCATCTCTTTTACCTTGAGTTGAATCTTCACCCATTTGAGCTGCCTGTCTTAAACCAACACCTACACCATTACCAAATGCTCCACCTGAAAAGGTTGGTCCAACAAGAACAACAGGCTTTCCAGACTTCTCTGAGTAATCAGTGAAAGCAACTGCTGCAGCTAAAGCTACATCACATCTTCCAGATGCTAAATCTAAATTAACATCATCTTGAGTTTTGTAGGTTCTTACATTTACTTTACCTACATCACCTGACTCTAAAAAGTTTTGGTGAATTGTGCCAGTTTGAGTACAAACTGTTTTTCCTGATAAAGCTCCTGTAATAGTTTTAAGGGCTTTCTTAACATCTGCTCCACCTAAATTTAGATTGACACCCTCAGGAGTATCCATTCCCTCTAAACTAGATCCTTTCATTACCGCAAGAGATGCGACCTCATCCGCATAACCTTGGGAAAAAGTTATCACTTTTTTTCTTTCGTCAGTAATTGACATACCAGCCATTATTGCATCAAACTTTCTCATCTGAAGCGCTGGTATCATACCATCCCAGTCCTGCTCAACTATTACACACTGCTGTCCAATATATCTGCATAAAGCCCATGCTAATTCTACCTCAAACCCAATTAATTTACCTGAGGCATCTTTTGAATTCCAAGGCGGGTAAGCACCTTCTGTTCCTATTCTAATTTTATCAGCATTAGCTGAAATTGTTAAAAATAAAGTTATTAACAATCCTAAGCCAAATTTTTTTATCATATTCATTTTTCCTCCAAAAATATAAAGTTTATTATTCCACAAAATTCATTATTTAAAAAGATAAATTAATTATTGATAGATGAAGCAAAATTCCAAGAACAATCAAAACTAGGTATGTAAACTCTATCAAGGGTAGCATTACCAAAGTTTTTATTGAAGACGTGCAGCCATTTTTTAACCTGCCTTGGCTTTTTATCTTGACTTCCAACTTGGGCGGTAATAGTGCCACCTCTTTTAAGAATTCTTTTTAATGATTTGATATTTTTAGCTGCCAGATCAATGCAATATTGATCATCATTTAAATCTACAAAAATTTTGTCATACCTGTCGTTTTCAATTGATCTAATGCTTTCAAACGCATCACCCCAAAAACATTTCACTGAATTTTTTTTTGTAGCTCTCTCCCCAACTTTTGAAAGATGTTTTTCGCAAACCTTAACTACTTCTGGATCTAATTCAAACCAATCTATAAACCCAAAATTTTTCGAAATACACTCTCTAGCTACACCTCCGTCACCACCACCAATAATTGCAGCTTTATCTCTATTCCCACTTAAATTTAATCCCGATTTAACAAAAGTTGAGCTATATATATGTTCATCTTTTTCAGCTACTTGTAACTCGTTATCTATAAATAGAGCCTTCCCAAACTGTTCTAGGTTTATAATTTCTATATGCTGCCCCACTTTGGATGTGAAATTCTCTAAAATATCTTTTACTATATAAAATTTTCTTAATCCTGGAGAGCTATATATGTCTCCATATTGGCTTATGGTACTTCTATCAAAGTTATTAATTGATACTCTTTTAGATTTTATCTCTTTTTTTAAAATATCTAGAGCTATTTTTGGAGGAACCTTGCCACATGTGAAAAAATCAAAACTTACAATACCTTTTTCTGGAAATGTATGAAAACTCATATGGCTTTCTGCAAGTAATGCTACTGTTGTAAATCCCTGAGGTTCAAACTTATGACTATTAATTCCTAAGATTTCAACTTTTGCAAGTTTTGCTATTTTATAAATTATTTTTTCGTAAAATTTTTGTGAGTAGTCTTTTTTTACTCCTATAAAATCTAGAGTTATATGTTCCCCAACTTTAATCATAAATTACTCTTTTTTATAATTTTTAATTTTCTCTAAGATTTTATCCATTTCATTTTCCGAAAGAATCTTAGGATTTCCTATTCTTAAAGCATTTATATATTGTTGACAAATATTTTCTATTTCTTGGGCTAACTCAAAAGCCTTGTCTAAACTTTTTTCATAAGCAACCTGTCCGTGATTTGACATTAAACAAGCTTTTCTATTTTCTAAAGCTTTAATAATATTTTTTGAAAGTTCCTCTGTACCAAAAGTTGCATATTTTGCACATTTAATGTCATTACCCCCTGCTAGTGCTACCATATAATGAAACGCTGGAATTGATTTGCCGTGAGTTGAAACGGCTGTTGCATGTGTTGAATGAGCGTGAACAATAGCGTTAGCGTCTCCTTTGTTTTTATAAATATCTTTATGAAATCTCCATTCTGAGGAGGGTTTTAATTTACCTCCATCATATTTTCCATCAAGTGAAACATAAACTATATCCTCACTTTTAAGAGAAGAATACTTAACTCCCGAAGGTGTAATTAAAAATCCATGTTTATATCGTATTGATATATTTCCTGATCTTAAGACTGAAAGGTTTTCAGAATTAAGCAATAATGCATATTTAATTACTTGTTCAGCCTCTTTCATTATTTTTGATTTCTTTAAGTTTTTTTGAAAAAACATATCCAAATATTAAACCAACAAATATAATAATATATTGATATAATTTAAGTATTATAAAAACAATTGGTAATTCTTTTTCAGTCGGATTTTCATTAAAAAAATTTGTTGAACCGTCCTCATATAAGTCAATTGGACCAAGAGTTAAATATATTCCATAAATAACCAAATATATACACGGTATTGTTGATATATATAATAAAGATTTATTTTCCTTTATTAAACTTAGGAAGTTTGCAGAAACTGCAACTAAAATTAAACTAGCTAATGAAAACATTAATGGATTCATTTAAATAAACTATTTAATCCTTCCTCAGAAGCACTACAAACACCTCTTTCAGTAATTAATCCTGTGATAAATTTCGAAGGTGTAACATCGAAAGCTAAATTTAGAGATCTACTATTTTTTGGATAAACTTTAATTTTTCTAATATTTCCGTCATTATCTAAACCCTCTATTGATGATAGCTCGTCTGAGTTTCTCTCCTCAATTGGAATATCATTTGAATTTTTTAATTCCCAATCAATTGTTGAGCTTGGTAGCGCAACATAGAAAGGAATGTTATTATCCTTTGCAGCTAAAGCTTTCAAATAGGTTCCTACTTTATTACAAACATCGCCATTTGATAAAGTTCTATCAGTTCCCACTATACATGCATCCACCTCGCCACGTTGCATAAGGATTCCTCCTGTATTGTCAGCTATTATTGTATTTTTTATATTTTCTTCATTTAATTCAAATGAGGTTAGGTTTGCTCCTTGATTTCGTGGTCTAGTTTCATCAACCCAAACATGTATGGGTATTCCTTTCTGATGGGCGTGATAAATAGGAGATGTTGCTGTACCCCAATCAATAGTTGCGAGCCATCCTGCATTACAATGTGTTAATATATTTACGGTATCTTTTTTTTTATTGTAAATATCCTCAATAATTTTCAATCCATTTAAACCAATATTTTTACAAAATCCAATATCTTCCTCACAAATTTGTTTTGCTTCGATAACACTAATATTAATTAAATCATCACTATTAACACCCTCTAATCTTTTACGCATTCTGTTAACAGACCACTTTAAATTAATAGCTGTCGGTCTTGCATTAATTAAATTATCATATGCGTTGTTTAAAAAAGATTTGCAATTATTTTCAATAAGAGCTAATACAATTCCGTAGGCAGCTGTCGCCCCAATCAGTGGTGCACCTCTTACCTCCATATCTTTAATTGCATTTATTGCATCTTTAACAGTTTTTAATTCTTTAATTGAAAATCTGTGTGGAAGTTTTGTCTGATTGATAATTTTAACTACATTATTTTCAAACCATATAGTTTTGTATTTTTTTCCGTTAATTTTCATTTAATTCTATCAAGGCTACTTTTTGACCAAGTTTTTTCTCTGTCATACATTTCATTAAAACAGATATTTTTATTTTTAATTTCAATCCAAGGATCTTTGCTTTTTACAAATATATGTGCTTGAGGCTCTATTGGATGTTCTAAAGTCTGAGTTCTTAATGCGATTCTTCCTTTAGATACATTGTACCTACAAAAAATATATACACCACAAATAATGCAAAAGTATGCATTATAACCTTTTCCACTTCCAGTTGGTAAATCGATTGATGCAACATCACCACTTATTTTAAAATCTTCCTCCATTATCATTGTATGAATTACAAAAGATGATCCTGTTGATAATTTACAATTTTTACAATGACAAGCTTGAGTGAATAATGGTTTTCCCTCAATTTTGTATTTGACATTTCCACAAGCACAATTTCCTTTCATATTATTTTCTTTGTCCATTTATTTTAAAACTCTACCTGCAATAGTTTTTAATTTTTCTTTAGTTTCTTTTGTTCTTTTTTCTGGTGCTGTAATAATTGCTACATCTAAACAATTAATTGCCGGATCTTTAGGGTCTATATAAATCTCGAAACAATCTATTAAATTTTTTATCATATCTTTTGCTTTAGAAGCATTGCCAGTAAGAACTTCAATCACTTTTTGTACATCAACATTTTCATGTTCTGGATGCCAACAATCGTAATCAGTAACCATGGATACTGAAGCGTATCTTATTTCAGCCTCCCTTGCTAATTTCGCTTCTGGCATGTTTGTCATACCAATTACATCTGCATTCCAAGATCTATACAAGTTAGATTCGGCCAATGTAGAAAATTGTGGGCCTTCCATTACTATGTAAGTCCCACCTCTTTTATAATCTATATTAGATTTTTTTATCGCATTTTCACAAGCATCCATTAAACCTTTAGATGTTGGATTAGCCATTGAAACATGAGCTACTATTTCGTTATCAAAGAATGTTTTATTCCTCACAAATGTCCTATCAATAAATTGATCAACAATAACAAATTTACCAGGTTGTAATTCTTTTTTAAGAGATCCAACAGCTGAAATTGATACAATATCTGTTACTCCCTGTTGTTTTAATGCATCAATATTTGCTCGAAAATTAATTTTTGATGGTGAGATAAAATGGCCCTTACCATGTCGTGGCAGAAAAAAAACTTCTTTGTTTTTATATTTAGTCTTCAATATTTGATCAGAGGGCTCTCCCCAAGGTGTAATACAATCTATAAATTGTTTATCTTCAAAATTTTCAATTTCATAAAGACCACTTCCGCCAATTATACCTAATTTGTTTGTCATATTATTTAAAATGATTTATTTATAACCCAATTAATTATGGATTTAAAAGACTATATTAGATCAATTCCTGACTATCCAAAAAAAGGAATACTTTTCAGAGACATAACCACATTAATAAAAAATGAGAAGGCCTTCTCGTTCAGTATAAATTTAATGTTGAAAATATTAAAAAATTATAATTTTGACAAAATTACAGCAATAGAATCTAGAGGTTTTATATTTGCTTCAGCAATTTCATATATTTTAAAGAAACCATTTATTTTACTAAGAAAGAAAAATAAATTACCAGCTGATAGATATTCAGTAGATTTTGAACTCGAGTATGGAACTGCAACTATTGAAATGCATAAGGATTCTATTGATCCAAAAGATAAAGTAGTGATTATTGATGATCTAATTGCAACTGGTGGCACAGCTGAAGCAGCTGCTAAGATAATTGAAATGTCAGGTGGAATTGTTTCGAATTTCATTTTTGTAATTAATCTCTTTGACTTAGGTGGATGTGAGAAGTTAATTCAAAAAGGATATAAAGTAGAAAGTTTAATTGAATTTCCTGGACATTAATCATTTAAACGAAAATAAGATCTTTTTCCTTTAATCGAGGCTAACAATCCTTTTAATCTCATTAAGTAAATTTTCTTGTTTAATTTATTAGATATTATCAAGGATAAAAAATATTTAAAAAATGATGAAAATAAATTTAAAGATACTTTACTTAAAGCTTTTAAATATCCGTAATGTTTTTTATTGAAATAAAACTTAGACCACATCCAATGCCAATTACGAAGACATTCAAGATCAAACTTACTTAAATTACTGGAAGATGCTGCGGCATGATCTATCTCTGAATTTTTTATAATATAAATTTTATGTCCAGACTTTCTTGCTCTCAAACATAAATCATCATTCTCTAAATATAAAAAAATTTTCTCATCAAAAAGATTATTCTTATCAAACTTATTTTTATTAATTAACATTGAAAATCCATCTAATGTTTCAACTGCAATAATATTATTACCAATACTATCTTTTTCGACTAAACCTTTAAAATTTGGGAATTTTTTGTTACTAATAATTGGAGATAAAATTGCAAAGTCATTAATTTTTTTTATCTCATTAATTAATTTTTCAATAGTATCTGATTTAAAAACTGTATCAGGATTAATTACATAAACAAAATCAGTTAAAGATTTAATAATTCCTATATTATTTGATGCCCCCATACCAATGTTCTCATTAATTATCACCTCAATGTTGTCATATTTTAGCTCTATTTCGTTTTTTAATTTTATATTTTTAGAGTTTTCTATTAATATTTTTTTTGAATTTTTTGGTAATGAATCGAGGCATTTGTAGATTACATTTTCGCTTTTATAACAAACAATGATGAATGTAATATTATTAATTTCTAAATCCATATGGATAATAAAGTATACTAAAACTATCTATTAATGTAAAAAAAACAATGAATAAAATTATAGTAACAGGTGGCTTAGGTTTTATTGGTAGTAATTTAATTAAACTACTTTTAAAAAAAAGATACCGAATTATTAATTTAGATAAAGTGAGCTACTCCTCAAACTTTTACAATACAAAAAATTTTGTTAAAAATAAAAACTATAAATTTATAAAATGTAACTTATTAAATAAAAAAAAATTACTTAAAATTTTAAATATTTATAAACCAATTTGTATTTTTAATTTAGCTGCAGAAACTCATGTAGATAGGTCTATAGATGGACCCAAAGATTTTATTAATTCGAATATTGTTGGAACTTTTAATATGTTAGAAGTATTTAAAATTTTTTCAAAAAAAAATAAAAAAACAAAATTAATTCATATTTCAACTGATGAAGTTTATGGAGATGTTTTAAAAGGTAGATCAAAAGAGAATGATCCATATAAACCTAGCTCTCCGTATGCAGCTTCAAAGGCCTCGTCAGATCTTTTGGTTCAATCTTATATAAGGACTTATGGCTTAAGAGCAATAATCACAAATTGTTCAAATAATTATGGACCAAGGCAACATCCTGAAAAATTAATACCTAAGGTTATATATAACATTTTAAATAATAAAAAACTTCCTATCTATGGTAAAGGTAAAAATTCTCGAGAATGGATTTATGTAGACGACCACTGTGATGCTCTATTAAAGGTTTTTATTAAAGGGAAAATTGGTGAATTTTACAACATTGGATCGAACATAAACCTTACTAATTTAAATGTTATAAAAGAGATAATAAAATTATCAAATAAATTTTTGAAATTAAAAAAAGAAATAAAAATTTCATTTATTAAAGATAGACCTGGACACGATTTAAGATATGCACTTAACAGTTCAAAAATTTATAGAAATTTAAAATGGAAACCCAAGTATTCTTTCAAAGCTGGAATACAAAAAACTTTAAAATGGTATATAAATAATCAAAATTATTTTTCTAAAATAAAAAAAAAAGATATAGTTAATAGATTGGGATTAAAAAAATGATAAAAAAAGGAATTATTTTATCAGGAGGACTTGGTACAAGAATGAGTCCACTTACTAAGGCTGTAAACAAACAACTTTTACCAATTTATGATAAGCCTTTAATTTACTATCCATTATCAATATTTTTATTAGCTAAGATTAAAAATATTTTAATAATTGTTAATAAGGGTCAAGTTGATCAGTATAGAAAAATTCTACCAGACGGTAAAAGATTAGGTATTAATATAGAATTTATGGAGCAGTCTACTCCTAAAGGATTACCAGACGCATTCATACTGGGTAAAGATTTTATTGGCAAAGATAATGTTGCACTTATTTTGGGTGATAATTTTTTTTACGGTCAAAATTTAACTAAAACTTTAATAAATAATTGTAAATTAAAAAAAGGGGCTAAAATTTTGTTACACAAAGTATCAAAACCTGATCTTTACGGTGTTGCAAAAATAGATAAAAAAAATAATGTTAAAAAAATTGTAGAAAAACCAAAAAATTATTTATCAGACTTGGCAGTTACTGGTTTATATTTTTTTGATAATAATGTTGTAAAATATGCGAGACAATTAAAACCATCTAAAAGAGGTGAAATAGAAATTACTGACTTATTAAATATTTATAGATCGAAAGGCTTTCTAAAAGCTGACTTTATTGGAAGGGGTGGCGCATGGTTAGACACAGGATCAATTGAGGATTTTTATAAAACTAGTGCTTTTGTATCGGCAATTGAAAATAGGCAAGGTTTTAAAATAGCATGTATTGAAGAGATAGCACTTAACAATAGATGGATAAATAAAAATGACATTAGAAAAGCAATTAAATTTTATGGAAATTGTATTTACTCTAAATATTTATCGAAATTAATTAATTAATGAAAAAAAAATTAACAAAATTTAAAGGTTTATTTGTTTTCTCAGGAGAGAAATATTACGATAAAAGAGGTTATTTAAGAGAAGTATTTTTAGAAAAAAAATTAAAAAAGAAAATCAAATTCTCAATAGTTTCATGTTCAAATAAAAATGTTTTAAGAGGAATGCATTATCAAATAAAAGATCCTCAAGATAAGTTTATTACAGTACTAAAAGGAAAAATACTAGATGTCGTGGTTGATTTGAGAAAAAAGTCTAAAACATTTGGAAAATATTTTAAAATAGAACTTAATGAAAAAAATAACAAATTTTTATTTGTTCCAAAAGGTTTTGCGCATGGTTTTTTAGGATTGGGGAAGGAAAATATAGTTCTTTATAGTCTTACAAATTATAGAAATAGCAGAGGAGAAAGAAGTCTATATTGGAAAGATAAACATTTAAAAATTAAATGGGGCGTAAAAAACCCTATTGTTTCAAAAAGAGATAGTAAGGCAAAATCATTTAAAGAAATTATTGACTTAAATGAATTCTAAAATTTGAGTCTAAACCAAAATATGCATTTATTAATCCACTAAATTCAGCGTAACTTAGACTCATTTTTTTATCATTATAAAATATAAAATTTATAATCATTCCTAAAATTGATTTTCTTAAATTAGGAAAAGTTTTACTTAGTGCAACGAAAATTCCCTTATGTTTAAGATAGAAATTGTATTTTGACCAACAGTAATGCCAATTTCTTAATCTTTTATAATTTTCATTAAATGTCTTGTCTATAGAGCCGCTGCCATGATGGATAACTTTAATTTTGTCTAATAAATATATTTTTTTATTAATTTTTTTGCATCTTTCATAAAAGTCTGTTTCCTCAAAATAAAGGAAAAATCTTTCATCAAAATACCCAACTAGATTAAATATTTTTTTTTCAAACATCATTACACATCCGGTATTAAAACTTACATATTTCATATTATTCGATTTATCGGTTCCTAATATTAATTTTTTATAGTCTTGTCCCTGAATATACGTGGTAATTACGCCAAAGTTACTAATTTTAATTGATTTCTTATAGATCCTAAAAATTTGGCTAGGTGATATTTTTGTATCAAGATCTAGATATAAAATATACTTAGTTTTAATTTTTTTTAAACCAAAATTTAACCCCGCACCAAAACCATTATTATTTTTAGGAAACAAAAATTTTATATTTTTATTTTTCTCAAATTTTTTTGCAAGATGCCGGTTATTTGAATTTTCAACTATCACTATATTGAATTTACCACCTAAATTTTGAATAAGTTTTTTTACTTTTTCGTTAGATCTGTACGAAACACATATAATTGTAAAATTTTTATTCATCTTTTTAAAAATAGTAAGTTTAATGAATATGTTTTATATTTTTTTTTTGAAGATATTTGTTTATCTAAATTTCTTGATTTAAATACTAAATTTAATTTATTTTTTTTAAAGAAAGAAATTATCTTTTTATAAGAATGTATATTTTGAAATAAATTTTTGTTATTTGTTTGTTTAGCAATATACTTTTTTTTCATCGAAAAAGGCGTGTGTGTTATCAAAACAGTTTTTACATATTTGTAATTGATAATTTTTAAATTATCTAAATTTTCCAAATATTGTATTGATGATCCAAAATTAATGTAATGCCATTTTTTTTTTAGTAATTTTTCATTTTTAAATAATGTAATATTTTTAATTTTCTTTATTTTGCTTTTTAAGAATGGATCGAAAATATAAAATTTAAAATTTTTTAAGTCAATTTTATTAATTAAATTAGCATAAACAATCTCATTACTGCCATAATCTAAAACACTTATTTTTTTTTTATTTAATTTAGAATTAAATACCAAAGATATACAAAATAAGTCTCTTATATGGTTATAAATACCTTTCTCTATTATATTAAACTTATTTAATTTGTTGTGATTATTTATTTTTTTTAATAGCTGAACATTATTATTGTAATTAATCCAATTAAAGCTATTCATTTTATATATGACTTTATATACAGAAAAAGAATTTAAAATATATAAAAAAAAAAGCGGAAATTTAATTCCTTTTTCATTTAAAAAAGATATTCCTTTTAAACCTAAAAGAGTTTTTTTGGTATATGGTAAAAAAGGTTACATCAGAGCAAAACATGCACATTACAAATGCAAACAGTTCATTGTTGTTATATCTGGGAAAGTTGAAGTTTCACATGAAAATGCTAAATCTAAATCTAAAGTCATTTTAGGTATTAAAAAGAACTATGGTTTTTTATCTAAACCATTGACATGGATCAAAATAAAATTTCTCACAAATCAATGCATTATAATGGTATTTTGCGATAAAGAATATGACTACAATGATTACATAGTTCATTACAAAGATTTTTTAAAAAAAATAAAAAAAAAATAATATGAATTTATTAATTACTGGAGCCTGCGGACATATAGGAACACATATAATTAAGAATCTTGATAAAATAAAAAAAATAAAAAAAACTTTTTTAATTGATAATCTTCAATCAAACAGGCACAACTCATTATTTAATAATAGAAAAAAAAGTAGACTTAAATTTTACTTAGATGATTTAAGAGATAATAAGAGCTTAAAATATTTAGGTAAAGTAGATTATGTAATTCATCTCGCCTCAATGACAAATGCCGAGAATAGTTTTAAGGAAAAAAAAGAGATGTATAAAAATAATTTATCTTGTTTTAAAAATATAGTTGAATTTTGTATAAAAAAAAAAATCCAAATTAATTCATATATCATCAGCGAGTGTTTATGGTAAGCAAGCAAAAGTTGTTGATGAGGAATGCAGCAAAGAATATTTAAAGCCACAATCTCCTTACGCCGATATAAAACTTATTGAAGAGAAAATACTTAAAAGAAAAAAAAATAAGTTAAAGTATGTAACTTTACGTTTCGGAACTATTTCAGGTGTTTCACCAGGTATAAGATTTCATACCGCTGTTAATAAATTTTGTTTTTTAGCGGCTATAAATAAACCAGTAACGGTATATAAAACTGCAATTAACCAATATAGACCATACCTCTCCTTAAATGATGCCTTCAGAGTATTTAAATTTTGTATCGAAAAAGATTTATTTAATAACGAAATATATAATATCTTATCGGGAAACTATACTGTGAAACATATTTTAAACAAAATCAAAAAATATAAAAAGAAAATTAAAATTAATTTTGTTAAAAGTCCAATAATGAATCAATTATCCTATCATGTGAGTAACAAAAAATTTAATAAATTAGGTTTGATATTAAATGACAATTTAGAAAAAGATATTAAAGATACTTTAAAACTTTTGGATAATATTTAATGAAATGTAAAATAACAGGAGCAAATATAAAACCATTCATGTCTTTTGGTAAAATGCCAATAGCCAATGGATTTTTAAAAAAATCTGATTTTAAAAAAGAATTTTTTTTTAATATGGAGGTTGGTTTTTCAAAAAAAATATCTTTATTTCAAATTAATGATCATCCGAAACCTGAAATGATGTTTAATAAATCTTATCCATTTTTTACTGGAAGCTCAAAATCCATGGTTAAACATTTTAAAAATTATGCTAATTGGATATTTAAAAATTACAATAATAATATTAAAAATTTAGTTGAAGTTGGCTCAAATGATGGAACATTTTTACTTAATTTCAAGAAGAAAAAAATTAATGTATATGGATATGAACCTTCAAATAATGTTGCAAATCTCGCAAAAAAAAGAGGTGTAAATACAATAAATAAATTTTTTAATTACAAAAATGTTAAAATAAATAGAAAATTAAAAAGTAAAATTGATATTATTTGTGCGGCAAATGCAATTTGTCATATTCCTGATTTAAAAAATTTAATCAAATCAGTAGATTTTCTTTTGTCTGATAAAGGATTATTTATCTTTGAAGAACCGTATTTGGGATCAATGTATAGAAAAAAATCCTACGACCAAATTTATGACGAACATATTTATATATTTTCTGTAACTGCTATTAGAAAAATTTTTCAAATATTTAATTTTGAACTTATAGAGGTAATACCTCAAACAACTCATGGTGGCTCAATGCGCTACGTTATCGCGAGAAAGGGAACAAGAAAAATCAAATACTCAGTAAATAAATTTTTAAAAAGAGAGAGAAAAAAAAATATTGATAATATTAAAGGGTGTTTAAAATTTAAGAAAGAATGCGAAATTTCGAGAAAATCATTAATAAAAAAAATATTAAATATTAAAAAAAAAAATAAAACTATTGCTGGTTACGCTGCTACTTCAAAAAGTACTACAATTTTTAATTATTGTAAAATTGATAATCATATGATCGATTATATTTGTGATACGACGAAAGAGAAAATAGGAAAATTTTCACCTGGTAGTCATATTCCTATAGTTTCGATGAAGTATTTTTATAAGAATTTACCTGATATTGTATATCTTCTTGCTTGGAATCATAAAAAAGAAATTTTTAAAAAAGAAAAAAAAATCTTTAATAAAGTAAAATGGATATCTCATGTCAAATTATAGAAAAATTTTATTTACTGGAGCCTCTGGAAGATTTGGTTCTGTATTTAGGAAAATTAATTTTAATAAGAAATACTTATATCCTACAAAAAAAGTTCTAAATATATGCAATATTCACTCTGTAAAGAAATACTTTAAAAAACATAAGCCAGACCTAGTGGTTCATTGTGCTGCTCTATCTAGACCTATGGATGTTCACGAAAAAAAAATATCAAAAAGTATTCAAGTTAATATAGTTGGAACTTCAAATTTAGTATGTATTTGTGAACTTTTTAAAACTAAGATAATTTATTTTTCTACTAATTATGTTTACCCTGGAAAAGAAGGGAATTACAATGAAGATTCTCCACTAAAGCCATTAAATAATTATGCTTGGTCTAAGCTAGGGGGAGAAGCCGCGGTCCAGATGTATAAGAATTCACTTATTTTAAGAGTATGCATGACTGAAAAACCATTTATCCATAAATTTGCTTATAAAAATTTAATTACAAATTTTATTTTTCAAGAGGAAATTGTTAAAATATTACCTAGGTTATATTCAAAAAAAGGAATTATTAATATAGGTGGAAAGCCACAATCTGTTTTTAAATTTGCAAGAAAATACGATACAAAAATAAAAGGAAATTTATTAAAAAAAAAAAATAAAACGATAAAAATTAATAACTCTATGAATATAAGAAAATTTAATAAAATAATAAAATAATAAAATGATAAAATTTTGGTCTTATAAAAGAGAGTATCAAATTATTAAATCTGAAATTTTAAAAAATTTAAATCATACTTTATCAAAAGGAGTTTTATTTTTTGGCGAGCAACAACTAAAATTTGAAAAAAATTTTGCAAGGAAATATAAATCAAAATATGCAATAAGCTGCGGCAGTGGCACGGATGCGTTACTAATATCTATGTTGTCACTTGGAATAAAAAGGGGCGATGAGGTAATTACAGCTGCTAATACCGCAATACCTACTATATCTGCAATAAAATCTGCAGGTGCTACTCCTAAGTTGATCGATATAGGTGAAGATTATTTAATGAATAAAGATCTTTTAAAAAAATCTATAACAAAAAAAACTAAATTTATAATACCTGTTCATTTATACGGTCAGATTTGTGATATGGACGAAATTTTAAAAATTTCAAGAAATTACCAAATTAAAATTATTGAAGATTGTGCACAAGCGCAAGGAGCTAAATATAAAAAAAAATATGCTGGAACATTTGGTTCGTCTGGTTGTTTTTCTTTTTATCCCACGAAAATTCTAGGCACCTATGGTGACGGTGGCATGATACTAACTAATGATAAAAAGCTTTATATGAAGGCAAAAAGAATAAGATTTTACGGCATAGAGACCGGAAATAAAAAAAATATATTTAATAATAAATATTATGCAAATGAAGAGGGTATAAATTCAAGACTTGATGAGATTCAATCTTCGATTTTAAATTTGAAATTAAAATTTGTTGATAAAAATATTAAGTTGAGAAAAAAAATTGCCATAAAATATTTCAAAGCGTTATCAAATACTGTTTTAAAACTTCCTTATGCACACAAAAATAGAGATCATGTTTATCATTTGTTTACGGTATACCATCCTAAAGCAAAAAAAATAATGAGGCTCTTGAACAAACGAGGTATTCAAACAAGGTCTATTTATCCATATCCTATTCATAAAATGAAGGCTTACTCAAAATTATTTAAAAATAATAAAAATTTAAATAATTCTTTTGTAAAATCAAAAGGCATTTTTTGTTTGCCGCTTTATCCTGAATTGAAAAAAAACGAAGTTGATAAAATCATAAAAGAAATAAAGGGTTGTCTTAAAAAAGTTTGAGATTAGTAGCGGGAAGTGGATCAAACCACTAATCTCGGGCTTATGAATCTATCGCCACGAACTCTACTCTACTCATCTCAAACAATTACTCCTGTAAATGCTCTCTTTCCTTTCTAGTGACATTGAATCAAACTAAAGAATCTTAGTCGAGAACCAATGTCATTGGAGTAATGTTGGAGCAAATTAATTTAAATTCTCTTTTAAGAATTTTAGTGTTCTTTCTATGCTTAATTCTCTAGACTCTTTATGACCAATGTTTGTAAATTTTCTACCAGTTGCAAATATTACTCCCTC
>MDTG01416816.1_pt1 | contig 20378 bp, 32 predicted proteins | sample 811421 | NCBI WGS metagenome assembly MDTG01 (sample SAMN05326645, study PRJNA326480) | marine metagenome | isolation source: seawater | place: Pacific Ocean: South East | collected 2011
ATTCTATTTGTAATCTTTGTATTCTTAGGAACTAAAATAATAATTATTAATGGGTTTATATATGTTGCCAATTTTCTATTTGGATTTGGTTGGAAATATGCACCTATTTTAGATTACTTAAATTTTTTAGTTTATTTATGATCGTTAAGGATAATGTTCTTAACTTAAATTACGATTTAACTGAACATTTAAGTTATAAAACTATGCCACAATATAATTACTGGTGTGGCTGGTGGAATGAAGAACCAAGAAATAAAGTTGAAGAAGTTATACAATTATTGTGGCAAGACTATATTGACCCAACTAAATACCCCAATGGTGGTTTTGAGTATTGGTCTAGGGTTATAAGCTCTGGTGGATTTTTAGAATGGCATCAAGATACTGGTGAGTATTATTATTTTAGTGATAATTATTGGATTTCTGAACAAAGTTTACTTTATTACCCTAAAGTTACTGCTGATTGTAAAGGGGGGTTTTTAGAAATTGCACCTTACAAAAATAGAAATGGATTAGAAGACTCACAAAAATCTGCAAGGTGTATTGACAATAACGAAATAGAAAGAATTAAAGCAGTAGAAAACAGAATGGTCTTAATTGACTCTGCACAATTACATAGAGTATCAAGTATATATCAAGGTACTCGATATAATTTAGCAACTGCATTGTGGAAAGTTACACCAGATTTTTTTAAAGAACATGAAAATTGGAATTGTGGACAGATAACTGACATAAATAAACCTCAATTAAATTTACAAAAAGTAGATTGGGAATACAAAAATTATAAATAAAAATGGCAAAGACTTACGAACATACACATAACGGAATAGAAGGCGAAATTTGGGAAGGTGATAGTGATGGTAAAACATTAGTACACCATAGATATCAAGACGTAAAAGATATTTTAAAAGAAAACAAAGCTAAGAGAAATGACTTTAGTGGGTACAATTCTGACAAGTCAATGTTGTCAGTTGCAGAAATACCACAAATAGTTTTGTATCAATGGCTAAAAGACGATCAAGTATTTTTATTTTCTATGCAACCAGATGAACAGCACAAATACTTACAAAAAAAACTTAACGACCCACAATGGGCATATTTAAGAACATCAGAGGGAACTTACTAAATGGCACTAAATAATTACGCAAACTTAAAATCAAGTATAGCAAACTGGCTTGGTAGATCAGATTTAACAAACGAATTGTCTGATTTTGTTGCATTAGCAGAGCAAGATTTTAATTCAAAATTAGCTCAAAGCGGTTACAACAAAATGATAAATCTGCAAACTATAAGCGCGGATGCTGAAACAGAGTCTCTGCCGACAGGGTTTTTAGGTATAAATTCTATTTATGTAGATAGAAGTCCAAAAGTTGCATTAGCTTATGTAACACCATCACAGGCTTTTGATATGTATGGTTCATCATTAACTGGTATGCCAAAAGTATATACAATTATAAATGATAAAATTCATTTTTACCCTGTACCGGATTCAACTTACTCTGTTAAAATGTATTACTACAAACAATTTGATGCTTTAGTAAATGATACAGATACTAATGATGTTCTTACATATCATCCAGACGTATATTTATTTGGTTCTTTATACTTTGCACATTCTTTTATAAGGGGCATAGACCAACAGATAGTTCAAGAATGGTTTAAGTTTTACACGAATGGTTTGGATAGAGTTATTAACATTAACCTTGCAAACAAATACAACCAAGATGCTCCTCTAGTTATGAGGGGTACTGTATCTAACGAGTAATTATGGCTTATAAAGATTTTAAAGATTTTTTGCCAGATGCTCCAGATTTTAGAAATGAAGGTCTAACTGATGCTAAGAATGTAGTTCCTTCATTTAAAAGTTATAGGCCAATGAAAGGGATTTCTAGTGTTAGCACAAACGCGCTAACAAATAGATGTCAAGGTTTTGCATCATTTAGATCAAGTGCTGGCAATATTACATCGTTTGCCGGAGATAAGACAAAACTTTATAAGTATTTATCAAATACTTTTTCTGACGTTTCTGGTGGTACTACATTTGCAACAGGAGGGGAAAACGATTGGCAATTTACACAGTTTGGTAACTATATAATTGCAAGTAATGGAGCTAATCCTCCCCAAGTATGGCAATTAGATAATGCAACAGCATTTGGTAATTTAGGTGGTTCACCTCCTACGTTTTGGCATAGTGCTGTTGTAAGAAATTTCTTAGTAACAGCCTGGCAACCAACAAACAGAAACAGAATACAATGGTCAGAAATAGGTAATCATGCTGGATGGACAGCCGGAAATAATTCATCTGATTTTGAAACTATTTATGATACACCAGAAATAACCGGTGTGGTAGGTGGAGAATTTGGAATTATATTTGGCCTTAGAAAAATATTTCAACTTAACTTTGTAGGTGGTTCAAGCATATTTCAGATTAGAACCATCGAGCAAGAAAGAGGATGTATAGCTCATGGTAGTCTTGTTACAGTTGGAAATACAACTTATTTTTTAAGTCAAGATGGATTTGCAAGCACCGATGGTGAGACAACAAAGTTAATTGGTGAAAATAGAATTGATGATTTTTTTGATGGCAACCTAGATCAATCTAATATTTTAAGAATTACAAGTGGGCATGACCCACTAAATAAATTAATTTTCTGGTCTTATCCATCTACTAACTCATCAAATGGCAATCCAGACAGAATATTGTGCTATAACTATTCAGCAGATAGATGGTCTTATATTGATATTGCAACTCAATTTGTTGGCTCTGCATTTACAACAGGAACTACATTAGAATTATTAGATAATATATCAACAAACGTAGATACAGGATTTACAGACTCTTTTGATAGTAGAATATGGCAAGGAGGTACATTATTCTTCTCTGCTTTTGATAGTACAAATAAATTTGCAACTTTTAGTGGTAATAATTTAGAGGCAACTATAAGTGTTGGTGAACAGGAATACCAAGACGGAAAAAGAACTTTTGTATCTTCAATAAACCCAGTAATTGATGTTGAGCCAGTAGTGAAAACAGGGAAAATAGCAATTTCATCTACAACAGTTAATGGAACAGGAACAAAATTTTTAAGTGAATTAAATGTTGGTGATGTTATACGAATTGCAGATGTAACAAGTCAATTTAATAACTCAAAGTTTATTGTAGCGACAATAGTTTCAGATACATTGCTTTCTATTGTTGTTGCGCCAGATCAAACGATAAGTGCTGTAAATTTTACCGGTTATCAACCAACACAAATAAATTTAGTAAGTAGAGAAAGAGCCGGAGGTACTACAACTGAAACAGGATTTTCTGCTTGTAACGATAATGGTGTAGCAACTTTTAGACAGTCTGGGAAGTATCACAAGATAGAGGTGAAAGTTCCAGCCAACTCGGTATGGAATGATGCTATGGGTCTTGAGATTGAGGCAACAGTTGACGGAGTTCAATAATGGCTGAAGAACCTCTTAGTGTTAGTTCGGATAGAGCAATTTCCATGCCAATTATTAACTTAATTGGAATTATAATGGTAGTTGCATCAGCAGTATTTGGGTACAGCAGTTTAACGAACAGAATTACTGCACTAGAAACACAATCTGCATTAGTTCTAAATGATATAGAATTAATAAATGAACATATAGATACTATTCCAGTAACAGAAATTGACAGCCAACTTAAAGAGGCATTTCTTTTAATAGAATTTATTAGTGGTAGATTAGAATCGTTACAAAATAACGCAGAAACACAATTACCATTAATAGGAAAAGCCCAACTGCAAGTAGATTTTCTTGAGGAACGAGTAATAGATTTAGAAGGACTAACAGACAAATTAAGGGGAAACGGAAAACATGATTGAGATGGTATTTGCAATTATGCTAATTACAACTGCTGATGGGAAGATAATGGAACATACACCTATGTATGATGAAAATGGAGTTACATCTCTTTCTAAATGTTTAGAAGAAAAACGCAAGGTTGCTAAGAGAATAGATGAAAAAGAGGGTATAATGGTCAGTTGTAAATCAGTTACAGCAGAGGTTTATACAGATTGTGTAACACCAGACACTTGCAGAGTAAGAATTAAAAAAATTATAGATTAATGAGTATTGAGTACATAAGAAGAACTCCAACTACTAATCAAGAATATTACAACAAACAATTAGAACAGGCTGTAAATGAATTAGTAAATAGGGTTAATATTAATTATAAAAAATTAACTGCCTCAAGTTATGGTGCAAAAGTAGATGATCTTTTTATAGATGTGAATGTAAGCCAAGCTACAACAATTAATCTACCGGTTAATGCACCGATAGGTACTAACTACATTATTAAAGATACAAGTGGTAATGCCTCTACTAATAACATCACAGTAACATCTGGGTCTGGAGATACAATTGAAGGCGCAAACACAAAAGTAATTTCTACAAACTATGGTCTTGTTAAACTTATATACAATGGCACTAATAAATGGCTGACAATATAGATATTGTTTTTATACCAACAGAAAAAATTATAAAAGTTTATCCAATGGTGGCAGAAGAAATAAATGCAACCTTATTAAAAGCTGAAAATGGTTACGCAAGTCAAGATGTTATAAAAGAACTTACAAATGGCGATATGAACTTATGGTTAGTTTGGGATATTGAAAACAAAAAAAAATTAGGTTTTGTAATTACTGAAATATTACAAAGACCACAATTTAAAATATTTTCTATTTTTATGGTCTTGGGTCAAGACAGATTAAAATGGCAAATAAAAGCACAAAACACTTTTGAAGAATATGCAAAGAAAAATGGATGTTATAAATCCGTACATCTTGCAAGAAAAGGATGGTCAAAAGTATTTAAACAATATGGGTACAGAGAAACTCATATAGTCCTTGAAAAAAAAATAACTAAATAAAAAAGGAAAGAATATGTCAATAGGCGGAAGTAGAAGTAAATCTAAAACAAGTGAATCTGGCACAAGTGAATACAAACCATATGAGCCGACTGTAGAACATTTAGATAAAATTATGAAAGATATGGGTGATTGGTATGATGACCCAGACAATCAAAAATTTATGGGTGGGTATGATTATACAAATTATTTAACTCCATATACTGCTGGTGAAAAAGATATTATTGCTAAAGGTTCAGATGCCTTTAATTATTTAGACCCTACAAAGTTTGCGTCAAGTGATGCTATGTTAAATTCATATCTCGCTGGCAATCCTACAAGTACAGGAGGTATGGCATTAACTAACCTTGCTACCGGAAAAACAGGAACTTATTTAGATGAACTAAATGCTGGAACTAATAGAACAGCTTATGACGGAATGAGTGCGAACTCAGATGAATACCTAAGTAATTTAACAAGCAACGTAACTGATAGAATAGTTAATCAAGTTTCAAATACTATGGGTAAAATGGGTAGATACGACCCTAACTCTGCAACTTTTGGTCAAAATGTTGGTCAAGGTGTGGCCAATGAAATAGCTGATGATTTATTCTTAGCATCAGAAAATGAAAGAGGCAGAGAGTTTACCTCAGAACGCGACAACATTACAAACCTATACAATGCTGGCAACGTAACAGCAGATAATATGTACCGAGCCGGTAAAGGATTAAGTGATGCTGAAATTAATATTGCTGAAGGAGACCCTAGACGCAGACGAGATATTGCAAATAACTACGCAGATATGCTGGGAACTTCTTTTGGATTTATGGGTAAAAATAGAGAGATGATAGATGCTGGTAAACAACTTGAAATTGCAAAAATGATGTTCGATCAAGGTGTTCCAATGAGTAAGATGATGGATTACTACAATGTTATTCAAGGTATTGCTACTGGATTTCCAACTGTTGATTCAAGTGGTACGTCATCAAGTAGAAGTGGTGGGTTTGGATTTAGTGCAAATTTACCTTTCTCAGATAACAGACTTAAAAAAGCAATTAAGTTTTTATTTAAACTTGCTAATGGCATTAACATTTATTCTTGGGAATGGAATGATAAAGCAAAAGAGTTAGGTATTCCAGAAATGTACCCTAATTATAATGTTGGTGTTATTGCACAGGAAGTAGCTCATTTACCTAATGCAGTAGTTCAAGATGCAAACGGATATTTAAAAGTTAATTATGGAGAATTAGTATGAGTACATTCGATTATACACTTATGGATTCCAATGCTTTTGATAAAATGATGAATGGCACAGGAATAAACTATACAAGTATGTATCACCAAGCCACTAATCCGGATTATACCGGCTCAACACCATATTGGAATCCTGTAACTCAAAAATACATGAGTGAAAGTGAGTTCTTTCAAGGTTTTGATAATGTAGATGAATACTATAAAGGCATGGAAGAAATTGCTGAAACATTGGAAGGATTAAAAGAACAAAAAAGTTCTTCTTCCGGAAATGTAATGCAGTATGCTGACACTTCTGCTCCAAGAGTTAGTATGCCAACAGCATCACCTAGACCATTTTCACCAATACAATTAAGTAATGTGAATAAGAATGAAACAGGAATGGGATTATTAAACTCACCACTTTTAAATAAAGGATTGCTTACATAATGGCTGATATATTTGACATAAACAAACCTCTTAATTTTGAGCCGATGCCAGAATTTAAAGGTTTGAATAATGTATATTTGAATAACCAAAATTTATACAATGCTACACAAAATTCTCGTAATACAACTGCAAGCAAAAATCCCACACCTAATTATGAAACTTGGAAAAAGAAACAAGTAAAGCCGGATGAAAATGCTTTTAATAAAATTAGAAGTTGGTTTGCACAAAATAATAAAGGTCAAAAAATAAGCCCTCAAGCTGTAAGTGATTTATGGCAAGATTTAGATGCAGATGAAAGAGTTTTATTTCAATTAAATCCTAAGAAATTTATTGAAAATAGAATTACTAACCAACCAGCAACCGGTGTTCTAACTGAACCAGAAAAAAGAGAATTTGCTTATAAAAAGTATATTCAGTACATGGAAAATGGGCAAGAAGAACTAGCAAACTCCATAGATGAAAAATGGAAGTTTACTGACAATAATGGCGATATACAAAAAAAGTTGGATATGTTTCAAAGGTGGAAAGATGCACTTGCAAAATACAAAATATCTAGGAGCTTAGAGGATAAAGCTGAAATGCAAATGTGGGCAGATGCTCTTTTTGATAAAGGCATGAGAATTTCTTCCGATGGTAAGGGTGGATTTACTTTGGAAACTGGAACAGATATGCCGGAAGAAGATGATGTTTCTATGAGTGGTGCTAATGTTTGGTTTAAAAATACAGACAAGGACAGTAAAACTTGGAGAGATATTTCAGATCAAAAACTAGTAAACTCAAAAACAATGCGTGAGTTAATGGATATGACTGACAATTATAATCCAGAATTCTTGACAATTTATGGAAAATGGAAAGGGAGCAAGTTAAATTTAGAACAATGGCTAAGTGTAAATGGACAAAATTTAAGCACAGAAGAAAGAGCCTGGTTAGAAAATAAAACTAAGTTTGGTGTTGATTCCTTTATGATGTTCAATGCTTACGTTAAGTTTATTACAGGCGCGCAAATGTCAGAGAAAGAAGTTCAACGATTAAGAAAAGCTATGCCATCATTAGAATTTAGTGGAGACTTTTCTAATTTCTTCTTGCCAGAAGGAGACTCGCCAATTGAGTTTGAAACTAAAATGGATAAACTTACAGAAGTTACTAGAGATAGTTATTCCAGATTCAATTTCTTAACTGACGATAATATATTCCAAACTTTAATTAAAGATGGAATTATTCCAGCAGACGAAGTAGAGAAAGCACAAAAGAATTATGACTCTGATAGAGAAAATGCTTTTTATAGAGATGACATGAATAACACCAGGTTTAATACTAAAAGGAATTATTTGTTTACCTCAGAAGAAGTTGGTCTTTACAGACAAAAATGGAAAGAACAGCACTTTGAAAAAGCAAAGAAAGAATTATTAGATCAGAAGAAACTACATTTACCAGAAGGTGTTGATGCTGGCTTACAAAATGTTGGATTGACCGAAAATGAAAAAGTTAGGTTAATGTTTGAATCAAGTGTGGCATCTTTTAATTTATTTGGGATGGAAATGGAAGGTGGTTATCCATTTACGTTAAAGGAAAAACAACTTTATCAACAATATGGATTATTAGAGTAAAGGAAATTATATGAGTGACGATTTATTATCAGCATACAACCAGTCAGAGACTAATGAAGATTACGATTATAGTTTAGGTGGTCTATTAACAGAATATGGTGCTAGTACACCTAGAGGTCTAGCCAAAGGTTTACTAACATTGGGCGATATTCCATATTTAGGAGAAGGTTTAGTAAGAGGTGGTATTGATCTAGCAACAGCCCCTTTCAGAGAAGGCGAAGATTGGTTTCCTAGTTTTAATCAAGACGCAAAATGGCTAACGCAACCTTATGGCTCTAATGTTATAAATTATGACGCGAATAATAAAGGAATATTGCAAACCCAAGATTATGATGTTCCTTATTTTCCAGACCCAAACGCACTTGATATTGGCTCTCAATGGGGTTCTTTAGGTGGGTTAAACATGGGTAAAAACATTTTAACTGCTCCATTTAATATGCGTAGAACGATTCATGGTCTTGGTTTTGGTACTGGCTCAGAGTATATACAAGAAGGTCTTGACATTGAAAGCCCAGAAAATATGTGGGGGTTAGCTGTTGACACACCATCTTTAGTTTTTAATTTAATTGCTGATTACAAAACCTTTAGAAACAGCAAGGGTTTTATACAGAAAATGTTGAAAGAAACTATGGGTGATATTCCAGATGAAAAAATACAACAGCAATTAGTTTTAATTCAAGACAGACTTAGAAAAGCAAAAGAAGAAGGGGTTCAACTTTCTGCTGAACAATTATTTGCTGAGTTCCCAGAAATGGGAAGTTTATATAGAGTTCTATCTATGATGGATAATGGTAAAACCGCAAGATTTAACGCAGAGCAAGGTGATATATTAACACAAAATTTACTTAAAGGTGTTGAAAATCTTGATGACTTTCCAAGTTTTATACAACAACAAAAAGTTTGGTTTGATAATTATAAAAACTTTACTAACAAAACTAATAAACAATTTAGAGATGACATTGGTGAAATTAAAGGTCAAAAAATTGTCGATGGTGTTGGTAATAATGGCAACATGAAAACTTTATTAGTTGAAAATATTGACAATGCCTGGAACAGAGTACGCAATCGTTCAAGTGTTGGTGGAAAACAATTAGAATACTTTACCGATCTACTTGATGACGCAATCCAAACTGGTGATATTGATAAACTAAACAATGTTCTTAGAAGAATGGAAAATGACTTAGATACATTTAAAACAAATGGAATGGAGATTGATGGCAATAAACTAAATCTTGAAAAAGGATTAGATAAAATTGTAAAGTCTTTAATTGATGATAGTCATTTGGCAGTAGCTGATAATTTTGATGATTATGCAACTGCTAGAAAAACATTTGAAGAAACAATGAAAAATTCTATTGACCCATTAAGGGCAGAGAAACTCGTTGCTTTTATAAAAGATGGCAAAGGAGACCCAAAAAAAATAATACAAGCAATTGATCTTTTAATGACTTCTTCTAATCATATGACAGATGATTTAGCTCCTATTGTTAAAGGATTAAGAGCAATTAATGGTGATGGTGTAATAGATCAAGTGTTCGAGATGCATATTACTAAAGTAATTAAAAGTGTTACACAAGGTACTTCTGACGATGCTATAAAAGTTGGTGAAAAACTAGGTAAAAAAAGGCAAAGTTATGATCGTATCAAAACTTTAATTAGGGAAGATTACAAAATAAAACATGGTAAATACCCTACACCATCTGAATTAGATGATGCCTCAAATGGTATTTTAATATGGCTTGATACTGTAAAAACTTTTAAAACAAGACAGGGTGAGTCAATAACACAACCACTACAAGCATTTCAAAGATACGCGCAACAATATGGTTTTGACCCTAGAGATTTAGCAAACCCTTCAACTTGGACAAGAGAAATCAGAGATCAATGGGCAAAATGGAACGCGCAAAAACTACAAAAGTTTTTAGAAAATTCAAAAAATTTAGATGAAATTATTAGAATGAGTAAAAGCGGAGTAACTGATGATATAATTAATGTTATTTATCATTCTGTTGCCAGGCCTTATGGAACTATTGGTGCTGAACAGATGCCTTATGGTTATCAAGCTCGGAATGATATTAAAGATCAATTTAATGCACAGATACAGGATAATAAAAAACTTTCCGTTGATGATGTATTAAAAAGTGGAGCTTGGTAATGAGTATAACTGCATGGAGTACAACCGCTAGTCAAAATGGTAATCGTTTAAATAGTGGTAATTTTTTAGAAGGACAATCTCCCTCGACATTGAATGATGGTTCAAGAGATGTATTAGCCAGCATTAGAGCTTGGGCAAACGATCTTGAGTGGTATGAATTTGGTACTGGCTCAAACACAACAACATATACAAGGGTTTCAGCTACTTCTATTTCTATACCCTTAGATGTTACTGGGCAATTTCTTGTGAATAGGCGAGTTAAAGTTATTGATGGCACAGGAGCTACTAGATATGGTCGAGTAGAATCAGCCACATACTCTAGTCCAAATACAACAATTACTTTTGATTTTGATAGTTCTAATTTAGGTTCTGGCAATCCAACATCTGTAAAATATGGAATTATAAGTCCAAATAATACTTCGTTGCCGGCAGTAAATCCTACCGGTTCAATTATTATGTATGGTGGTGGAACTGCCCCTAGTGGATGGCTAATCTGTGATGGCTCAGCAGTTGCAAAAACTTCTTACGCAAGTCTGTTTAGTGTCTTAGGTAATACTTATGGAACTGCGACAGCAACTAATTTTTACTTACCTAATTTGCAAGCTAAATTCCCATTAGGTAAGTCTGGTTCTTATGCGCTTGGTTCTTCTGGCGGTGCTTTTGCACAAACACCATCTGGCACAAATTCTGCGCCTAATTTTACTGGTAGTGCCTTTACACCAGCCGGTTCAATTAGTGTTTCTGGTTCAGTAGCAAACCATTCAATTACTCAAGCAGAATTACCTAATATAAATTTAAACACTACTAAAATGTTTAAAACTGAACAGGGTGCTGACAATAAAGGTTCGTCATCTGGTTCTGGTGGTGCTTATGAGACAGCAGTTATACCTCTTGGTGGTTCTGGTGCTGGTCATAGTCATAGTTGGTCTGGTTCAGCAACTTTTAGTGGTACATCTGCAACACCATCTGGTTCAGTATCTGCACCGACTTTTACAGGAAGTAGTTTAAATTTAACTAATCCTTACCAAGTTGTTAATTACATAATTAAATTTTAGGAGATAGAATGGGAATTGAAAATTATAACACAACACCTGGAAATAATGGTTCGGTACTTGCAACCGGTAGCCTTTTAGAAGGGCAAGCACCTAGTACACTTAATGATGCAATTAGACAGGCATTAGCAGATTTAAGAAATTTTTATAACGACCCTCAATGGATTGAATATGGTATTGGAAATGGGTCAACAACTTATACAAGAGTAAATTCAACTACTGTAACTATAAGTGCAAATCTTATTGACGTATATCATGTTGGCCGGAGAGTAAAAATTGTAGATGGAACTGGCACAACTATTTATGGAACAATAACAACTGTTTCTTTTAATTCACCGAATACAACAATTGTTATGTCATTTGATAACTCTGCATCAATTGGCTCTGGTACAATAACAAGTTTTAAAATAGGAGCTATATCATCTGTAAACACTTCATCACCAACAAATGTTAATACTGGTGGTATTATTATGTGGTCAACAGCAAATCTACCGGATGGATGGTTATTAGCTGATGGCAGTTTTGTTTCTAAAACAACTTATGCTGGATTATGGAACGCAATTGGCTCTACTTACGGAACACCATCTGCATCACAATTTTATTTACCTAACTTAAAAGACAAATTTGTAATTGGTAAAGGGTCAACTTACTCTACATTAGGTGGAACTGGTGGGTCTGCTACTATGACACCAGCCGGCTCAGTATCTGCACCAACATTCTCCGGTTCATCTAGTAGTGTTTCTGGTTCAGTTTCTATATCTGGCACAAGTGGTTCACATACATTAACTGAGGCACAAATACCAAGTCACCATCACAAAATATTAGCCAATACTAATGTTAGTAATGTAAACATGAGTACCACCTCATCTATTGCTAAAGCAAGTGCTGGTGGGTTTGGAAATAATGATTACACATTATCACATACAACAACTGCACCTACATTAGCTCAAACAAGTAGTGTTGGTGGAAACTCTGGACACACACATAGTTTTTCTGCATCTGCATCTCTAAGTGGTGGCACAACAACTGCTAGTGGTTCTGTATCTGCACCTAATTTTACTGGTAATAGTGCCTCAATCATTAACCCATATATAGCCATGAGTTATATTATAAAGACTTAATATGAGTACGAAAAAAATATTAGATAAAATAGAAACTATCCAAGAAGATATACATAATATTAAGATGAGTCATAAACTCATGGAAAATGATTTAAAAGTAATGAAAGAAAATCATTGGTATCATACTGAAAAGTCTCTTGCAACATTATGGAAATGGTCATTATTTATTGGAACATTAATTATCTTAATGTTTGTAGATGAAGTTCAAACTATTATTTACGAGTATATTCTAAAATAATCAAAAACACATTTTGAAAAAAACAACTGCACAAAAAGGCTTGTGGGCAGAGCAAATTGCATATGCGCATTTCTGCACCTTGCCAAACACAATTGTATTGACAGCTTTAAACGGAGTCGGTTTATGTGATTTTGCTACCTTAAACACAAAAACAGGCAAAGTACAAAAATGGGATGTTAAATATGGTAGTAAGAGATGGCATCATGGAGACATGAGGCTAATACACAGAGTACCTTCCGAGAAACAGAAAAAATTAAATATTCAATTAATCTATGTAATGGAAGATGGAACAGTAACTAAACCAAAGAAGAAAAAAATATGAAAAATGATGATTTAATAAAAATACAAGACCCAATAAGCTATGTAGATAAATGGGATTACAAATACTTCTCAATAGATGAGGTTAAATGTAAAGAGACAAACATTCTTGGATATGATGAAAGGTTCATGGATAGCTTAACTACCCTTAGAGAGAAGTGTGGTTTTCCATTTGTTATAAGTTCATTCTATCGCGACCCAAATCACAGCATTGAACTTGCAAAAGGCAATGGTGGAGGCGCGCATACGACTGGAAAGGCTGTTGACATCGTTTGTGATCGAGAAAGAGCTTATATAGTGCTTAAAATGGCTATGGAAATGAATTTTATGGGCATTGGGGTCAACCAGAGAGGAAACTCCAGATTCATCCATTTAGACATGATTACAGCGCAAGAGGGTGTATTAAGGCCTACTATATGGAGCTATTAAACATTTGGGCAATTACAGTAGTCCTAATTTTTGCTAACTCGGAATCCGTTGAGTCCAAGTATCAAAAAGTAAGATTTAATAATGAGGATAGTTGCAAGGTATTCTTAAAAGATAACAGTATTGATTTAAAGCATGACCTTATTCATGTATTTGAAAACCAACCGGAACATTTATTGCAAATAAATTTTAAATGTAAAATGATTAAAGGAGAAGAAGTATGATCTGGTTAAAACCATTAATGGATGTTGCCGGCAGTATTGTTGGTGGTGTTGTTGAAACAAGAAAAGCAAAAGCAGAGCAAAAACTAACTCAAATAAAAGCTGAAACTGAAATTAAAAAGAAACAGATAGCTGGAGAAATTGATTGGGATATTGAGGCAATTAAACAAGCAGATGATAGCTGGAAAGACGAATGGTTAACTTTGCTTTTCAGCATCCCCTTGATACTCGCGTTCTGTGGTGATTGGGGTAGAGATATAGTGTTTGCTGGTTTTGAGGCATTAAAGCAAGCTCCGGACTGGTACAAATATACATTAGGTTTAATCGTAAGTGCGTCATTTGGAATTCGTGGAGCTACAAAGTTTTTTGGTAAAAAATAGGCAACCAAACAAATATCATCCTTACAGTAGAAAATATCCAGGTACTGATGTTATGGGTACTTGTCCTATTTGTAAGAAAGATGTTTTAAGAAAAGATGGTTTTGTAGTAGAGGAACAAATGTTTCCTACAATCGAAAAAACTTATTTTCATCATTCTCCTATGGATAAATGTTTAGAAATTCATTTTAACAACAAAAGAATCGAAGAAGAAAACCAACGTAAAAGTGATTTAGGTTTCCCAAAAAATCCTCTCGATCACCTACTAAAATTAAAAAAGTAAATTATCTAAGTAATCCTGTTTATCAACTCTATGTTCTTCTTCTAATTGAGTACAATATAAATGGGTATATAGTCTTTCCGTAACTGCTGGGTTCTTATGACCTACAAACCTACTAATATCATAGCCTGTATGTATAGCATTACGTTTCCAGGAAGTGATACACCAATGCCTAAAGAAATGAAATTTATGATTATTAGGCAGTTCAAATTCATCAACTGTATATCTCATTAACTGTTTATGGGCAGTCCTATAAATATGATAACCTTTTTGGCCATAACGATCATATGGAAACAAAGCATCACAATTTGAGTCATACACACTTTCCTTCCTAAATTTAATATACTCCCTCAATTCATCTGCTAACCCCTTACCAACCGGTATTAATCTTTTACCAGAAGGTGTTTTAGTAATTCTCTTATACTCATCTTTGGAAATCTGACCATATACATCAAGTTTTGGAGCTATGTTTCCAACCTTGTCTATGAAGTCATCTACACTTAGCGCAAGTGCCTCACCTATTCTTAATCCATAACTAAAACATAAACGAATTAAAATTTTATATACAGGGTCATTAATACTAGATGTAAACTTGTTAACGAATGGGATATGCCATCTTTCAATTAAATTCATTGTCTCGTTTATATGAATAAATGGGTCAACCTTTAACTCAGCCATGTTAATTGGATTCTTCTTATATTGCACAACTGGATTTTCTTTTTGAATATCAAAATCATTTGTATTCATAGCATGGAAAAAAGAGTCCTTTAATATACGCAAATACGCACCAAGTACATTCGCAGAAGATGATCGTTCTCTTAATACAGCCATGACCCTTACCATGTCATAACCTTGCCAACTGTTTATATTTTTTTTAGAAAGTGTTTCATCTTTAGAAATCGTTTCCATAACAACTTTTGCTAAACCACTTTTATAATTAAAGTTGCCAATTGATACTACCGGTTTATCTTGCCGATCTAATACCTTTGTTTGTTTCCTTAGTTCCTCAACGTATCCATGAATTGCACTAATGATTGTTGCTTTCGGTCTTTTAACAAGTATCTTACCCTCGTCAATTTTCTTTAACTGACCCTCTATTTTCTTTAAGAGCTTATCATAATCTTTGCTCGTAATTTGTTTTACCGAACCATCAAGTCTTTTTAATTTAGTTTGATAACCATAAAATTCGCCTTTCCTATAAATATTATAAATAGAAGATTGGCCATTCTCTTTCTCCCATTGATTAACAATTTGTCTTTTACTTAATAAATGCACACTTCCCATTATAAACCTCCTTTAATTGCTCTATGTGTTTGTACATTAACTCACATATCTGATCGTTATTGATTACCTCCGTTGCTTGATCTTGAGTTAAAGCATCTTCGCCAAACCTCCTATCTCGCAAATAATTAAAAACTACTATTTTCTTAAAATTGTTTTTATTAGTTTTCATTGTTCCATTTACCTTTCATTTTGTAAAGATAATTGAAATATGCCTCTATTATTTCGAATCATACCAAATTACCTTTATACGAGTGAACACCTCGTATGTGGTGAACTTTTAAAAAGTAAAGCTATACAATAAAAAAATGTGCATAGAATTTAGTGGTTTTTTATATAAACCAACGAATCCTGGACTAAACAACATCGGTACATAATGTTCTTGAATTTGCTGTGTCCGGCCAATACTCGTACATTTCTCTAATATATAATTCAAAATTCACCACGAATTTAATTAACTTGTAGCCATTATTCACTACTGTTGAACTTTTGCAAGTGAATTTTTTATTTTTTAAACTTGCCTTGAGTCTTATTCTATGGATTCAAAATACAAATGACTCATTTGATCGCGCATGATTTGTATTTCAGATTCACACCAACCTACTTTGACGTATCTGCAATTTATATAGATAATAATTAGTAATAATATTATGATAAATATTTTGAGTATGTTACTAACCATGTTTAATAATTCTTTCCTCTAGTTTAGGTTTTTTCTTTCGATTAGCTTTTCGATGACATTGATCTGAACAATATTTTTTTGTAGTTTGATGCCTTGTAAATAAAAATACATCACCACAAATTAAGCAGTTCTTCTCGCCAGAAAACATTAAACAGGAAATCCCTTGATCTCATTATCTGGTAGCACACTATATGTTGTATGCTCGCTATACTTGTTTAATAAATCGCAAATATGGTGAGTAATATTTTCATCATCGCACTTAAATATTAAATCCTTATTATTACTAGACTCTATCGCAAACATTAATCTACCTCGTCTGCCGGATGAATACCTCCATTGGCTTTTTTTACCATTTCATAAGCCTCAAGATCATTCTTAATACCTCTCTCTATACCAACAGTAGCATCCCATTCTTTTTGTATTAAATCTTTAATAATATGTTGTTTACTTATGTAATTTTTTTGAGGTCTTATTTGTACTTCAATACCATCTATTTGAGCTTGCCCTTCCAATTGCTTTGCCTTCTTTCTCCATTCTGCATTTTTATAATGTACAATTTCATGTAATTGATTATTAACTGCAATCAGATCATCTTCTCTCATAGATACTGATAATGTTTTATGTATTATCCTATTCTCATATTTGGTTCTATTCCCCATTATATAATTCCTCCATTAATTAATTTATCTTTGTAATCACTACTAAGCCTGTTCTTAGAATCTAATTGCAATACTATTTGATTACCGGATGGTTTCTCGTTCATTATTTGGTGCAAATTTTCTTTAACATAATTAGCTACTACACCTACAAAACCAGATTTGCCAAGCGCATTACATTCTTCTTCAAAATCTCCGCCTTTTTTTAAGTTTCGATTAAAACCTATTAAAGATTCTTCTATTAATGTGTTAACAAAATCGTAAGGTGCAGTTGCGCCTTTAAGTGGTCTAGCTGATATCTTTAATTTTCTAATATTTGGTAAATTTGTTTTTTTATTTATATCTTTTAATGGCCAGTAAATCATGGCATGAGTCTTATAACCTCCGCCATTAGTTCCTATAATTAAAAATTTTTGTCCTGTGCCAGTCATTCTATTTGGTATTTTTACTTCTTTCATAAGTTAATTCATCTTCTCTCTTAGATTTTAATTCATGGGCAATCGCGATATAGCCAACAGCATCTATATAATCATCTGGATTGTATGCGCCTTCTAAGGTTCTACCGATCTTTGCTAATGCGAATAAAACTGCCACTTCATCCGGTGATATTGAAAGTTTTAAATAAGCCGACCATAAGGTAGCAATGTTTAAATGATTATCGTATTTATCACCATGTTGTTTTTGCCGATCACCTTGCACAAGGTTCTTTGCATGATCGCAAGTCTCACTCGCATATTGCATATTTAATTACTCCGGTTTTTTATAACGAGGTTTAAATCTCATATTAATTTTACCATTGTTTTCATTAAAGATTTGTCTAACCATATCTCCAATGTTATTACCTTCATTATCTTCCTTTGGGTCAAATGATAAGTAAGCATCAAATTGAATCCAGCCCTTATCTGTTCTCATCTGTTCAATCAAAGCCTGGTCAAATAGAATGTTAGTTGACTCTTCATTGTTAAATTCAGCCTTAAAGTCAGATGCCATTTCATGCTCTTTATCTCCTTTGACTGCTCTCATGCCAACATACATACCTTTATCTAATACGTCATAAGCCATAGTATTTATCCTTCTGTTATTTGTTTATTAAGTTAGTTAAAGAAGTTGGTTTTTTTATTTCACCACTCCCATTATTCCTATTAAGTTTATTTGATGAATGATCTAAGTCATCTTCATCAGATGTTCTTAAAAAGAATCCTTTTGCCATAGCATATTTATCAGCATAACTTATCGCTGAGCCTACTACTTGCGCCTCTGCTAATCGTGATGACCATTTAAGAAAGGCATATCCTGTACTTACTGGTTTACGATCATAATATATTTTACCTTCGTGCATAAAAGAGTTGTCTGGATTTTCGACAATAAAATATGAAGTGACTCCTATACCATCATCAGTTTTTTCAAACTGGTGTTCCATTTGAGGAAGTATTCTATTGTTAATGCAAGCCTCTCTTACTGCGTCATTAACGTCATTGTGTGCCATACCTTTAACAAACTTATTGTTTTGTTTTTCAATTGATTGGCAGTCCTGTATCGCGCCAAACAATCTTGCACTTAAAGGTATCATTACCGGCTCTTTATGTTTTACCGGTTTTTGTTCTACCGATTTTTGTTCTACCGGTTTTTCTTGCTTTGCCATTACACTTTTCCTTTCTGATTAAGCCATATGTTTTTAGCATCATTTAAAAACTCTTTTTCTACACCGCGCCATTTCCAATGAGAAAAGTCCGGCTGTATAATTTGATATAATTCTGTTGGGTCATCTACTAGCGACAAATAATTTTGCCGAGTAATTGCATTAATTCTAACGTACTTTAAAATTTCAGTTAAATTTTCCCATTGAATTTCCGGATGATCTTCGTATTCCATTAAAACGCAATCATCTTCATTTACATATAATATATCTAACAAGTGATCTAAACCGGCAGAGTAGATCGCAAGTTGGGGGAGATTGATCGGTTTTGCCTCTACCGGTAAACTTTGTTTTGTCCAAATTCGATCACCTTGCAATTTATCTTTATAATCTTTTTTGTAATAACCTCTAGGATTAGGCCACATTGTTTTTAGCTCTACTACTCTCGATATCTTATTGTCTTTTATAAAAACAAAATCAGCAAAACCAATAAACGGAACAGTCAAACCCTTCATAGTTAATACGATTGGATATTGAGTCATGATCTCACCATACTCTTGTTTAAGAGGCATTAAGGTATCTACAATTTGCACAATATATTTTTCACAAATTGTTATGTAATAATCTATTCTTTCCTGGTCTGTATCATCGGCATTTGAAGGTATAATTCTTTTTGCAGACTCATATATATTAGTCATAACTTGATCTAAGCTACTTTTCCCCTCCAATATATAGCCACTACCCTCATCACAATATTTGCCAAATTCCATTCTACTGTGTCTTGAGAAATTATGCCTGTTAGTAGGATTTTTGATGTAGCCATACCACCATATATCTAAAGGAGTATCTGAAGTTGAGCCATTACTTAACCATTGAATACCGGCATTAATCCATTCATCACCGATAGTAAAATTATTTTCAATACACCATTGTTGAATAATTTGTTTTTGATTAGGGTCTTTGCCAGACCAAACTTTTATTTTACCGGATTCATTTTGTTTTTTTAATTGCAATTCATTCACCACTTCTATAAGTAAGGGTATAGGTTATGAAAAGGTAATTAACCTCCGACCTAGTACCCATACCCTTACATTTAAAAAAAGGAGTCTTTACTAGATCATCTCAAAACGAATTTACTAACGATCAGATCAATAAATTCTAATTGTCCTTATAGTTCGATTTTCGACTCATTGCAAACATTTTATAGCCATAACACCTTTTAAATAGTGTTAAGGTGAACAGTAATAGGCTGTAAGTGTTGTATATCCTCAAATAATTGTAGCCAAAATATCTTGTATCTTGTAGCCAATTAGTGTACAATGTGTTCAACGGAGGCAAAAAAATGAATATATTTTACAAGCATAATAATCTCAAGAAACACATAATACCTAGTGGCTTGTATCAAGACTTAGCATTTTGTAGTCATAATGAACGAATTGCATATTTACAAGACGCAATAGATCATAATTTAAAATTTGCTAAATGTTCAAAAAACGCAGAACGAATTTCTAAGTCAGCAATTAAATTCTACAACAGATTAATTAAGGTTTGTCATAACCATAAAGACGAACCGGCATTTGTATTACAGGAGGAAAAATAATGGAATTAAATAAAATCGAATTATTAGAACATTTAAAGACGTTTCTTTTATTAAGTGAACAAGACCGACAAGAATTTAATTACACCATTGATACTTTAATTTGTATGGAAGGGGAGGAATAAATGGAAGAAGAACATAAAATAGAATGGACTGGTGATTACATAGATGATGACGG
>MDTG01022042.1_pt1 | contig 20377 bp, 23 predicted proteins | sample 811421 | NCBI WGS metagenome assembly MDTG01 (sample SAMN05326645, study PRJNA326480) | marine metagenome | isolation source: seawater | place: Pacific Ocean: South East | collected 2011
AAAAAATTTTTTTGCTTGTGATTGCCATTCCACAAAACATATTTATAACTATATCAAATCTCATTTTATTTGAAATTCCGAAAACTGTTGAAAATCTTAGTATTATTGGATTAAAGGTTTTGCATTTTAATTTAATTAATTTTTTTTCAATATTAACTTTGTTTTTTGAGTAATGTGTTAATGGATTTAATTTAGAATTTTCATTAAACACTTTTTTTCCGTACCCATAAACAGAGCAACTCGATGGAAAAATAAATCTTTTTTTGAGTTTTTTGCACATTTTTGCAATCTTAATAGTAAATTTTTCAGAAGATTTATAAAATATGTTTGGGTCGAGATTATTTAATGGATCATTAGAGAACGCAGCTAATAAAATAACAACATCAAAATTCTTTATTTCATTTTCTATTACTTGCTCAGCTCGTTTTCTAATAAATAGGTCTTTTTTTTTTAAAAAACAATTTTCAAAATAACCAGAATCATAGGAATTAATATAATGGTTTTTTTTTAGTCTTTCACATAGTGCAGAACCTAAATATCCATTTCCACCAATAACTAAAATTTTTTTTTTCCTCATCAAAATTCAAAGATTTAACTAGTTTTCATTAACACTATTTTACTCTTTTTAGAAAACCTTTATAGCAGTTAGTAATAAGACCTTTGTTATGATAAGTTTCATCTATAATAAAATTCTTATTTTTTTTTGAAAATTCTTTTATTGCTGTTAAAGGATTACTTCTTATACCAAAAGGCTTGTAATTATAGTTCTGAGATATTTTTTTCATATTTTTTTTGTCAAATGTTCCACTCGTTGAATCGAAAACTACAATATAAGAATTCTTAGATACAAGCTTGCTATATAAATTTAATTCCTGAATTACATGACTGTGCACATGGTTTGAATCTAAACAAACTAAAATTTTTTTATATTTTTTTTTTAATTTTAAAATTTTTTCTAAAGTTTTATTCTCAACAGATGATCCTTCAATAGAAATAATATTTTTTGCGAACTTATGATTAAATAGAACTTTTTTTGCATGTTTTCTAATATCAACATCAATTCCGATAACCTTATATTTTTTTTTAATTAAAGACAAAATTGATGAGTAAAAAATTAGTGAACCACCCCTAGCTATTCCTGTCTCTATAATTAAATCAGGCTTAACTTTAAAAATCAATTCTTGCATTAAAATTAAATCTGCGGGCAGTTGAATAACAGGAACATCTGCCCATGAAAAATTATAACTATATTTGCTCAATGAGGCTTGAATATTAAAATTTTTTGCAGAATTTTGTAGTTTCTTATTTTTACTGAAATTTTTTACTCTCTTATCTACCTCAAGATTAAATTTTTTATCATAAATCATATTTGTATTTTTTAATAGTAAATTAAATTATTGCTTACTGATGTATGTAACCTTTGTTCCAGAATAGTCAAATTTTAAATTTAAATAATTTAGTTTAGATAAATTTTTAATTATTTTTTTTTGGATTTTTTTATTTGCAATAAACATTAAAAAACCTCCACTACCAGCTCCGAGCAATTTACCCCCATACGCTCCTGAGTATAAAGCCTTATCATAAAATTTATCAATAATTTTATTTGAGCTATTCTTGTTTACCTTTTTTTTCCTATTCCATGAAATGTTTAGAAGCGACCCAAATGACATCATATCAATTTTCTTATTAATTATTATTTTTTTAGATTTATCAACCAAGTCTTTCATTTCAATAAGAGAATTAAATTGTAATTTATTAATATTTTGTTGAACTTTTAAAACATTATGAGAGTTTCTTTTTATATTTGTATAAAATAAAATTATATTTTTTTCCAATTTATTAATATTTTTTTTTAAAATATTAAGTGGTAAAACTTTTACACTTTCGTTGCTATAAAATTTGAATATATTTAAACCTCCGTAACAACATGCAAAATGATCCTGTTTTCCAATTTTTCTTCCAATCATATCAATCTCAATTTTAGCTGCAGTAGTTGCGATTTTCTTTTTTGATACTTTTTTACCTTGAAGCGCATATAAAGCATTAACTAAACCTACGGTGAAAGCGCTTGATGATCCTAATCCAGTATTAGCTGGAATATCTGCAAAAGTCGTTATTTCAATTGGATAATTAATATTAAAATATCTTAAACATTCACGTGCAACAGGATTTTTTATATTGGAAATTGTATTTGTGAACTCTACAGTGCTCCAATTGACCCTATACTTATATTCTACTATACCTAGTTTTTTTTTTACAACTACATAAAGATATTTATCAATAGCAGCACTTAACACCTGGCCACTTCTTTTTTTATAAAAAGATTTTAAATCAGTTCCTCCCCCAAAAAAGCTTACTCTAAATGGAGTTCTTGTAATTATCATTTAATATATTTTTTATTTTTTATATATCTATAATATAATTTAATTCCATATAATATATCTATCTTATGCTTGTAAAAAAAATTAAAATTAAAAATAAAATTTATGATTTATTTAGCTAAATACGAGGTTCCATTAAAATTTAATTTTGTTGTCCTTAAAACATTGTAATAAAGTAGTATTGATGAAAAATATTTTCGATAATGGGTTCTATAACAATAAAACTCTGAACAAGTTAGGGTTTAAAAATATTGGAAAAAATGTAAAGATAAGTAAATCTTGTCTTATTATTGGTATTAAAAATATTTCATTAGGAAGCAATATTCGTATTGATGCATTTACTAGCATAATTGCAGATAAAGGTTATTTGAAATTAGGTAAAAATATTCATATAGGTGGTCATAGTCACTTTCTTTGTTCTGGAGGAATTGTAATAGATGATAATTGTACTTTTTCTCAAGGTGTAAGGCTGTATTCTCAAACAGATGATTACTATGGAAAAAAACCCACTGGTTTGTTTGTAAGAAATAAAAACTCAAATTATACAAGAGGTAAAATTATAATTGGAAGCAAAACAATAATTGGATCAGGATCAATAATTCTTCCAAAAGTTAAAATTTCAAAAAATTCCTCTATAGGCGCTTTGAGTTTAGTAAATAAAAATATACTCTTACCTGGCACATATAGCGGTATACCTGTAAAAAAAAATGAAAAGAAAAAATAAAGTAATTATTATTGCAGAAGCTGGTGTTAATCATAATGGAAAATTATCAATTGCAAAAAAATTAATCAAAGAGGCATCTAAAGCTGGAGCTGATTATGTCAAGTTTCAAACTTATTATTTAGATAGTTTAATAATTAAAAAAGCAGATCCTACTATTTATCAAAAAAAAAATTTAAAAAAGAAAATTTCTCAGTACGATATTTTAAAAAAATATAGGTTAAAAGATGAGTGGTATAAAGACTTAATATATTATTCTAAGAAAAACAAAATAAAATTTATTTCTTCACCATTTGATATTCGAAGTATAGAATTTTTAAAGAAATTTAAATTAGATTATATAAAAGTACCATCCGGTGAAATAAACAATCTTCCATATTTGAAAGTATTAGCCAAAACAAAAAAAAAAAATAATCTTATCAACAGGTATGTCTGATCTGAAAGAAATTAAAACTGCAATCAATATTTTAAAAAAAGAAGGACTTTCAAAAAAAAATTTAAATATCCTACATTGTCATTCAGATTACCCATCAAAACCTAAAAACTTAAATTTAAAATCAATTATTTTGTTAAAAAAAGAATTAGGGATGAGTATAGGGTATTCGGATCATAGTCTTGGTATTGAGGCTCCAGTTATAGCAGTAGCTTATGGTGCAAAAATTATTGAAAAACATTTAACTTTAAATAAAAATTATTATGGACCAGACCATAAAGCTAGCATTGAGCCTCAGGAGTTTAAAAAAATGGTAAAGGCGATTAGAGTTGCAGAAAAGATGCTTGGCTCTAATATTAAAAAACCTAGCATAATAGAATTAAAAAATAGAAAATTAGTTAGAAAATCCATTGTTGCTATTAAGGATATAAAGAGAGGTGAAAAATTTTCATTGAAAAATATTTCTACGAAGAGACCAGCGCTTGGAAAATCTCCTATGAATTTTGACTCTTTTTTAAAAAAGAGAGCTAATAAGGATTATATTAAGGATGAATTTATATAATTAAATGAAAATTTGTTTTGTTACAGGCTCAAGAGCTGATTATGGTCTTTTATCAAATCTAATAAAGTTGATTAAATTAGATAAGAAATTTAAGTTACAAGTAATTGTCACAGGAACACACTTATCTAAATATCATGGACATACTTATCGAGAAATCATTAAAGATAAAATTAAAATAACAAAAAAAATAAATTTAAATATAGAAAGAAGAAAAAATGATGATATTTCAAATGAAATAAGTACTGGTATAAAAAATTTTTCTAAAGCTTTTAAAAAATTAAAGCCTGACTTAGTAATTTTATTGGGTGACAGATATGAAATATTTTCAGCATCAAGCTCAGCTTTTATAAGCCAAATACCAATTTGTCATTTACATGGAGGTGAGCTAACTAGGGGCTCAATTGATGATACTTTTAGGCACGCAATTACAAAAATGTCTCAATTTCATTTTGTTTCTCATAAAAAATATGCTCAAAGAGTAATGCAACTTGGAGAAGACCCAAAGAAAATTTTTATAGTAGGAGGATTTGGTGTAGATTTAATAAAAAAAGTTACATTATTAAAAAAAAAAATTTAGAAAAAAAATTAAAATTAAAATTTGGAAAAAGAAATATATTAGTAACTTACCATCCAGAAACAGTATTTGGAGTTGATAATAAAAAAAATTTTAATGAAATTTTAAATGCACTAAAAAAACTTAATTCAACCAAGATAATTTTTACTCGTGCAAATGCCGATAGACAAGGCAAAGTAATAAACTCAATGATTGATAGGTATGCTAAAACTCATAAACACAATTGTTACGTATTTAGCTCTATGGGATATAAAAATTATTTATCCACAATTAAATTTGTAGATATTTGTCTAGGTAATTCTTCCAGTGGTTTACTTGAGGTACCAACTTTTAAAAAATTTTCAATTAATATAGGCGATAGACAAAAAGACAGACTTAAGGCGAAAAGTGTTATTGATGTCAAACCTAAAGCAGATCTAATTCTTCAAACTATAAAATCAATTTATAATAAAAAAATCTCAAAAAAATTAATTAATCCATATGGAAGTGGCGATGCCTCAAAATTAACATATAAGATTATTAAAAAATTGAATTTAAAAAATTCTTTATCATATAAATTTTTTGATATTAAAAAATGAAAAAAAAAATTATATTATTAGGATCAAATAGTGTTCTTAAACAACAAACTATTAAACAATTTAAATTTGAAAAATAAGTATAAATCAGTTGGTGCAATTATTTTTTATAAGGGAAAATATTTAATTCAGAAACGAGATAATAAAAAAAATATTTTTTTTCCAAATTTTTGGGGTGTTTTTGGGGGTAATTTAAAAAATAATGAAAATACTAAAACCGCTATTTCAAGAGAGATTAAAGAAGAATTAAACCTATCCTTCAAAAAACCCATAAAAAAACTTAGTTTAAAAATATCTTCTAAAAATTTTAAGCCGGTAAGAGAGAGAACATTTTATATTTGTGAACTAAAAATTATGCCAAAAAAAATAAAAATTTATGAGGGTAAAGATTTTGCACTGATATCTTTCAAAAAGTTAAAAACATTAAATTTTGTTCCTTGGGATTTTTCTGCTATTTCTTATCATTATTACGATACAGTAAAAAAATTACAAATTTTGCCAAAAAATTAAAAAATTTAAATGATTTATTTTTTTTGAATAAACTAAATAGTTGGAAAAAATTTCCATATTTTTTTGTCACCCCTCTGGTATATGCAATTGGAAACGCTTGTGAGGAGGTTAAAATAGCATATTCTTATGCTAAGAAAAAAAAAAAAAAATTAATTGTTCTGCATGTTTTTTTTTTGAAAAAACTTTTAAAATATAAAATTTGTAATCAATCGCTATTTAAAGATCTTAAATTAACAAATTATAGTTTTTCTGGGGAACTTTTAAAATTTTTATTTAATTTCCTTTTAAATGTTGAATTTATGATTCGAAGATCATTTGTACTTTTGTTAAAATTTTTTTTTAAAGGCAACTTATCTAAATATAATTTTCCAATAATTGGTATAGAACAAATGTATGGTTTAGAAAAAAAAAATATAAATCCTAAAAAGAATATTTTTTTAAATTATAATAAAATTAAAAAATTTAATTTGTTTAAAAATAAAATTGATTTAAAGCAAAAAAGAAATGAATATTGTCTGGAAAAACTAAAATTTTTAAATATACCTTATCAAAAGCTAATCATTTTACATGTTAGAGACGATAAATATAGAAATGATAAAGGACGTAAAATTTACAGAAATTCGAATATAAATTCATATATTGATAGCGTCAATTTTTTAATAAACAAGGGATATTTTGTAGTTAGAGCGGGTAGGTCTCCCTCAAAAAAAATGGAATTGAAAAATAAAAATTTCTTTGATTATTCAAGGAGTGAGATTCAAGAAGATATTTTAGACCTCTTTTTAATAAAAAATTGTAAGTATTATATTGGAACTCAAAGTGGTATTTTTGATATGGCCCAATTATTTAATAAGCCAATTTTACTAACAAACATGGTTGAAATCTTCTCAGGATATCCTCACAAAGAAAATGATAGAGGTATTTTTAAAAAAATTAGAAAATTTGGAAAAAAAATAAACTTAGCTGATTATTTAAAATATGATTTCAAATATCACAATCCAGCGTATGATATTAAAGATTTATCATTTGAAGAAAATACAGAAGAAGAAATTTATTATTCACTTATAGAGTTTTTAAAAGCCCAAAAAAATCCAAAATTCTCTAAATTACAAAAAAAATTTAATAAATTTCTTATCAATGAACATGAGTCACATTACAAAAAAGATCCTCATAAAATGTTTACAGAATATGATTCTTATAAAGTTTTAAGACTCGTTAAATCTAAGCAAGGTTGTCTTACAAATTATAATTTAAAAAGATTATTTTTTTGTTGATGAATTAATATAATTGTTTTATTAGAGCTGAGGAAAAACATAACTATGAAAAACACGTTTATTATAGGTGAAATTGGTATAAATCATAATGGCGATTTAAAAATAGCAAAAAAACTAATAGATATGGCATCAAGTTGTGGATGTGATGCAGTTAAATTTCAAAAAAGAGATATTGATACAGTTTATAAAGTGGAAGAGCTATCCAAATTGAGAGAAAGTCCTTGGGGAAATACACAGAGACAACAAAAAGAGGGATTAGAATTTAGTGAAAAAGAATATGATGAAATTGATAAATATTGTAAGGAAAAAAATATCAATTGGTTCGCATCAGCTTGGGATTTAAAAAGTTTAGATTTTTTGGATAAGTATAATTTGAAATACAATAAAATTGCCTCTGCCATGATAACAAATTTAGACTTTTTGGAGTAAGCATCTAAAAAGAAAAAATACACTTTCATATCAACAGGTATGTCAAATTATTCTGATATTGATAAAGCCGTTGAAATTTTTAAGAAAAATAGTTGTGAATATGAATTGATGCATTCAGTTTCTACTTATCCATGCCCTGAAGATAAACTGAATATACATCTTATTAAAAAACTTAAAAAAAAATATGAATGTAAAGTTGGTTATAGTGGTCATGAACCTACGGTTTCTCCAAGTATAGTGGCAGCAGTTTTCGGAGCCGATTCTTTAGAAAGACACATCACACTTGATAGATCTATGTACGGGAGCGATCAATCAGCATCTTTGGAAGAGTCAGGATTAAGAGAACTTGTATCGATTGTAAGAAAAATTCCTATTATAGTAGGAAATGAAGATAAGCAATTGTTTGATTGTGAAGTTGAAGTTGCTAAAAAATTAAGGTACTGGGAAAATTAATTTTAACAAATCAAATTTATAAAAATTCTGTATAATCAGCTTTTAAATTCAAGTTTTATAAAAATCATGATTTAATTTATTGTTAGACAAGTAACCTTTTTGGAGTCGGTAGAATTATTATGGGTATTAAATTTAAATTTGGAGTAATGCAAGGAAGATTATCTCCTATTGTAAAAAATAAAATACAAATATTTCCTAAAAAAAATTGGGAAATAGAATTTAAACGAGCTAAAGATCTAGGTCTAAAATACATTGAGTGGACATTAGATTATGATACTTTTAATGATAACCCTATCTTAAACAAATACGGCATACAAAAAATTAAAAAAATTTCGAATAAAAATTCAATAAAGATTAAATCGTTAACCGGTGATTGCTTTATGCAAAAGCCATTTTGGAAAAAAAAAAATAATAAAAAATTAATCAAAGATTTTGAAAAAATTTTAGATTCATCTAGCAAAATTGGAGTAAAATATATTGTTGTTCCATTAGTTGATAATGGAAAGATTGAAGATGAGAAAACTGAAAAAAACTTAATTAAAATACTTAATAAACTAAAAAAAAAAATTAAGAAGAAAAAAATTCAAATATTATTTGAGTCTGATTTTAGTCCTCAAAAGCTAAAAAAATTTATTTCAAAATTTGATAAAAGTATATTTGGAATAAATTATGATTTAGGTAATAGTGCAGGCATGGGATTTAATGTAGATGATGAGTTTAAAAATTATTTTGAATATATTAAAAATATTCATATTAAAGATAGAATTTATGGAGGAAATACTGTTAGATTAGGTAGAGGAAATGCAAACTTCAAGAAATTTTTTAAAAATTTAAAAAAGTTTAAATATAAAAAAATGCTTATATATCAAACAGCTAGATCACAAAATAATGATGACATAGGTGAAATTAAAAAAAATATGAATTTTATAAAAAAATTTATTAAATAAGTGTTTTTGATTTACCGCCATCAAAAAATATAGTTGTTCCATTTAAATATTTAATATCGTTTTCAATTATAGATCTAACGAGTTTTCCAATTTCATCTGGTTTTCCTAATCTTTGTAGTGGTAATTGTTTCAATAATGCAGGAATATCTTTATTTAATTTTCTTAATCTTTCAGTATCAATTGGTCCAGGAGCTATGTTGAGACATGTAATATTTTTTTTTGCGAGTTCATAAGAAATACCTTTTAAAAGAGACCAAAACCCAACTCTTAAACTATTAGAAATTAGTAATTTTGGATTTATTTCTCGTATATGAAATGATGAGATTAAAAATATATATCCATTATCATTTATTTTTAAATCTCTGAGAATTATTGAAAATGATAAAAATAATTGGTTAAAATACTTTAACCATATTTTGTTTGTTATTTTTTTGAAATCTAAACTTTCAGGGCCACCAGTATTCAAAACTAACACGTCTGCATTTTTATATTTTTTTACAAATTTTTTTACATCACCAATTTTAGACGTATCAAGATCTTTTGACGACAAAGCAATTGTTTTTCTAGATATTAAAGAAAGATTTTTTGAAATTGCTTTACCTATACCCTTTGAACCAGCAAGCACTATACTTTTATTAATTTTTTTTTTCATTTGTTCTGATCAGGTATAGTATTTTTTGCTTTAAATATATTTTTTTTACCTATCAACGTTTTAATTTCCATAAGGTCTTTTAATAATTTATTAAATTTTTTAAAGTCAAAAGAATGTTTTTCATCTGGATGATTTATTTTTTTATTACCTTTAATATAAATAAACAAATCTATATTATCAATTGAATGAGCAATATAAATTGGTAATTTATTGGTATAATGATGGCCATATGCAAATTTATTTGGATATTCTTTTGTTAAAATAAAAAAATTTTTTAAATTTAGCTCATTTTTTTCATAAGTTAATTGAGTGTATATAAATTTAATTCTACTCTTTTGTCTATATTTTTTGATAATTTTTTTGAGTTCACTTAATTTTAGTAATCCACAAGAAATATAAACTTTTGCATTTGTTTCTTTAATAATTTTATTTATAAGCTTATCATCCTTTGCTGCAATACTTAAAATTTTATAATAACTAAATTTATGTTTTTTTACTTTTTCAAAAGTTTCTAAAGATGAAAGTGAAATTCCAATATTTAAATCTTTTAATTTTAAATATTTCTTTGCAAAAAAACTATAAAAGCTATCTGGCAAAGTTAGATGCTTTTTCTCTTTTCTTTCGTAAAATTTTGGTTCACGAATCTGAAATGTTAAAACATCAAATTTTGCTTTTTTATGAAAATTAATATACTTTTTTGCATAGGACGTACTGCCATTATGATTTAATCCGACCTCACCAAAAATCATTAAATTATTGACCTTCCACCATCTGCAACAATGGTTGTTCCAGTTATGTAAGATGACTCATCCGAACACAGAAAAAGTACTAAATTGTTATATTCATTTTTTTTTGCCATTCTATTTAGTGGTATTAGTTTTTTTATTTTATTTACAAAAGATTTATCAAAGTTTTGGTTTATACCCCCAGGCGCTAATGCGTTGCATCGAATTCTTTTTTTACCCCAATAGCTTGCTGTAAATTTAGTTAAACCAATAATTCCATGTTTTATTGCCGAGTATGTCACTGGTTTTGTAAAATTTAATTTTTTATAAATTTTTTGATTTGGTGCAATTATTCCAAGATCTGAGGAAATATTCAATATTACACCACCTTTTTTTTGGATCGCCATTTGTTTACCGAAAATTTTAGTGCAAATCATTGCTCCATTTAAACCAACTTCTAATTCTTTATTCCATCTCATTAAATCAAAATTTTCAAAATTATTATTGTTTTTTTTATTTGTAGGTAAATGATCTATTGCTGCATTATTGATTAAAACATCTACACTTTTGAATTTCTTAATAACTTTATTGAATACATTTTTAACAGAAGATTCATTTGTGATGTCACATAAATAGTGGAAAATTTTTTGGCTTGTATATTTTTTTTTAACTAAATCCAAAATAATTATATTTGAATTTTTTCTCTGAAAGGCGTTTACAAATTGAGATCCTAAAAAACCACTACCGCCAGTAATAATTACTGTTTTTTTTTTTAAATCATTAAACATTTAGTGTTTGAAACTCGTCATAAATTCTTATACTAAAAAGTATTTTATATAATTTACTATATACTTAATAATCAATAAAATGAACAAAGTAATAGACATATCCAAACTAAACAAGTTAAGAAATCAATTAAAAAAAAAAAAATTAAAGATTGTTTTATGCCATGGTGTATTTGATTTAGTACATATGGGTCACCTGGAATATTTTAAATCCTCAAAAAAAAATGGCGACGTTTTAATAGTTTCTGTAACAAAAGGTAAATTTGTTAATAAAGGCCCTAATAGACCATACAACGACGATCAAGATAGAGTTAAATTTTTGTCATCTTTGGAAATGGTAGATTATATTGTTTTAAATTCAGCACCTACTGCTGTGAATATTATAAAATTATTAAAACCTAACATTTATTCTAAAGGTCCAGATTATAAAAATATTAACAAAGATGTTACTGGAGAAATTAAAAATGAGATAAAAGCAATCAAAGAGGTGGGTGGTAAAATTATATTTACAAATGACAGAACATTTAGCTCAAGTAAAATTTTAAACTCATATTCTGAAAATCTTGATAAAAATCAAAAAAAATTTTTAAGCCAATTAAAATCAAAATTCGATATTTCTTATATTAATCGACAATTAGAAAAGGTAAAACTTTTAAAAGCATCTATTTTGGGTGAAATAATAATAGACAAATATATATTTTGTGAAACAGTTGGAAAATCTGGCAAAGAGCCACATTTAGTTTTAAAAGAAATTAAAGAAGAAAAATATTTAGGTGGATCAGGAGCAATTGTAAATAATATAGCTTTATTTTCTGAAAACTTAAATTTAATTTCTTATGTAGGTAGAAAAAATAGTCAAATTAATTTTATTGAAAAAAAATTATCAAATAAAGTTAAAAGATTTTTTATACAAAAAAAAAATTCACCTACAATAGAAAAAAAAAGATTTATAGATCATATTAACAACTCAAAAATTTTGGGAGTTTATAATATTAATGATGAAAATCTTAATAATAAAGAAGAGAAAAAATTACTCGAACTTGTAAAAACAAAGCTTACAAAATCTGATTTGATTATCACATCTGATTATGGACATGGTTTAATCAATCCAAAAATAGCTAAGTTTATATCAAATAAAAAAATTTTTTTTGCTCTAAATGCTCAACTCAATGCATTTAATATTGGGTATCATTCTTTAGCTAAATATAACAATATTAATTTCTTAATTATTAATGAAGCAGAACTAAGACACGAAATAAGGGATAAATCATCACCATTAGATGTTTTGATAAATAAATTAAATAAGATTATAAAAATTGATAATTTAGTAATCACAAGAGGTATAAATGGAGCAGTATTTTATGAAAAAAAAAATAAAAGAAAAATTTATTGTCCTGCTTTTGCTAGAAACGTTATAGATAAAGTTGGTGCAGGTGACGCTATGCTTTCCATAATGTCGCTACTCTGCAGAGTAGGATGTGATCCAGAAGTATCTATATTTTTAGGTTCACTTGCTGCCGCGCAGAATGTTGAAAAATTAAATAATTCTTCAATTTTAAACAAAAATAGAATAATTCAGTATGCTAATTATATGATGAAATAAATTATGAAAATTTTTTTAATTGGTGGAGGTGGTTACGTCGGCTCTGCTTTAGTTCCAAATTTAATTGATAAAGGTTATGAAGTCACAGTTTTTGATTTATTTATATATGGAAAAGAGGTTTTAGATCATCATAAAAACTTAAAAATTATTCAAGGTGATATAAGAAATATCAAATTATTATCTGATAGTATTAAAGGACATGATGCAATCATACATCTTGCATGCATATCAAATGACCCAAGTTTTGAGTTAAATCCAAAATTAGGCAAAACAATAAATTTAGATTGTTTCAGACCATTAGTTGAGTTAGCTGTTAAAGAAAAAATATCAAGATTTATATATGCATCATCATCATCGGTTTATGGTATTAAAAAAGAAAAGAATGTAGATGAGAGTTTAGATTTAGAACCATTAACGGATTATTCTAAATTTAAAGTTGAATGTGAAAAGATTTTAAGTGAATACACAAGTGAAAAATTTGAAACAGTAATAATTAGACCTGCTACAGTTTGTGGTTACGCTAAAAGACAAAGATTAGATGTAGTTGTAAATATTTTAACTAATTTGGCATATCATAAAAGGAAAATTACTGTTTATGGTGGTGATCAGTTGAGACCAAATATTCATATAAAAGATATGGTTAATATTTACTTGCATACTTTAAAAGCAGATAGAAAATTAGTTAATGGAGAAGTGTTTAATGCAGGATATGATAATTTTACAATCAACGAAATTGCAAATTCAGTTAAAGAGATTATTGGCGAAGACGTTGAGTTGGAGAAGGTAGAAACAAATGATAATAGATCTTATCATGTATCTTCAAAAAAAATTAAAGATATACTAAGCTTTGAGGCTAAATTTACAATTCAAGATGCAATTAAAGATTTAAAAGATGCTTTTGAACAGAAAAAATTAATTAATACTTTAAATAGTTCAAAATATTTCAATATAAAAAAAATGCAGGAAATAAATTTAAAATAAATGAAAGTAAGGTACTCCTATTTAAGACAGCAATTTAGTAATGCTCCTGAACTTTGGCAGAATTTAAAAAAATTTGTTGATACCGGTGATTTCACTTTAGGTAAACCTCTTCAAAAGTTTGAAAAAAGTTTTGCTAACCTTATCGGTACAAAGTATGCAGTTGGTGTAAATTCAGGAACAGATGCAATCAAATTAAGCTTAAAAGTTATCGGTGTTAAACCTGGTGATGAAATTATAACAGCAGCGAATACTTTTGTTGCAACAGTTGGAGCAATTTGTGAACTTGGAGCCATACCTGTATTTGTTGATTGTGATGATAGTTTTTGCATGAATGTAGAATTAGTAGAAAAAAAAATTACTAAAAAAACAAAAGCAATTGTTCCGGTTCACTTTACTGGATATATGACCGATATGATAAAATTAAACAAGATTTCAAAAAAATATAATATTCCCGTTATAGAAGATGCTTGCCAGTCTATACTTGCATCCATTAAAAAAAAAAATTCAGGAACCTGGGGACAGTTTGGTGCTTTTTCTCTTCATCCTTTAAAAAATATAAATGTTTGGTCAGATGGTGGAATAATAGTTACTAATAATAAAAAATATTATGAGCATTTAAAATTATTAAGAAATCATGGTTTGGTGGATAGAGATAATGTTAAAATATGTGGTTATAATTCACGACTGGATACTTTTCAGGCAGTTGTGGGAAATTGGTTGATACCTAAAGCAAAACAAATTGCAAATCAAAGAATAAAAAATGCAAATTTTTATGATAAACATTTTTCAAAAATTAAAGAAATTAAAATCCCACCACGAATAAGAAATCATAAAATAGTTTACCATCTTTATATTATTTTTGTTAAAGATAGAGATAAACTTCTTAAGTATTGTCTTAAGAAAGGAATAGAAGCTAAGATTCATTACCCAATACCTATTTATAGGCAACCAGCTATGAAATTTTTAAAACATAAAAAAGGAGATTTTCCAGTAACGGATAAACATGCTAGATCAATTATAAGTTTTCCATGTGATCAGCATCTATCAGTAAAAGAACAAAAATATATAATTTCAGTTGTGAATAAATTTTATAAGAGTAAGAAATGAAAATACCTTATGTAAATTTAGATACACAATACAAAAAAGAAAAAAAAGATTTAATTAAAATTTTTGATAGAGTTTTAATATCAGGTAACTATGTTGGTGGAGAGTTTGTAAAAAAATTTGAGGAAAGTGTTGCTAGATACTGTGGAACAAAATATTGTGTTAGCTTTAACAGTGGAACTGACGCTTTAACTTTGGCACTTCATTTATTAGGTGTGCGTAAAGGTGATGAGGTAATTACCACACCAAATTCATTTATAGCCTCAACCGCAGTAATTTTACATATTGGAGCAAAACCTGTTTTTGTAGATGTTCTTGATGACCAAAATATAAATCCAGAATTAATAGAAGAAAAAATTACTAATAAAACCAAAGCTATAATGCCCGTACATCTTACAGGAAGAGTTTGTCAAATGGATAAAATTCAAAAACTTGCAAAAAAAAGAAATATTAAAATTGTTGAGGACTCTGCTCAAGCCATAGGATCAAAATATAAAAATAAATTTTCTGGCACTTTTGGAGATGTTGGATGTTTTTCTGCCCATCCTTTAAAGAATTTAAATGCTATAGGAGATGCAGGTTATTTCACTACCAATTCAAAAAAAATTAATGATTTAGCAAAGGATTTGAGAAATCACGGAATGACGAACAGAAATGTGGTTAAAAATTTTGGGTATGTTTCAAGAATGGATAATTTACAGGCTGCCATTCTTAATTATCGATTAAAAAAATTACCCTCAGTAATTCAAGCGAGAAGAAAAAATGCCAAATTATACTTTCAATTGATTGACCAAAAAAATGTATTTATTCCTAAAGAAAAAAAATTAGAATTTAACACCTATCATACTTTTGTAATTCAAGTTAAAAAAAGAGATCAATTAAAAAAATATTTAAAAAAATATAATATAGATACCTCAATTCACTACCCCATACCTATCCATCTTCAACCTGCAGCAAAAAAATTAGGATATCAAAGAGGAGATTTTGTAAAAACTGAAGAACAATCAAAAAAAATATTAACTTTGCCTATTAATCAATACCTTACGAAAGATAAAATTAAATTTATTTCAAATAAAATTAATCAATTTTACAGTTAAATGAAATCAATACATAAAAAACTTTTTTTTGAAATGTTGAGAATAAGAAAAGTAGAGGAAAGTATTTCAAACAATTACTTTGAGTGGAAGATGAGATGTCCAGTTCATTTATCAATCGGCCAAGAGGCGCCAGCTGTAGGGATAATAGAAAATCTTGAAAAAGAAGATAAAATTGTAACTGCACATAGGTCACATGCTCATTATTTGGCAAAAGGAGGAAATTTAAAATCAATGATAGCTGAACTTTACGGTAAAGAAACAGGTTGTGCTAAAGGTAAAGGTGGCTCAATGCATTTAATCGATTTAAAGGCAGGTGTAACAGCAGCTGTACCAATTGTTGGAAGCACAATACCCATAGGTGTTGGCTTGTCATGGAGCATTAAATTAAAGAAAAAAAAAAGTATTGTTGTAATTTTTTTTGGAGATGGTGCAACAGAAGAAGGTGTTTTTCAAGAAAGTCTAGATTTTGCATCACTTCATAATTTACCAGTTTTATTTGTTTGCGAAAATAATGAATATTCTGTTTATTCTCATCGGAGCAAAAGACAGTCAAAAAGTAGAAATATTTTAGGAATTGCTAAAGCAATAGGTGTTAATGGCACAAAGATTTCCGGATATGATGTAATAAAAATATTTAATACAAGCAGCAAAATTATTAAAAATATAAAAAAACATTCGAAACCACACTTAATTTTAGTGGATACATTTAGACATTTAGAGCATTGTGGTCCCAACCACGATGATCATTTGTCATATAGGTCAAAAAAATATGTCAAAGATTGGCTTAAAAAAGATCCTCTAAAAAAAATTAAAAGACAAATGATTAATTCAAAATCTATAAAACACTCTGACTTAGAAAATATAGAAAAAAAAATAAATTATGAAATTTTATCTGCATTTAAATTCGCTAATCAGTCTAAGTTTCCTTCAAAAAAATTTTTATTCAAAGATGTTTATGCAAAATAAAAAAAGAGTAATTACTTATGCTGAAGCGATTAATGAAGCATTAACTCAAATAATGTCAAAAGACAAAAATATAATTGTAATGGGTCTAGGAGTAGATGATCCCGGAGGTGTATTTGGTACTACTAAAAACCTAAATAAATTATTTCCTAAAAACAGAGTTTTTGATTTACCAACTTCAGAAAATTCTTTTACTGGTTTCGCAATTGGACTTGCATTAGGTGGAAAAAAACCAATCATTACTCATCAAAGAGTTCAGTTTTCAATGTTATCAATGGAACAAATTATTAATCAGGCTGCCAAATGGCTTTATATGAGTGGAGGCAAAGCCTCAGTTCCTTTAGTAATTAGATTAATTATAGGAAGGGGTTGGGGACAAGGGCCTCAGCACTCACAATCACTCGAAGTACTTTTTTCACATATACCTGGATTAAAAGTTGTGTGTCCTTCAACACCATTTGAGGCAAAAGGAATGTTAATTCAATCAATAGAGGATAAAAACCCCGTAATATTCTTTGAACATAGATGGCTTCACATGACCAAAGGGAGAGTACCAAAAAAAATATATAAAATTCCACTCGGCAAGTCAAAAGTTGTGAAAACTGGAAAAGATATCACTTTAGTATCATTTTCTTATATGCTTTTAGAATGCTTAAGAGTTCATGAAATTTTAAAGGAAAATAATATACATTCTGAAATAATTGACATTCGCTCTCTCAATCCTATCGAAATAAAAAAAATTATAAATTCTGTTAAAAAAACTAAAAAAATTCTAGTAGTCGACAATGGTTGGAAAAATTATGGTATTGGGGCAGAAATAATTGCGTCAATAAATGAAAAATTGGGTAAAAATATGAAAATACTTTGTGATAGAATAGGAGTAACCCAAACTCCAATACCTAGTTCAAGAAAATTAGCACAGTATTCTTATCCAAATAAAGAATCTATAATTAAAAGCATAGAAAAATTAACAGGGAAAAATATAAAAATAAGTGATACATTTAAGTCAAATGTTCCAACAGACCAACCAGATAAAAGTTTTCTTGGACCTTTTTAAGTATAGTGATAATAAAATTTTGCAAATAAGAAAACTATTATTTTTTTATGATTAATTATATAAATAAAGAATACTCATTAGCAAAAACACCTACTACTAGCAATGAATGGAAAAATAAATCTGATATTGATAGAATTAAATTGATTGAAGGTTTTCTCAAGAACAAAAGAGCTGAGATAGAGTGTGAAGTTATTAAGGCTGATGAAGATGGACAAATTATTCTAAAAATAGAAAAAAATATACCAGCAAATAGCAGAGGGGTTTTGCTTTTAAAATTAGAGGAAGATTTAAAAAATTTTTTTGATGAAGGTATAACATTATGGTTAGAGCCAGTAGGTGACAAAAGTAAGTTGAGAAATTTAAGAGGTATTACAATAAAAGGTAATTAATAAATGAAAGAAAAATTATTTGATAATAATGCCGTTGATACAAAAGAGGGAAAATTAATTTTAGACTCACACAAATTATCATACCATTATGATAGGGTTGAACAATGGGAAGATAATAAAAAAATTGCACCAGTCAGTATTGATATGGCACTTACAAGAGCATGTGGAGCAATGTGTTCGTTTTGTTATGCAATGGTTCAGGAACCACAGGAAAGATCTACAATTAAAGTAAAAGAGGCTTTAAATCTAGTTGATGATTTTTCTGAAGTAGGTGTTAAAGGTGTTTCATTAATTTCTGATGGTGAAAGTACATTGTCAAAAGCTTATGTTCCTTTTATTCAACATGCATCAAAAGCAGGAATTGATGTTGGAAACGCTACAAATGGCTGGGAATGGGAACCAGAAAAAATTGATCAAGTTTTAGAACATTTAACGTGGGTTAGATTTACATGTGCTGCTGGGACTCCAGAAGGTTATGCAAGTATAATGTTTAAAAATAAAGAACATACTCATGTATTCGATAGAGCAATGCGAAATATAAAATACGCCGTGGATTTAAAAAAGAAAAAAAATTTAAAAGTTACTTTGGGAATTCAAATGGTGCTCATGCCAGAATTTAAAGAAGAGATTTTACCATTTGCAAAACTTGCCGTTGATCTAGGTGTAGATTATGGTGTGATTAAACATTGTTCTGATGATGAATTTGGTACCTTGGGTGTTGATTATTCCAAATATGAGGAAATGTACAATCTACTGGAGCAAGCAGAAAACCTAAGCAATGAAAACACAAAAATAATTGTTAAATGGGACAAAATTAAAAACAAAGGAAAACCATCGTATAAAAGATTTTACGGTCCCCAATTTCTTTTACAAATTAGTGGGAGTGGGCTTGTTGCTCCATCAGGAATGTTTTTTAATGCCAGATATTCAAAATTTCATATAGGTAATTTTGTTGATGAGAGATTTAAAGATATATTTAAATCTGATCGATATTGGAAAATTATGGACTATTTAGCTTCACCAAGTTTTGATGCTCAAACAATGATGGGCACACTACCTATACAACATTATGTCAGTGAAGCATTAGATAATCATGTGAAGGGAATTTCTAGAATACCAAAAAAAACAGATGACAAACCTTTACATGTTAATTTTTTGTAAAGTTTAAAAATTTTTTATAATTCTTATGAGTAATTAAGAAATTATTGTTATTTATGTAAATGATGAAAGAAAAAAATAATAAAATTGTCTATATTCTAAATACTTATGAGGAATATTTTCAAATTAAGAATAAATTAGACAAATTCACTAAGATTTATATTTTTAATAGTTTTCCAGAAGTTAAAAATTTAAATAATATAAAGAATTTTCGTGATTTTTATAATAATTATAAAAATTATGAAATTTTAAATAAAAAAAAAAATTACATATGTAAAAATTGGTTTAAATTTTATATTTCTGTTAAAAAGGATAATAAAATTAATATTATCGGTAACTTACTATTTTCAAGGCTACATTCTGATTTTACCGACAAATTAAGAATTTATTTATCTCTAAAAAAAATATCTCAAAACTCTAATTATATTTATTTTTCAAGCAAATTACCAAATAAGTTCAAAAAAGTTCAAAAAAGTTTTAACAATTGTAAAGAATTTAAATCCTCAATTAATCTGCCGAATTTTTTGAATTCAACTGTTGAAAGAAGCACTTATAGATGGTCCCCTTCAATTCATCGTTTCTCTAAGTTAGCTAGATTAATTCAATCTATTATTCCTAAAAAAATAATTGAAAATAAAATATTAGCATTTTCAGATCCTTATTTTGAAAATTTATTAAAAAAAAGAAGTGATTTAATATTTTTAAACAGCATTAATCCCTTAAATGGATATTATTTTAGTAAACAAAAAAAAAATTTTTTTTTCAAAAAAGAAAATCTTAATAAAAAAGAATTATTAAAAATACTTTTTATTTTTTTTAATAAAGAAAAAATTAAGTTCGACAAAAAATTAATTTACATTTTTTATAATTCTATTATTGAAAATTATAACAGAGGTTTAGATTATTTTAATTGGAGTTATGATATTTATTTTGAATTAATTAATCATTATAAACCAAAAAAAATTATTATTCCAAATATGATTTCATTTGACTGGTTATTAATT
>MDTG01350056.1_pt1 | contig 20377 bp, 3 predicted proteins | sample 811421 | NCBI WGS metagenome assembly MDTG01 (sample SAMN05326645, study PRJNA326480) | marine metagenome | isolation source: seawater | place: Pacific Ocean: South East | collected 2011
CCGCCACTGCCGTCGAGGGCCATCACCGTCTGATTCAGAACCCAAGTTCCGTTCGCCATATTCTGCACGAGACCGGCATCCTCCGCCGCATAGAACTCGGCCATACCGCCGATGCTGAACAACCGCAGGTTGTGCGGGTCATGCCCACTGCAAGTCTCCCCACCTTCAAAGGCCTCCGGCACAGAACTCAGACAGTAGGAGACGATGTCCCCGTCGGGGGCGTAATCACCGGTGTACACCTCAGTGAACGCGATGTCGACTTCCGAATCACAGTTGTCTAGCGCGACGGGCTCACACGGCTCCGGGAGTGTCAGGTCCCCATTAGGGTTGTCGCTGCAAACATCCTGGATCAGGCCGTTGTCCAAGTTGCACACGTCGGTGAACTGCGGAGCAATGGTATCGAGCACCGTGATGGACTGGGTCCAGGTGGCCACGCTGTCGTTGCCACAGGCGTCCGTCACCGTCACCGTGAAGGCGCGTTCGAAGGTGTAGCTGCCCTCCTTATCGGCATCGCAAGGCGCTCCGGGAACATCGGTTCCGAGATCTCCGCAATCGCAAGGGGAAACGGCCGGGCCATCCACATAGGCCACGTCTACGACAGCACTGCCGCTGCAGACGTCCGAGGCGGTAGCAGTGAGCCCTGCCAGACCGGCGAAGCTCGTGTCCACGTTGCAGTCCATATTCTGGTACACGGTCAGCTCCGTCACCCCGGCCAGCGTTAGGCTCGGCTTCCCGGTGTCTGACACATTGAACGTAGCACTGCAGGAGTCCACATTGTTGCAAGCATCGGTGGCATAGAACCAGACTGTGGCCGATCCCGTCGCCCCGCAGCCGTCACTGAGCCCGGTATAGTTGTGGGTCACCAAGGGCACACTGCAGTTGTCCGCAGCGGATGCCTCAGCCAACCAAGCCTCAATGGCCGCGACATTCCCCGCGCCATCGCACTCGACGGTGGTGTCGCTAGGACAGGTGATGCTCGGTGCAGTGTCATCGTTCACCGTCAGCACTTGGGTGCACTCCTTGGTCGTGCTGTTCGCACAATCGTCCGTGGCGGTGATGGTCCACTTGCGGTACACCACCATACTGCCCGGGCACGGGTACATCGTGCTGTCGGCATGGCTGATGGCCATGTCCAACACCGCATCACAGTTGTCCTCCTCGTTTGCGAAGGTGGCCATGCCATTGGTAGCCACTGAAGTGTCCGCTGCACAGAACGCGTCCACGCTCATCACATTGGAGCTGGGGCACACCGGGTCGAATTCAGGGTCCGTGGTGTCTTCGATGGTGAAGGTCGCCATGGTCGAGTCGACGTTGGCGCAGGCATCCGTGGCGTAGAATGTGACGTCAATCGACAGGTCGCAGGCGGTCAGGTCATGATCGGATGCGACATAGTCATTGGACCAGATCACCGCGCTGCAAGCGTCCGTGGCCGAGGCCCCCGCATGGCCGTCGAGCCAGGCTTGGATCTGGTCCAGATTGCCCGAGTCGTCGCACTCCGCCAAGGTGTCTGATGCCATGGTCAGGATGGTTGGCGCAATGGTGTCCACCACCGTGAAGACGGCCGTGGTACTGTCCACATTGGCGCAGCTGTCGGTGGCGTAGAATGTGACTTCAGCCATGCCCGTCTCGCCACAACCGTCAGACAACGCGGTGTAGTTGTGAGACCAGGAAATCCCGCTGCAGGACTCGGATGCCGAAGCGCCACCGAGGTTGGCCAACCACGCGGCCACATCGGCCGCATTGCCCAATCCGTCACACTGGACCACACTGTTGGCCGCGGCCATGTCGATGGACGGCGCGACCGTGTCGATGATGTTGATCGTCGCGGTGCACGTGTTGGTGTTGCCGCAGTCGTCCACAGCAATAAAGGTGACCGTCGCTGCCCCCGTCAATGCACAAGCCGTGTCGATGGCCGTGTAATTGTGGGTGATGGTGACGTCGGCATCGCAGTTGTCCGCAGCGGAGACCGAAGCGAGGAAGGCCTCGATGTCCGCTTCGTTTCCAGCACCGTCGCATTGGACCGCGGTGTCGGCCGGACAGGACAGGACCGGGTCCAGGGTGTCGCGCACCGAGATGTTCTGGATGCAGGTCAGCGTGGTCTCGTTGTTGCACGTGTCCTTGGCCATGGCGGTCCACGTGCGGACGACATCATAGGTGCTGCCGCATTGGTCCGTCACGGCATCCACGTAGGTCAATGTCACGCTGGGCTCGTTGTCGCAATTGTCGGTGACAACGGTGGTGGCCATGCCCACGCTGCTCGTGGTGGTGTCCACCGTGCAGGTGGCATCGAGGTACAGCGTCGTGTCGCTCGGGCAGCTCAGGGTCAATTCCGGCGCGACGGTGTCGTAGATGTTGACGATCTGCTCCATCGTGATGGCATTCCCGCAGTCGTCCACGGCCCGGTAAATGCGCAAGTAAGTGGCCGGACAGGCCCCGCTGACTTCCATGTTGGTCAGGATGGACAAGGCCACGTCGGTGTCGCAGGCATCCACGGCAGAGACGGCGTACAGGGAATCCGCATCGTAATCTTCGCAAGCGATGGCAATCGGCGAATCCAGCGTGATGACGGGGGCCAATTGGTCCTCCACCGTGATGGTCTGGACACAACTTGCCGTGTCCCCGGTCAATCCGCATTCATCCGTGGCGGCCGCGTAGAAGGTCCGCGTAAAGGTGTAGGAACCTTGCGCACTGCCATCATCTCCCGTGCAAGTGAAGACCGGCTCACTGTCGATGTAGAATTCGTCGAGGATTGGATTGGCATCGCAAGCATCGGTGGCGGTGGCGGTGGCCAGGCCCAATAAGTCCACACCCGTCTCGATGGCACAGGTACCATTGTCGAAGTTGCACGGGGCACCCCCGGTGCAGTCGATGTAGACGGTGGTGTCGTTGGGACAGCTGATGCTGGGTGCACCCGGAGCCGTGGTGTCTTCGATCAAGAACGTGGCCGCTGTCTGGCTGGCATTGCCGCACTCGTCGGTGGCGGTGAAGGTCACCAGCACTTCCCCCGTGGCGCCACAGCCGTCGCTCAGGCTTCCGGCGACGTAATCGTGGTTCCAGCTGACCGTGCCACAATCATCGGTGGCCGCCGCACCGCCATGGCTGTCGAGCCAGGCTTGCAGTTCCGTCGTGTTGCCGGCACCATCGCATTCGACCGTGTCGTTGACGGCCGCCACGCCGATGGCGGGCGATGTCGTGTCGACGATCTTGAAGGTGGCCGACGTGGTGGTCAAGTTGCTACAGGAGTCGGAAGCGGTGAAGACGACCGTCACTTCCGACGTCGCACCGCAGCTGTCCGGGGACGCCACGTAATCGTGGGTCCAGAAGACACCGCTACACACGTCCGTCGCCTCAGCACCCCCTTGGCTGTTGAGCCAATCGTTGAAGGCCGCCACATTGCCAGCGCCATCACATTCGACCGTGCTGTCGGCCGCCATCGCGGAGAGGGTCGGCGGGGTCGTGTCTTCGATGACGAACATGGCCGCAGTCTCGCTCTCGTTGCCACAGTCGTCCATGGCCAGGAAAGTGACCGTCACCGCACCAGTGGCACCGCAGCCGTCGCTCAAGGACACGCTGTTGTCGCACCCCGGATACTGCAGGAATCCGCGGTCGAGGCCATCCTCAAAGTTCTTGTTGAAGTTGCGCAGGGCGCTTCGGAGTTGGGAAGGCGTGAAGGCACTGCTGCATCCGCCCAGCACCTCATCGCTGATGGCGATGATCTCGGCCACTGTATATCCCGACAGCGCGCCCATGGTGAATTCGAGGTTGGCCAGTCGGAAACTGTCGTTGCTGTAGTTGCCGTCGGCAGCGTCAAAGCCCACATTGAGCTTGGCCGTCAACAGGTGCGAGACGAAGGCATTGTTCCAGCAGGTCGGATCCTGTGCATCCTGCGTCGGGTTGGTGCCCCCGTGGGTCAGCACGAGGTCTTCCGCCCCACCCGTACAGGGCAGGTAGGTGTCTACGGCATCCGCCGAGGTGAAAACCAATTGGTAGCCGGTACCGCAACCTGCGGTCACCCCATTGGGGAAGACAGAAGCGAAGTTGGCATCGAGGTAATCGGAAGCGGGGGTCGAATTGGCGGCGCCCAAGGCAGACTGCCGGTAGGTGTTGAATTCACCCGGCTCAGTGTCGCATCCGTAGTTGTGAAACCACGTCACCTCGCTGCACGCCTCGGAGGCCACGGCCCCGCCGTGGTTGTCGAGCCAAGCCTGCAACTGGGCGATGTTGCCCACGCCATCGCATTCGACCGTGTCGTTCATGGCCTCGGTCGTGAACTCCGGTGCAAGCAGGTCTTCGATGGTGAAGGTCGCCGTCGTACTGTCTACCAATCCACAAGCATCCATGGCATAGAAGGTGACCGTCACCGCACCGGTGGCACCGCAATCGTCGCTGAGGGTGGCGTCCGTGTGGGTCCAAGTCACGCCGCTGCAGGCATCGGTGGCTGAAGCACCGCCGTGGTTGGCGAGCCAGGCGTTGAGTTGTGCCATGTTGCCACTGCCGTCGCACGCTGTGGCCGTATCGGCCGCTGCCAAGCCGATGACCGGGGCCATCGTATCCTCGACAACAAACGTGGCGGTGCTGGTGCTGGCGTTGCCGCAACTGTCCGTGGCCGTGAAGGTGACCGTGGTGGAACCGGTGGCTCCGCAGTCGTCGGAGAGTCCCGTGTGGTCGTTGGACCAGGACACCGGACCGCTGCAGTCGTCCGTTGCCACCGCACCGCCTTGGCTGTCGAGCCAGGCTTGCAGCTCGGACGTGTTGCCCTCGCCATCGCACTCGACCGTGTCATTCTGCGCGGTGGCCGTAAGGATCGGCGCGGTGGTGTCCACGATCTGGAAGGTCGCCGTGGTGTGGCTCTGGTTGGTGCAGTCGTCGACCACCGTGAAGGTGACCGTGACTGCTCCCGTAGCGCCGCAACCATCATTGAGCGCCGTGAAGTCATTGGACCAAGTCACATTGCCACAATCGTCCTGAGCCGTGGCGCCGCCATGGTTGGCCAACCAATCCGCGAGCTCGTCGGCATTGCCTGCGTTGCATTCGGTCAACGTGTCGCTGGCCGGGGTCAGGATTTCGGGCGCAATGGTGTCGCGCAGGTGCACCAGCTGGTGCACCGTGGTCTGCAGTCCGCAAGCGTCCGTGGCGGTGTATTCAATTTCGAACGCACCCGGAGAAAGGCATCCGGCACTGAAGACCGTACAGCTTGCCTCCAGCGTGACCTCACCGCACACATCCTCAGCGGACACGGCCCCCAGGTTCAACAGGGTGTCGATGTTGCAATCCCAGTTGTAGCAATCGATGACGAAGGGGGTCAAGGCCAAGATGGACGGTGGCGTGGTGTCCTCAATGGTGAAGATGGCACTCGCCGTGCTGGTGTTGCCACAGGCGTCGGTGATGGTGAAGGTCACTGTGTCTGCCCCCGTGGAACCGCATTCTCCGACCAGGTTATGCGCATCAGAAGACCAGGACACGGTACCGTTGCAGTTGTCGCTGGCGGCTCCACCGGCCTGGTTGGCCACCCAGGCTGCAAAGTCTTCCGCATTGCCAGCCCCATTGCACTCCACGACGGTGTCCATCGGCAGGACATCGAAGACGGGAGCAATGCTGTCAAGCACGGTGATGGTCTGGTCACACATGGCCGTGTCGCGGCGTTCGCAGTAGTCCTCAGCCACCACGGTCCAGGTTCGGATGAAGGAGTAGGAACCGGTGCAGATCAAGGTCGGTGCTCCGTCGCTGTAGCTCAATTCATGGGGCGGCGCATCGGTGCAATTGTCCGTGCACACCACCGCCGGAGTTCCGGCCAAGGACGTGTCCACGGCGGCCATGCAACCCGCGTCCACCTCAACCGTGTAGTCGGCGGGACAGGTCAGGGCAATGCTCGGAGCGATGTCGTCGAAGAGCTGGACGTACTGTTCCGCGGGTTCGCTGCGGTTGCCGCAGGAGTCGATGGCCGTCCACACCCGCATCCACGTGCCTGGACATCCACCCGACATCATGTAGGCTTCGATCTCGTAGCGCACACCGGAACAGTTGTCAGTGGCCGTGATGGGCGTCTTGGTCGGATCGGTGGGGTCCTCCATCAACTCGCAGGAGACGAATTCGTAGGGGATGTAACTGTTCCAGGTCGGCGCCAGGGTGTCCAGCACCGTTACATTCTGCAGTGCGGTCGTGCTGTCGATGAGACCGCAGGCATCCACGGAAACGATTTTCCAGGTCCGGGTGAAAGTGTAGCCGCCATCACAAGAACCGGAGCTGGCATCGCTGTAGGTGATGGTCGAGACCGGAACTGCGTCGCAGTTGTCCGTTGCGGAACCCATTGCTTCTCCGATGGCCAACGTCGTGGTGTCGACGAAACAGGTGGCATCCGCGTACAATGTGGTGTCATTGGGAGCGGTCAGGGCCGGCACCGGGAGGGTGGTGTCGACGACTTGGAAGGTGGCCTGCGTGGAATCGGCATTGCCGCACGCGTCGGTGGCCACGAACCACACGGCAATGCCTCCCGTTTCGGCACAGGCGTTGCTGAGCTCGGCCGGATTGGGGTGGTAAGACCAGTCCGCATCCCCTACCGGACCGCTGCAGGCATCCGTTGCGGAAGCCCCGCCGTGGTTGTTGAGCCAAGCCGTGAGTTGGTCTCCGTTGCCGGCACCGTCGCACTCGGCACTCGTGTCCGAGGCCATCACAGTGATGGTGGGCGCAAGGGTGTCCTCAATGGTGAAGCTCGCCTCGGTCGAGTCCGCATTGCCGCAGGCGTCGGTGGCCACGAACCAGACCGACACTGTCCCGGTCGCCGCGCAGCCTTCGCCGAGGGCGACGAAATCGTCGGACCACGTCACTGCGCTGCATGCGTCAGTGGCGTTGGCCCCGCCGTGGCCTGCAAGCCAAGCGTTCAACTGGGCGGTGTTGCCGCTGCCATCGCATTCGGTCGTGGTGTCCTCTGCCGCAGTCAACAACGGTGCCATCGTGTCGACAATGGTGAAGGTGGCCGAGACGGACTCCACGTTGCTGCAGGCATCCGTCGCGTAGAAGGTCACCGTGGTGGAACCCGTCTCCCCGCAACCGTCGCTCAGGGCGCTGTGGTTGTGGCTCCAGGTCACCTCGCCACAGGCCTCGGTCGCGGTCGCGCCGCCATGGCCTGCCAACCACGCCTCAAACTGGGTGGTGTTGCCGCTGCCATCGCATTCTACAGTCGTATCCGATGCGGCCGTCAGCGCGGGCGCAGTGGTGTCCTCGATGGTGAAGGTGTAAGACACAGACGCCGTGTTGCCGCAGTCATCCTGCACGGAGAAGGTGTACATGGTCGTGGAGGTGTGGCCACAACCTTCGATCACGTCCGATTCCACAGGCGGTTGCCAGGTTGCCGTGCCGCAGCCATCTGCGGCCGTGGCCCCGGCGTGGCCATTCAGCCAGGCGTTGAGCTCGGCGACATTGCCGCTCCCATCACACTCGACAGTGGTGTCCGCACCTGCGGTGATGACCGGAGCCACCGTGTCCACGACGTAGATGGTCTGCACGAAATCCGCGATGTTGCCCGTGCAATCGGTCGCCACCCACTGGCGCAGGACCTGGAAGGTGCCAGTGCATTGGGCATTGAGCCCCAACACTTCGCTAAACATGAGCGTGTCCAATTCGCAGTTATCCGTGGCCGTCACCTCGGCCGTTTCCGGCAAGCTCTCCTCACAGTAAACGAGGACGCTGTCGGCGGGAAGGCCCGCGAGCACCGGCTTCGTCGTGTCGAGTGCAGTCACCACTTGGACGAATTCATTGGCTTCGCCACAGGCCAAATCGACCCAGGTATAGCGCAACGTGACCTGCTGGCCTTCGTTGTTGGCCACCTGATCGGCCGTGGGGCACCCGTTTCTCGAACTCCCGGTGTTGCAATCCAGATCGACGAGCACATCGCCCTGGGCACCTTGGATGGGCAGGCCGTTCATGGTCCCGCTGTAGCTGAACCAGCCTCCAGCGCCAAGGTTGAGGTTGCGGTCGTTGGCGGCCTCTCCCACCTGGAACCCGAAGTATTCCGAAGAGGGCGCATGGTTCAATTGCAGGACCGTACCGGCCAGGTTTCCAGCATTGTCCCCGACCAAGAGGCTGGTTCCTTCCTCCATGGTGTAGATGGTCCATTCGTCGGTGGTGGCGGTGGGCAGCGGCGCGGCCACGCTCTTGTAACCGCCATTCCAATCGGCACCGGAAACACCATTGGCGTAGTTGATGAAGACGTTGAGCAGGGCGTTAGGGTCATTGACATCCGCAACCTGGCCTTCCACACGTGCCGTTCCGTCGCCGTACTGGAGCAGGCGCAACCCTTCTCCGGCCGGTACGAAGAACCGGTCATCGAGGGGGTCGCCGTTGACGTCCATGAGCACGATGGCCCCGTCATCGCCGTCGCCCACGGCCGTCGTGGCCGTGCAGGTGGTCACGGCGAGGCGCTCCTGGTTGGTGGAGCATCCCGTGATCATGCCCCGGCTCGGCACCACCCCTTCCAAACAGCTGTCCGGTAAGTCGGTCACGCATTGCACGCTGTAATCATCGATGCTCGCATCGAAGGTCACGTCGAGGTCACAAGCATTGCAGACGCCATTTCCATCGGCGTCGAGACAAGCTTCCACGTCGTCGAGCAAATAGCTTTCGGACCCATCTGCCCCGGAAATCCGAACCACAACAGACAAGCCAATCACGTCTCCTGCGCTCAAGCCATTGAGGGGAACACTGTAGGTGGCGTCGCGGGTGGTGTTGTTGCCGTCTCCGAAACCGTCCACATGGCCCGCGGCGGAGAACAGGGTGCCCCCTGACACGCCATTGACCTGATAATCAATGCTGATGGAATCGAAATACGCCCCTGAGTTTTCGTGCCCTCCTTCACTGCGGACGTTGCCGCTCAGGACGATGTCTCCGTCGGACGGCATGGTGAATTGGGCGTTCCACACTTCGGACCCATCGGGGTAGTGATTACTGAATCGGATGTAGGTGTCTCCGCCCACATCGGACAAGCTTGAGATGCCATTCTGCGGGATGCCACATGCCGGCCCCAAGGCCCAATTGCCATCGGCGGGCACGTAGCCCACGCCCTCCGGTAGGCAGAGGTCGGTGGCATCCAGCGGTGCTTCGGCTTCAAAGTCCTCGGTGTAGAGGTTCTGGGCGGAAACCGAGGCACACATGGCCAGCATCGTGACCATCAGAAAGGAGAAAAAATGTGGACGCATTCAAGGCAGATTTAGTCGCCTTGAAAGTGGCAAACGCCGCCGCGCGCCGGATTGAATCACACGAAAACTCGCCTAGTCTCCGATAACCGAAATCACAACCACATTATGGATGCCGCCGAGTATGGTGTAATGCCGGACTGAAGGTGTGTATGTCGCGTTGATTTGCGCATTCCTACACCCCCATTTCGGCAGTTATTACACATCCCCTCGACTGGGGCGCTCTGAAACCGCCCTCTCCCCCGCCCCCAAAAAGCAGAAAGCCACCCCGAAGGGTGGCTTTCGCTTTTGGTTTGGTTCGAGGCACGGGGCCTCTCAAGAGAAGATCAGTCGTTGACGAGGAGCTTCTTGACCACGAGGTAGTCGTTGCTCGTCAAGCGGACCTGGTACATGCCGCTGCTCAGGCCTTCTGCCGGGATGTCGAGGGTATGGTTGACACCCGTCTGGGCGACACCGTCGTACAACTCGGCCACGAGCACACCGTCCATGCCGATGAGGTCCACGCGGATGCGCATGTTCTCGGTGACCACGAATCCGAGCTGGCTCAGGTCGTTGGTCGGGTTCGGCTGGAGGTTGGTCACGCGGATCGGCGTCTTGCCCGTCGTCAGGTCGCCAGCTCCACCAATCACCACCGGGGTGTGGTCGCCGCCATTCTGATCACCGGACACGAACACCTCAGAACCGTTGTCAACATCACCCGTGATGCTGTAGGTGTAGCAGAACGTGCGCTCATTCTCGCAGTCGTCCATGGCCGTACAGCAGTACTGGATGCCCCACGGGAGGGTGCAGTCGAGATCGCAGAACAGGTCACCAGAGCTCATGACCGGCTGGCCGAGGAAGTGGCCCTCGTAGAAGAACCATCCGCTCATGCCGAAGTTGGCATTCTGCTGGTTGGCGCCCACGCCGATTTGGAATCCGTAGTAGCTGTTCGCCGGCTGGTGACGCAGAGCGAGGTCTGAACCACCGTAGGATCCGTATCCCACAAGGCGGCTCACCGGGAGGTTGTCGTCACCGTCGCGGCAATCCACGATGTACTTCGGGAAGTCGCTGCCGATGTCGGCAAGGTTGCAGCTAACGAGGTCCTCCAGCGCGCCGAGGTCGGCGAGGCAGAGGGCACCCAAACCGTCGTTGCCAACGATCTCTTCAGCCATGGCCTCCGGCAGGAGCTTCAGCGTCATGATGAAGCCAGTTCCAGCGAAGATGTGGCTCTCCAAGGAGCAGGTCAGCATCACCTCACCCGTCTCGAGCTCGGTCATCAGGGCCTCACCGATGATATCGTAGTAGATGTCATCGTTCGGCAGGTTCATGAGGCGGAGCGCATGCGGCGTCATGCCGTTGCAGGTCTCACCGTACTGGTAGGCAGCCGGCGTGGTCGCAAGGGAGTAGTTCCGGACGTTGCCCGTCGGAGCGTACTCACCAATCGTATCCACCGTGCAGGACAGGACGATATCGGAATCGCAGTTGTCCTCAGCTTCGACAGAACAGGGAGCCGGAATGGCGAGGTTTCCGAACGCATCGTCGTAGTCGATGGCGATCTGCTCACCGTTCTCGTTGCCACACGTCTCCGTGAACTGCGGAGCGATGGTGTCGATCACCGTGATCAACTGCTCGTGCACGAGCTGCTCGCTCTGGTTGTCGCACTCGTCGAAGGCGTAGAGCGTCCAGGTGCGGGTGAACTGGTAACTGCCTTCGCACTCCAGCTCAACGTCGCTGCCCGTGATGAGAAGGCTCTCACCGTCGTGGCTCCAATCGAGGCTACCGTTGTAACCTTCGTGCTGTTCCCACTGGGCGTCATCATAGACTCCGATGAAGTCCATGCCGCTCGGGCCAGAGAAGTTGGTGATTTCGACCATGGCCTCTCCGAAGATGTTGTCCATGGAGATGATGCCGAATCCGATCATCTGACCAGCGCTAACCTCCACGGAGAAGCTGCCAGACTGCTCGTCGTCACCCATCACGTCAATGAGCTCGGTGTCCACGTAGAAGGCCACGTCAAACTCTGCACCATCGACGTCAGTGGTGCTGTAGGCCCAGTCGAACGACACCGTGCCGTCGATGGCCGCTGCAACTTGGGCAAAGGTCACCAGCTCTTCCTCGTCGAAAGAGGGGAAGAACGGGAAGTCGTCGTCCGGTTCACAGAGACAGGAGATGGGACCGTCCTCGTGAGAGATGCTTACGAAGTTGTAGCAGCAGATGTCCAAGCTGGCATCGGCGGACGGGATGCCCGTCACGTTGACACCCGTGTTGCGATCACAGGCCAGAGTTTGGGCCAGTTCCACGTCTTCAGGCAGAACAATGTTCTCCAAGGACGGTGCGATGGTGTCCACCACCGTGAACGTGGCCGTGGTCGGCGTGCTGTTTCCACAGGCGTCCGTGGCGTAGAACGTCACGGTCACGTCTCCGGACTTGCCGCAGCCGTCGCTCAGGTACGGGTTCGGGCCTGCACTGACCACCGGCACTTCGTAGTCCCAGTTGATGTCGCTACAATCGTCCGTGGCGGCAGCACCAGCGTGCGTGGCCAACCAGTTCTCAAACTCGGCCATGTTGCCTTCACCGTCACACTGGAAGGTGTGGCTGCAAGCCGGGGTCGTGATGACGGGGTAACCCGTGTCTTGGATTTGGTACTCCTGCACCTGCGTCGTGGCATTGCCACAAGCGTCGGTGATGGTCCAGTGACGCTCGATCGTCTTGCAATCGTCGTCTTTGAACGTGGCCACAATGTCGACGTAATCGATGCTCACGCCCTCGCTGTCGCAGTTGTCTGCGTAGCTAGGCGCACCGATGTCGCTCGGCTCGGTACCGTCACCACATTCCACCACGGCATCAGCCGGGAAGTCAACGAAGGTCGGAGCCACTGTGTCCACGAGCTGGACGAGGTGGGACATGGTCACCTGATTGCCGGAGCAATCCGTGGCGCGGTAGGTGTTCTCGAAGAGTCCAGCACACGTGCCCGGCAGGATCATGTCCTGATCGATCAACTCGATGGTAGCGTTCGGGTCACAGTTGTCGCTCACTTCAGCATAGATGGCTTCCGAATCGAATTCTTCGCAATCGATGTAGAAGGTGGCATCAGCCGTGATGGTCGGAGCCGTGTTGTCGATGATGTTGATGATCTGCGTGCACTCGGCGATTTCAGACTGGTTGTTGCACTCGTCGATGAAGTACGCGGTCCAGCGACGCTCGATGTAGTGCGTGCAGTTCACATCTCCAACAGGGGTATCGGAGTAGTTGATGACCGTGATGAGGTCGTCATCGCTCGTGCAGTTGTCGTAGTTGACACCGCTGCCGGCCATATTGTCATCGCAGCATCCGCCGACGGCCACCGTCGTGCCATTGACGTTGTAGTCGATGGTCAGGTTGCCCGTTCCGGCAGAACCAGGACCGTCACAACCAGCTGGGATGCAGGGGCTCACGTCGGTGAAGCAGTTGTCATTGCGGTAGCGGGTCACGTCAGCCGGGCAGTTGATGATCGGCATGGAAGGCGCGGAGTCGTCCACGACAGTCACCGTCTGGTAGCAAGTGTCTGCTCCTTCGTTGTCGCAGGCGTCGTAAGCGAGCACGATCCATTCGCGAACGAAGGAGTAGCTGTTCTCACAGGTGTATTCCTTCGGGCCATCGTTGACGATGACACACACAGAGTCTACACTGCAGTTGTCGGTCACATCGTACTCGGCCTCACCGGCACCGCTGCGGGTGTCGTTGGCGAAGCACTCCTCGTCCTTGCTGATTGTGATGTCAGCCGGGCAGGCGAGCACCACTGCGGGCGCCTCGTCGTCGATGAGGTTGATGGCCTGAACCGCCGTGGTTGTGTTGCCGCAGTCGTCCGTGGCGAGGTAGGTGCGCAAGTAAGAACCGGCACAACCACCGCTGACCTCGACGTTGTCGTAACCGTGAACCAGATCGCCGTCGCAGTCCTCGTTGTAGAGCACTTCGATGCGGACGTTGGAGTCACAGTTGTCAGAAGCATTGATGCCACCGTAGAGGGCATCCTCCTCGAACTCGTCACAAGCGATGTCAATCTCCATTTCGAACTCACCGAACTCAGGTGCAATGATGTCCTTGATGGAAATGATCTGATCGCAGGATGCGACTTGGCTCTCGTTCATGGAGCAGTCGGTGGCCTGGGCATACCAGGTCCGGACGAAGTGGTGGTCGCCCTCAGCGCGGCGGACCACCGTCGCGTCGAGATCCACAGCCACGCCGCAGGCGCCGTCGTAGTTCTCGAGCACGCTCAACGTCCACTCACCGTCACCGGCCATGTGCTCGTCGAACTCGAAGTCCATGACGAAGAGGCCTGCCGTAGTCGTATTCCAGCTGATCGGCCAAGCGTGGGCCTCACAATCTGGGTTCGGGGCGACGGACGTGTAACCGGAGATGGTCACGCAGTCCCCGGCCGGGGAGTTCAACTCGAGGGTGAGGTCGCTCGGCCACTCCGTGCAGCCAGCGCTTTCCCACTCCATTTCGATGTGCAAGCCAACCGCGACGAGGTCGTCGTTGAAGGATGCGCTCGTGCTCTCGAGGGCACCAAGGCTGGCTTCAAGGTTCACCGTGACGCCAGCGTCGGCCTCACAGGTATAAACCGGAGCACCATCCTCGTACCAGATATCCATTTCGGGATTGCTGTCACAGTTGTCCATGGTCACAGCATCGGCCGTTCCCGTCACAGACGGTGCAGCGTCAGCGTAGCAATCCTCATCCGCATAGAGGGTGATGTCCTCCGGGCAGGTGATGGACGGCAGAGACGGAGCCGTGTCGTCGATGACATTGATGGTCTGCGTACAGGTCTGCGTGGTGAAGTTGAAGCAGTGGTCGATGGCCATCACCGTCCAGGTGCGCTCAAAGCTGAAGTGGCCTTGGCATACGAGCTGGTCGGGACCATCCACGTACGTCTTCTGAACGTTCACATCGTCGTCACAATTGTCGCTCACGATGTGAGACGGCGTGCCGGTATTCGAGGCGGAGCGGTCGTGCTCGCAGTAACCATCGCTTTCGATGGTCACCGTGGCCGGGCAGGTGATGCTCAGCGTCGGAGCTTCATTGTCGGTCAGAGTAACAAACTGCGTGTGCTGTATGCCGTTGCCGCAATCGTCCACGATCGTGTAGGTCCGCTCGTACATGCCGATCGGGGTCACGCAACCTCCGGACATCTGGGCGTCCGTAAAGGTGATGTTGGCGTTGCCGCAATCATCGGAGGCCGTGATGAGGGCCACTTGATTCTCCAGATCCTGGGCGTAATCGTCGCAGGAGACCGTCACGCTCACAGGAGCCTCGTCAAGGGTCGGGGCCGTGGTGTCGCTCAACCAGACGCGCTGCATCTGGGTGGAGGAGTTGCCGCAAGCATCCGTGAAGGTGTACTGGCGGTCATAGTAGTAGCATCCGGGGTCGTTGCCGCCCAGAGCGCCTTGGCGCGTGGTGGTGGTCACCCAAGAGATGTCAATGGCAGAGGACGGAGTACAGTTGTCCGTCGCGGAAGCCGTGCCGTATTCGGCCTCGGAATCGTAGCTGGCGCAGTCGATGGTCACATCGTTCACCGTGCCCTGCGGAGCGGTATTGTCGATGACCGTGATGGTCTGCGTATCGGAAGCCGAATTCAGGCAGTAGTCCGTCGTGCTCCACGTACGGGTGATGGTGAAGCTGCCATAGCCTCCGGAGCAGGTCACGTCGTTGATGACGTCAGTGTAGGTCATCATCGTATCGAGGCGCTCCTGTGTGGAGCAGTGGTCGGTGGCCGTAGCTGTTCCGGTCACGCTCGGATCTGCATCGAAGCCGCAGTTGGCGTCGAGGTAGATCGTGGCGTCAACCGGGGCGGTCACCACAGGGTCCACTTCGTCCTTCAACTGAACGTACTGGTGGTACTCCTCGGACACGTTGCCGCAATCGTCCGTGGCCGTCCACGTCCGGTGCCAGGTCACGGGGCATCCGCCGGACAATTCAGTGGCGCTGATGCTGTAGGTGAGGTCGCTGTCACAATTGTCGGAAGCCGTCACCGGTACCAAGTTCACATTCTCGGCGTCCTCTTCGGTGAGAATGACAAGACAGGACTCGAAAACGTACTCGACGAGCGCGGGATTGTCCCAAGTGGGCTTCACTTCGTCCACGATCGTAATCGTTTGCGTGTGGGTGTTCTGGTTTCCGCAGTCGTCTTCGAAGACCCAAGTGCGGGTCACCGTGCCGCAGCCCTCGCAACTTTCCTCGGGAGCCTCATCGGAAGAGTTCCCCGTGCAAACGAAGGGGCCTTCAGTGTAGGAGACGAGGAAAGGCGCGGCAATGTCGCAGCCGTCGAGGCCGCAAACATCGTCTTGGCCGGCGAGGTACGGGGTCAGGGCCCAGGTCGGGGCACACTCATCCGTGCAGTTGTCCTCGAACATCGGCGTCGGGGGAGTCGGGAGGTCGTCCGTGCACGCGATGGTCACGTCGGCCGGCGCATTGGTCATGGTCGGCGGCGTGATGTCGTCGCGTTGGGTCACGCACTCGAACACCTCGAAGATGTTGTCATCCTCATCCGTGGCCACGCAGAAGCAGGTCACACGAGCATCACACGCTTCGTAGCAGTCCTGAGAGGGGTCGAGATCCATGAGGAAGTCGCCCATGGCACCAGCTGCCGGAGAACCCATGATGGTTCCTTCCCAACCGAACCAGCCACCTGCACCATAGTTGCAGTTGCGGTCGTTGGCGCCTTCACCCACCTGGAAACCGAAGTAGTTGTTGGCGGGAGCGTGGCTCAGGGTCAGCAGGCTTCCGGTCAAGGAACCTTGTCCTTCAAGGAAACTCAAGCTGGCATCACTCATGGTGTAGATCTGCCAATCATCGCCGTGGTCTTGGACAGCCTGCAGGCAGTCGTGCTCATACTTGAGCCCTCCTCCATTGGCCTGCCACTCCGCGCCGGAAGTTTCGCCTTCGTATACAGCGAACACTTTCCACTCCTCAGAGGGGTCCTCAACACCCTGAACCACACCGGACAGGATAGCGATGCCCTTCTCCCCGGCCGCAACCGGTTCAAATTGCTCGAGCTTGAGACCCACACCCGGTTTGGGGGTGTAGTACTGAGAGTTGACACCAAAAGCTTGGATGTTGTACAAGACAAGCGCTCCAGCATCAGCACCGTTCAGCGGAACTGCTGTTGTCGCCATGTTCTGAATGCGATTCGACTGCTTCTCGGATGCGAGAATGCAGGCCGCTGTTCCAGCTGGCTCAGACAATTCCTCATCTGCCTGATAGGCAATGGGGTTCAGGGGACACGTTACCGCGTCGAGATCTGCGGTGCATTCGACCGTTTGGTCGCTGCATCCGGGCTCGATCGTCAGTTGCGCCCAGGCTGGGGCCCAACAGCAGATCGCAAAAAGTGCCGCAATCAAGCGGGGGTACAATTTGAACATGGTTAAAGGTTTGGATTGGTGATGGCGGTTTAAAGCAGTCGTTGATTATATGGAAGAGGTTGATTGCTTCATATCATTCACAGCATCGAAAGTAGCTCTTCATTTTACACTTTTCGCAACGCTAACGAACTACGATGTTACACCGTCGACGAATGCTTTTTTTATGTCGACGAAACTGCCCCTGCCCTCTCCAGTCCGTTTCAGAATTTGTCAACGTTTTCCTCCACCGAGTTGAGCGCCCGGTATCCCATCGGATTCCCGTCCAATATCTTTGAATCATGGCCCGTTCTCCCCATTCTATCGCTTCCTCAACCACCAATTCAGATTGGCCCTGTCACGTGGAAGCCTGGAGCACCATGACCACGGCACGGGCAATGGCAGAGCTTTACGAAGAACACGCCAAGTTGACCTCGAAATACGTCCATGCCTGTGCCCATGGACATGAGGCCATTCAGATTGCAACAGGACGCATGCTCGGGCCGCAGGATTATCTCTACGCCTACTATCGGGATGATGCCATGCTCCTCGCCTTGGGCATGGAGCCGGAAGAATTGATGCTCCAGCTCTTCGCCAAGGCGGATGACCCCTTCAGTGGCGGCAGGACCTACTACGGCCACCCCGCACTCAAACGGGAGGGTTTTCCACGCATTCCACACAACTCCTCCGCCACGGGCATGCAAGCCATCCCCGCCGCCGGCGCAGCAATGGGCATCCAATACAGGGAAACGCAAGGCCTCGGCCAAGAAGTCGAAGGGCCGCACCCTCCGGTGGTAGTCTGCTCGATTGGCGATGCCGCCATGACGGAAGGAGAAGTCAGCGAAGCCCTGCATATGGCCACCCTGCGCCAATTGCCGATCCTGTTTCTCGTGCAGGACAACGAGTGGGACATCTCCGCACACGCTTCCGAGATTCGGTTCGGCGATGTCACAACGCTGGCAAAAGCCTACCCTAATCTCGAGGCGCGCTCCATTGTTGGTCATGATTACACAGAGTGTCAAGACACCCTCGAATGGGCCTTCGATACGATCCGAACGGAACGCAGGCCCATCCTCATCCACGCCAAGGTTCCGCTGCTCGGCCATCACACTTCCGGTGTGCGTCGCGAGTGGTACCGCGATGACCTCGACGAAGCTCACCAACGTGACCCCCTGACCCATCTGAATCAGGAACTGCTGGCCAAAGGCTTTCAAGCATCACAACTACAGGAGGTTCAAGAAGCCAACCGCGCTGCGGTCCTCAATGCATTCCAACGCGCCCAATCCAAGGACGAACCCGACCCTGACCTCCTGCTTCGAGAGGCGCTGGCCCCGGCTGCTGTGGTCGAAGAAGTCGGACAGCGACACCGCAATAATGGCCCTGTGGAACTCATGGTAGACCAAGCATTGCACGCGATGTCTGAAACCCTTTCGGGCGACCCTTATACATTATTATATGGTCAAGATGTCGGCGGCCGACTCGGTGGGGTCTTCCGGGAGGCTGCAACGCTGGCCCAGAAATTCGGAGACGACCGCGTCTTTAACACCCCCATCCAAGAAGCCTTCATCGTAGGCAGCACCGTGGGCATGAGTGCCGTTGGCCTCAAGCCGATCGTGGAGATCCAGTTTGCAGACTACTTGTGGCCCGGCCTCAACCAACTCTTCACCGAGTTGTCCCGCAGCCATTTCCTCACCCGAGGCCAATGGCCGGTGCACAGCGTCATCCGGGTGCCCATTGGCGCTTACGGCTCCGGCGGCCCCTACCACAGCTCGAGCATCGAAAGTGTTTTGACGGCCATCCGCGGCATCAAGGTGGCCTACCCCAGTTGTGGTGCTGACCTCAAAGGCCTGCTCAAATCCGCCGTAGACGACCCCAACCCCGTCGTCGTACTGGAGCACAAGGGATTGTATTGGTCCAAAGTGCCCGGGACCGAAGCGGCCAAGACAGTCGAACCCGACGCGGCCTACCGCATTCCTTTCGGAAAAGCCCGCCTCGTGCAGTCGCTGAGCGACGACATAGAAGACGAATCGACCCTCGCCGTCATCACATACGGCCGAGGTGTCCATTGGGCTTTGGAGGCCAGCATGGCGTGGCCTGGCCGCGTGGAAATTTTGGATCTCAGGAGCCTGTCCCCGGTCGATGAATCGGCCATGCTTGACAGCGCCAAACGTTGCCACCGCTGTTTGGTGCTGACCGAGGAACCGCCCCTAGGCAGCTTTGCCCAAGCCCTGGCCGGTTTGATTTCCGACCAGGCCTTCCAACACCTCGACGCCCCGGTGCGCACACTCGGGTCCATGGAGGTGCCCGCCATCCCGCTCAATGAGACCCTCGAAGCCGCCGTCCTCCCCAACGCCACCAAGGTCGCAGCCGCCATTGGGGAACTGCTCGTTTACTGAGTTCATCCCACCTGAAGGGGCTTCAGGGCCCAAGGCAAGCAAGCGGGCGGCCTTCCGGTGAACCTTAAAGGGAGTTTGGATGTCATTTTTTAGCATGCCTTGCACTGCAACGGATACCGCCCCCAACGCTGCGTCCCCGACGACCCACCCTTGCCGGGTTCAACAAGTCCGCCGTTTGACGGGAGACAGCGTACTGGTGACCCTTGACCCAGGAGATGCCCTGCAGGCATTCCGCCATGAACCTGGGCAGCGCGTGACGTTCTGTCTCGACTTGCAAGACCGCACTTGTTTCAGGAGCTACAACCTGGTCAATGCGCCGGAAGGATTGCCTCAAGTGGCAGTCAAACAGGTGGCACAAGGCGGTGCATCACAGTTCTTCACACAAGATTTGAGGCCCGGGGATATCCTCAACGTGGCCCCTCCAGAAGGCGACCTCTACCCGGCTGAGGTGGATACGTCGACGCACCACCTGATGCTCTTCGCCGCGGGCAGTGGCATCACCCCGTTGTACTCCATCGCGCGCCATGCGTTGCGGGCCGGTCCCGATCACCGGGTAACCTTGTTTTACGCCAACCGGTCGGCGCGGGACATCATGTTCCGCAAGGAACTCGACCAACTGGCTGCCTCCCCACGACTGGAGGTCTTCCACATCCTCGGCGACGGCGGCACGGGCGAAGCGCACAGTTCCGGCCGGTTGTGCCCGGACCGGGTGGCAGGACTGGTGGCCCAATTCGGACGTCCTTCCTTCCCGGAAATCGCCTTCATCAGCGGTCCTAAGGGTTTCCAAGAGGCAGTGCAGACGGGACTGCGGGACGTGGCGCCCCAACTTGACGTTCGGGCTTTTTCCTTTGGACGCCAACCCTACCACCACCCGGACGACCCCACGGATCTGCGCCATGGAGTGGACATCCATATCGTCAAAAACGGCGTAACCCGCCACATCTTTGGGGCACCGCGGCACCTGACCCTGCTCGAAGCGGCTGACCACGCCGGAATTGAAGTTCCTGCAGAGTGCCGGGGCGGCATTTGCCACCGTTGCAAGGCGAAATTGTTGGATGGGCGTACGGTGTCCAGCGGTCCTCGAGAGGAGCAGCGCACCCCCCCGCCCGGGCACATCCTGTGCTGTCAGGAACGCCCAGCCAGCGACGAAATCACCCTCGACCTCGACTGACCCGGTTCCCCCTCAAAGGCGATTGTCGATGACCGTCGTACCGGGATATTTGGCCACGTCAAACGTAAAGGCACCTTCTGGAATCAGGCCATTGCCTTCGAACTCCGCAATCCGGTAAACCACATCGGTTCCTTCCCGGCCCTTCACCACCAATTGCACGACCTCCAAGCTTTGCTCGTCGATGAAGCACTGAATGGTGTGGAACCCTTTGTCTTCGGCGCCGTCAGGGTGGAGATCCACCCGTGTGACTGTCTGACCATCGAGGTCAGC
>MDTG01210181.1_pt1 | contig 20375 bp, 19 predicted proteins | sample 811421 | NCBI WGS metagenome assembly MDTG01 (sample SAMN05326645, study PRJNA326480) | marine metagenome | isolation source: seawater | place: Pacific Ocean: South East | collected 2011
ACTATAACATGGGTAGCTTCTAATAGTAGAGGTTATAACTTAGGAAAGTTGCTAGGTAAAAATAGAATGAGTGCATGTTATGTTGAATCAGGAATTGATGCTACTGCAGGTTGTGCAGATCTAGAGAGAAAATAATTTCAAAAACTTTGCAGAAGTTTCCCAATTAATTTTGTCGGCTCCTTTTTAAATTCAGAAACCCTTCCATTCCAATGGACCTTACTTTTTTCTAATACTATAATCTCCTCAAAATAATTTAATGCACCCTTAACATCGGATGATACAGCTAAAACAGTAATGTTCATTTCAGAACTTAATTGTTTTATAATATCAAAAATCATATTAGTTTTTACAGGGTCCAAACCTGCTGTAGGTTCATCCAGAAGCAGAAATTTAGGGTTGTGAGATATTGCTCTTGCAATAGCAACTCTTTTCCTCATTCCTCCAGACAATTCTGCTGGATAAAGCAGTGAATCCTTTTTTGACAATCCTACATTTGATAAAAGTTGGTAGGTTTTTTTTATTAAACTTTGTCTAGAAAATCTTCCAAGACTTTTAAACATTATATTTTCCCAAACAGACAAACTATCAAATAATGCATCTTTCTCAAAAACCATTCCAAAAGAATCTAAAATTTTTTTAATTTCTTTTTTATTACTAATTGAGGTGTCATTTATTTTTACTTCACCGCTTGAAGGTTTAATTAATCCTATAATTGTTTTTAAAAGTGTACTTTTTCCTGAAGAACCTTTGCCAACAATACAAACTGGATTATTTGAATTGACCTGAAAACTTACATTTGAGAGTATTCTCTTTTCAAAAAAATCGACACTAACATTTTCTAAAATAATTGTATTTTGCATAAGAGTATTTACCATAATAAAATGAATATAAATTATACACAATCTAATATAAATTTTAAAAAAGGGTCCATAATCTTTGGAAGTGCAGGACCAGGTTCAACAAGTTTAATTAGTTTAAAACTTAAGTATGTATTGAAAAAAGCAGATGTGGTGATCTTTGATGCTTTGGTTAATAAAAAAATATTAAAATTTTGTAAAACAAATGTAAAACTAGTATATGCAGGTAAATTAAAAGAAAAAAAATCATGTACCCAAGAAGAAATCAATCAATGGCTTGTAAATTACGCAAAATCAAATAAGAGAGTCCTTAGACTTAAAGGTGGCGATATAAGTTTTTTTAGTAGGGGAAATCAAGAAATTGAGTGTTTAAAAGAAAATGGATTGAACTTTAAAATTTTTTCAGGAATCACCTCATCTCAAACATCAATAAATGATACCGTTTCAAGTTTTTTTAACTCCTCTGGAATCTGCAACTTAATTACAGGTCATAGAAGGATAAGCTCGGACAATAAAAATAATATTGATTATAAATTTTTAAAAGAATGTAATGGTAGACTGATTATTTATATGGGAATAAGTCAAATAAAAAATATCTCTCAAAATCTAATAGAAATTGGTATGAAAAAAAATGAACGGGTTACTTTGATAACAAATTCCTCACTTAATTCACAAAAGATTTATAAAACAACTTTAATAAATTGTCATAAATTTATATTAGAAAATAATATAAAGTCACCGGCAATAATTGTGATAAAATAAATGGTTAGTAATACTACAACAGACTTCGAATGTGTGGTCGTTGGTGGAGGAGTTATTGGGCTTGCAGTAGCAAGAAAATTATCAATGGATGGATTTGATGTTGTTCTAGTAGAAAAAAATGCAAGTTTTGGTCAAGAGACTAGTTCACGAAATAGTGGTGTTATACATTCTGGGATATATTACGACAAAAATTCTCTTAAAAAAAATTTTTGTATAAAGGGAAATAAATTGCTTTACGAATATGCTAAAGATAGAAATTTGAGTTTCAATAAATGCGGAAAATTAATAATAGCCAAAGAAAAAAATGAAGAATCTAAACTTCTAAATATTAAATTAAATGCTGAGAGAAACGGTATAAAATTAATCTATAAAAGTAAAAGTGAAATAAAAAGAATAGAACCCAACTTGTTTTGCTATTCTGCTTTATTTTCAAGTGAATCAGGAATAATTGATTCACACGGTCTGATGTTAAATTTTTTAATTGATATTGAAAACAATTCTGGAAAAGTTGTATTTAACAGCAAGGTTCAATCAATTATGCCTCAAAAAAATAAAATATCCTTTACCATCGATAAAAAACATAAATTCACAACTAAAATTCTAATCAATAGCGCTGGTTTAAACAGTCACATTCTTGCCACACATATTAAAAACTATAATAAAAAGCTGATTCCTAAGGTCAAATTTGTCAAAGGAAATTATATGAAATTAATTGGTAAATCTCCTTTCAAAAAACTTATTTATCCACTCCCAACAAAAAATGGATTAGGTATCCACTCAACCCTAAACATTGATGGGCAAACTATATTTGGTCCAGATGATGAGGAAATAAAAACCATTAATTATGAAATTAAAAAGCAAATTAAGAAAAAGTTTGTGAATTCAATCAAACAATTTTGGCCTGAACTTCAAGAAAAAAAAATTCATTATGATTACAGTGGAATTAGAACTAAAGTTGCTAGAAATGATTTTATTATTCAAGACTTCGGAGTCCACGGCATACCAGGTATTATAAATCTCTTTGGAATTGAATCTCCTGGTCTCACATCATCAATGATTTTTGGCAATTTTATTTCAAATAAATGTAAAGAAATTTTAAAAAAATAATTATGAAACATTTTGCTGAGTTTATTCTTGTTTATATATTTTTAATAATTTCAAAAATCTTAGGACTAAGGTTTTCATCATATCTAGGAGGGATAATCTTGTGTTCGTATGGTTTTTTTTCTCCAAGAAATAAGGTCGGTATGAAAAATTTAAGTATAGTATTTCCAGAGAAAAACGAATCAGAAAAAAAAATTATTCTCAAAAAAATGTGGTTTCATTTTGGAAGAGTTATAGGGGAGTATCCTCATTTAAAAAAAATAAAAATAAAAAATAATCCAAATATAAAGATTATTGGCATTGAAAATTTACTAAACCCATTGAAAACCCAAAAAAACTGCATATTTTTTTCTGCTCACCTTGGAAATTGGGAATTGTCTTCACATCCGCTTACCCAAAATGGACATACCATTAATTTTATATACAGATCAGCAAATAATAAACTTATTGATAATTTATTAAATAAAATTCGTTATAGCTATGGAGTTAAACTCATTAGTAAAGGAAAGGATGGAGCTAAAGATTGTATTAAAGCACTGAAAGGTAGAGAAAACCTAGGAATGTTAATTGACCAAAAAATGAATGATGGATTATCAATAAAATTTTTTAATAAAAATGCTATGACGGCCAGTGGGATAGCTAAATTTGCATTGAAATTTGATTGTCCAATTATTCCCGCAGTTTGTATTAGAAATGAGGGTATAAATTTTACAATTAAATATTTCAAGCCAATTTTTCCGAGAAAATTAAAAAAATTAGGATCCGAAAAGAAAATTATGCTTCACCTTAATACTTATTTAGAGGATTGGATTTTAAAAAACCCAGAGCAATGGATTTGGGTTCATAATCGATGGGAAAATTAGAAAATCATAATTTCTCCACAAACTTGCTTAATCTTTTGCTTTCATCTAACCTTTGATATCTCCAGGTTTCAAGATTTTTTTTATAAAGCCTTGTCAATCCTTCTTTTCTAATTTTCTCTTGAAATTTGTGAATTTTTTTTTTTTTATTTTTTATTGGAATAATATAAGTTGGTTTGCCAGTAGATAAAGCATCTGAAGTCATACTTATAGAATCATCGGTTACAAATAAATAGTCTGAAATTTTTACTAACATCCAGTATGGATTAAAACTTTGATTAGGAAAGAAAACACAACCATCGCTAGAATTTTTTTTTATAAAGTTTTGAATTTGTTTTGAAGTTCGTCTTGAAAAACAATAAATGATTTGAAATTTTTCACAAAGGTTATTCATTTCTTTGATAATATCTGCAAGATCTTTTATAGTTATTTTTGAGCTTCGTCCATCCCCACCTATTAATAATAAAATTTTTTTTTTTTTAAAAATATTTTTTTTTAGTTTACTTAAATATATTTTATGATTTCTGAATCTAGATTTATCAACCAGAGTTCCTTTAGAGATTAATAGATTTGTTGATGTTTTAAATTTGTTTAAGTCATGCTCTGGTATAATTATTTTACTAAATGAATTATATTTAAAGTAAGGATCTAAAATATGTATATTTGGACATTTATGAATTTTTTTAAAAATTAGATTATATGGTGCAGAAATTCTTCCACAAGAAATTATTAATTTTACATTTCTGTCAAAAATTTCTCTTTTAAAAAAGAATTTAAAGGTTAAAAAAAGGTAAATAATGAAATTAGGTAATTTATGAAAAAAACTTTTGTTAATTTTTTTGTAAAGGATTTTAATTTTACTCTTTGATTTATTTACTAACTCTGTTGCGAGAGCGTTTGATTGATTAAGACTACTTAACTTATTGTCTGTGATAATTAAGATTTTATTGACCATTTTTTTCTTTTCTTAATAAAATATAATGCTAGATATCTATAAAATATTGCTAAATAAATCATAAATATAATTGCAAAAATATTATCACTCATGAAATGCCCTCCCATTGAAACTCTGCAAAAAAAAACTAAACCTCCAATTAATAAGTTAATTAATAAATAAATTCGATTCTTTAAAATTAAAACTCCCGTTAGAAATGAAAAAGCCGCAGAAGTCTCACCACTAATCCATGAACAATTTCTTTTACATTGATCGGTTTTCAAAAAAGCTGGTGTGAAAATTTTATCTCCTCCAAACTCTTCTATATGAACTGGTCTTGCTCTACCCCAGTTTTCTTTGAAAATAAAATTTGCAATTATACCTGATCCGAAAACTGGACCAATTATAAGACCTAAACATACTATTTTAATTCTTAATTTTCTTATTTTTGTTTTTATTTCATGTTTTTCATTTAAATAATTTAAAACTAGGTAGCATAAGGCAACGATGGGTGTTATCACCATTAAATCTTTAAGGAATATTCTTAATTTTTTTATAAATATATATTTTTCAGAAATAAAAACATTATCAATAAAAAACAAATTAGAAAAAAAAATATCAATTACTGGAAAAAAAATAAAAAAAAGTCCGAAAATTAAAAAAGAAATAGTATTAAAATATAAAAGTCTTTTTACATTTCTACTATTCATATTTTATTTTTTATCTTTTTTTATTAAATATCTGAGTCGCAGAAAGATTAATGCCAAAGCAAGAATAAATATAGCAAGGGACTCGTAGATCAGAGTTGATGGTTCAATGTCTTTCTTTTGTAAAATTATAAGTCTTGATATAGCCGTTATTGCGATTATTAATGGATAAGAAATCTTAATTTCTTCGCTTGATAAATAAACCCTTACCATACCCATAACTTCAACATAAATAAAAAGTAAGAGTAAGTCGGCCAATTCAATCTTTTCATTTAAAATCATTAAAAATACCTCATTTAAAAAGCCTAAAAAAGCACCTATGAGAATTATAACAACTGAAAAGGTCTGAATTCTTTTAATTTGTTTCTGTAAGTCCATTTTAAGATGATATATCAATCATTTGTTAACATCAATAAAGTTCGCAATACAATTACAGAAATAATCAATTTCTTTAAATGTATTATAATAATGAAAAGATACTCTAAGAACTTCGCAAAGTTTTTTATTTCTAAAATAATTTATTGAGGATTGTTTGGAAGAAATTGAAGTCAGAATTTTTTTTTTTAGAAGAAATTCATGTAACGTTTTTACCTCAGATTTCCTCATTGTTAAGGTATTAATACCTGAAAGGTAATCTATATTTTCATAAAATTTTATATCTCGGTGTATTAATAATTTTTCTCTCATATAATAGCTAAGCTGATAGATTTTTTTTTGAATTTTATAAATACCAATTTTATTAATATTTTCAATGGAATCTGATAGTGCTAGTTTTAAAGCCGGTGAATGTTCAAAAGTCTCAAAAATATTCGATTTAATATTAACTATTTTTTCATTTTTAATTATTTTTGAGTTATGTATGTCTAATAAATGTGGAACAATTCTTTTTTGTATATCATCTTTAATATAAATAAAACCCGTACCTCTGGGACCTCTTAAATATTTTCTTCCGGACCCAACCAAAGCGTCGCACTTTATTTTTTTTACATCCACTGGAATCTGCCCAATAGATTGACAAGCATCAACAATAAATAGGATTTCAGGAAATTTGTTTTTTAAAATTTTACCAATCTTTTCAACAAACATAATATTTCCATTTTGAGATGCAATATGACATAGAAAAATAACCCTCGTATTCTCGTTAATAATTTTCAGTAGATTTGAAATTACAATTTGTCCACTGCTATCTGTCTTAGCTAATCTAATTTTAATTTTATTATTTAACAGAGCAATATGATTGCTTCCGTATTCATTGTCACAGATAATAACATTTTCATTTTTTTTTATTTCCAATGAATTGATTAGAAGATTCCAGCCATAAGTTGAATTAGGAACAAATGAAATCTCTTCTTTCTTAGAATTTATAAGTTGAGAAAGTTTTTCGTAAAATTTATTTATTTTTTGCTTATATTTTTTCTCAGCATAATACCCACCCAAATTCTCTTCTATTTTAAGAAAACTAATTATTTTTTTTTTTGTTCTCTTCAAAGGAAAACTTGAACCAGCATTATTGAAATTTATAAATTTCAACATTAGTGTGCCTTTAGAAAAAAAATACTGAAATATTTTTTTTTATCCATTAAAACTTTAACAGTATTAAAGCCGGATATTTTAGATAATTTTTGAAATTCCTCAATTGAATATTTGTAGGAATTTTCAGTATGAATAGATTCTCCCTTATTTATTTTTATTGTGTTACTAGAATTTTTTATTTTTAAATTTTTTTTAGATACAAGATGCATCTCTATTCTTTTTTTTTCTTTATTAAAATATGCTTTATGATCAAAATCATCTTCATTAAATTTTAAACCTGTTTTTTCATTCACTCCATTTAGAATATTTTTGTTAAATCTTGCTGTGATTCCCTCTGAATCGTTATACGCCGTTTCCATAACATTTATTTCCTTTCTTATGTCAACTCCGATAACAAGAAAATTATTTTTTCCAATTATTTGTGCAAAATTTTTCATTAGCAAGCTTGCCTCGTCAGGAGAAAAATTTCCAATGGTTGATCCTGGAAAAAATCCAATGTTTTTTTTTCTATCATTAACTATTTTTTTCAATTTTTTAATTTTTCTAAAATCTGCACAAATAGCATTTACAGAAATTCCTGGGAAGAATTCAGCAACATTTTTTGCATTAAATATTAGAAAATCTTTACTAATATCAATTGGAATGTATTCTTTTGGATTCTTAAGTGCTTTTAAAAATTTCTTTATTTTTTTATTAGAACCACTTCCAAACTCTATTATTGAAGCGCCTTCTGGAAGTAATTCCGAGAAATATTCTCTTTTTTCTTCCAAAATCTCTATCTCTTTTCTTGTAGGATAGTATTCTTCAAGTTTTGAAATTTGATCAAATAACTTTGAACCAATTTCATTATAAAAATATTTAGAATTAATTTCTTTTTGATTTAAGTTTTTTAAACCTAAGAAAATTTCGTCATTATCAGAAGTTTGACTAGAGTTTAGATTTATAAAACTAAGATTTTCCACAACTAATTCAAGTCACTTGCTAGTTTCAGTCCACTAAACTGCCATCTATCACTTGGATAATAAAAATTTCTGTATGACGATCTTATATGGTCCTTTGGAGTGGAGAAAGAGCCTCCTTTAAGAACAAATTGATTACACATAAATTTCTGATTGTACTCACCTAAATTTTCATTAAAAGGTTTATAACCAGGAAATGGAGAATAATTACTGCATGTCCAAGACCATAGATTGCCGTAGGCATTTTTATCAGAATCATTAAAATTAAATGAAACTGGTTCAAAATTCTTATTTTCTAAGAAATTGCCACTTTTCCCATGATTCTGAAGATATAATTCAAGCTCAAATTCAGAGGGTAGTCTCTTATTCTTAAATTTACAAAAAGCATAAGCTTCATAAAAACTTATATTTGATACAGGTTGATCTAATTTAAGTTTTTGAACTCCAAATAAAGAAAATTGATGATTATTATCAATCCAGTATAATGGTTTATTTATATTAGATCTTTTTATGAATTCCCAACCATCAGACAACCATAATTCAGGTCTATTATAACCATCGCAATCTATAAATTCTTTCCAATCTAAATTTCTTACAAACCCCCTGTCCACTTCGAATGGTTGAAGTTCAATTTGACCTCTCGGATATTCGTTATCATATGCAAAGTAATTATCAGTTGCACCAAAATTCATTTTGATCTTTTGAGACTGTTGCCAACTATTACTTGAAAAGTTTTTATTATTTTTTTTACTACTTTTCTCTAAATAATTTGGGAAAGTTGGGTTATTATAAAAAATATTAAGAATATCCATAATCATTAACTCTTGATGTTGTTGTTCATGATTAATACCAAGTTCCATTAAAAAAATTTTCTTTTCATTGATTTCATTTTTTGAAAATAATTCTAAAATATTTTCTTCTACATATTTCCTATATTCTAAAACTTCACTTACGAAAGGTCTGCTAATAAAGCCTCTTTGTGTTTTGGGATTATATTCACCAACATTTTTATAGTATGAATTGAAAAGATAATTAAATGATTTATTAAAAGATTTATAATTTTTTATTTTTTTTAAAATAAAATTTTCAAAAAACCAAGTTGTATGTGCTAAATGCCATTTAATTGGACTTACATATTCATTAGTTTGGATTACCATATCTTCCGGATCAAGATTTTTTATTAAGCTTAAGCTTGTTTTTCTAGTTTTTCGGAATCTGGACAAGAGATTGTTTTTTATTTCAATATTTGCGAACATGAATCTAATCAACCATAATATTATTTAATAATTAAGATAGTATATAAAAATAAAAAAAAAATTGAATTTGATAAAAAAAACTAAATAATTGTCAATAAAATGATCTCTAAAAATATTCTACCTGAAAATCAAAAATCAAAAGGATGAAAAAAAAAATTTTCCCAGTGATCCTATCCGGTGGTCAAGGCTTGCGACTATGGCCAGCATCTCAGACGAATTTGCCTAAGCAATTCTTATCTATAGAATCCAAGAGATCTCTTTTATACAATACTTTCATAAGATTAAAGGATAACTTATTTGAACCTTTAACTATAATTGGGAATAAAGAACATCGATTTCTATTAAAAAAGGAATTAAAGGAGAATAAAATAAAGTATAGGTCTATACTTTTAGAACCAATGTCTAAAAATACAATGGCACCAGTATTACTCAGTGTCCTTCACATAATAAATGAAAACCCCGACTCCCTTATTCTGGTTCTACCTGCTGATCATATTATAATAAATAAAAAGAAATTTATTGATAGTATTAAAAAGGCCACCAATTTAGCAAAAGATGGATACTTAATGACATTTGGGGTAAAACCAACCCACCCGAACACCTCGCTGGGATATATAAAAACAGATTCAAAAAAAAAGAAAAATGGATATTTAATTAAAAAGTTTGTTGAAAAACCAGATTTAAATACTGCAAAAAAATTGCTTAAAGGAGGAAATTGTTTTTGGAATTCTGGGATTTTCTTCTTTTCTTCACAAACATTCATTTCAGAATGTAATATTTTTGCAAAGGAGAGTCTTAATTTAGCTAAGAAAAATTTTAATCAAAGGAAGTTTGATTTAGATTTTGAATTTTTTTTAAGTCCTTTATTTAAAAAATTTAAAAATCAACCAATTGATAAGGCTATTATGGAAAAAACAAAGAATGGTGCTGTTATTCCACTTAGCCCCAAGTGGTCAGATGTAGGCTCATGGTCAAGTATATGGGATGTTATGAAAAAGGACTCAAAAGGAAATGTGTTTAAAGATCAAAATGTTATTAGTCACAATGTTAAAAATTCATTGATTTGGAGTACTAACAAGAAAGTCGCTGCAATTGGTGTGGAAGATATGATAATAATTGAAGATAATGATGGAATTTTAATATCAAAAAAAGGAAATAACGAAAATTTAAAAAATCTTGTAGAAGAGGTTTTAAAAATCAACATAAAAAATATAATTTCAAACCAACCTATTTTTAGACCTTGGGGAGAGTATAAAAGTATTCATGTTGGAAATGGATTTCTAATAAAAATTCTTAAAATTTATCCCAAAAGTAAAATTTCACTCCAATACCACAATAAAAGATCAGAACACTGGGTTGTTGTCGAGGGAACTGCAACTGTTACTAAGGGAAAAAAAACATTTAAATTAAAAACCAATCAATCAACTTTTATAAAAAAAGGAGAAATTCACAGGTTGGCTAATGATACAAATAACTCACTTACCTTAGTTGAAGTTCAAACCGGAGAGTATCTTAAAGAAGATGACATAATTAGATTAGAAGATATTTACGGTAGAACAAAAATATCCGAATGATTTTTAATACAAACTTCAATATGTTACTCTAATTAGTATTATGACAAAGAAAGCTCTTATCACAGGGGTAACTGGGCAGGATGGTGCCTTGTTATCTGATTTTTTACTAAAAAAAAAATATGAAGTCCATGGAATAAAAAGAAGATCTTCATCTTTTAATACTGAAAGGATAGATCACCTTTACAAAGATCCTCATGAAGAAAAAACAAATTTTTTTCTTCATTATGGAGATATGACTGACTCAACAAATTTGATCAGATTACTTCAAGAAATAAAGCCAGACGAAATTTATAATCTTGCAGCACAAAGTCATGTCCAAGTAAGCTTCGATACTCCTGAATATACTGCCAATGCCGATGCACTCGGTCCTCTAAGGTTATTAGAAGCTATTAGAATTCTGGGATTAAATAAAAAGGTCAAGTTTTATCAAGCTTCTACATCAGAACTTTTTGGTAAAGTTCAATCTATACCCCAAAAAGAATCAACACCATTTTATCCTAGAAGCCCTTATGGTGTAGCAAAACTTTATTCATACTGGATTACTGTTAATTATAGAGAAGCATATGGTATTCATGCTTCTAATGGAATTCTTTTTAATCATGAAAGTCCAATTAGGGGGGAAACATTTGTAACGAGAAAGATCTGTAGAGCTGTTGCAAGTATTTCTAATGGAAAACAAAAATGTCTTTATTTAGGTAATCTTGATGCAAAAAGAGATTGGGGACACGCAAAAGATTATGTTGAGGGAATGTGGTTAATAGTTCAACACAAAAAACCGGATGACTTCATTCTAGCAACAGGAAAAACATTCTCAGTCAGAGATTTTGTTGAACTTGCATTTTTGGAGGTTGGAATCAAAATAAAATGGTTCGGTAAAGGTTTAAATGAATTAGGAAAAGATTCCGAAAATGGAAAAGTACTTGTGAGAATTAATCAAAAATATTTTAGACCTACTGAAGTAGATATCCTACAAGGAGATTACTCGAAGGCAAAAAAAGTATTGGGTTGGAAGCCTAAGATAAGTTTTCAAGCTCTTGTTTCAGAAATGGTAAGGGCAGAATTAGATTGAATTTTAATTCTGTTAATTTTATTTAGATATTATGATTGTAACTAATGCTACCACAAAATTCTTTTCATTACTTATCGAAACAAAAGTATTTATTTCGCTAGATTTAATATGATTGATCCTAGATTCTATTTTTGAATTTAAATTAATAAAAGGTTTATTTAAAACATCGTAATATATTTCAAAATCTAAAAAGCTTATACCTTGCCTAAATCCAGTGCCAATAGCCTTAGATGCTGCTTCTTTTGCTGCAAAACCACTAGCTATTTTTTCTATCAATCTATTTTTAGGTAATTCATTGGAAAGAAATTTTAATTCATTTTTTGAGAAGATTTTTGATATAAATTTTTCTCCAAATCTTTCATATGTCTTCTTTATTCTCCTTATATCCAGTAAATCAATGCCTTGAAAAAAAATCATTTTTTCCCCTATATAACTTTTTAATTAAAAACTTATCTAGACTCAAAATCAAGCAGATCAAAATAAATGGGTAGACTGGCATCAAATATCTTGGTGTTCCAATATTTATAAAACTAACTGATATCAAATATACTTGTATTAATATTGTAAATGAAATAATTATTAATTCTTGTCTCCACACTCCGAATATCAACTTGGAAAATGAATATAAGAGTAAAAATAATGAAAAAAACATTAAAATTTGAAAAAAAAATAGCGCTGATAATAAAAGTTTTTCGTTTAATATATTAATTTGACCTGATGATTTTTTTAATAAATTATAAAAAGGAATATTTTGTTTGTTTTTACTAGAATCATCAAAAAATATTTGTTTACCACCAGGCATCCATAATGCAAAATAATGAGAAATACTAAGTTTTATGAAATTCTGAGGTTGATTTTTAATCATTTCAAAAAGTATTCTTGATTGCAAACCATTAAAATCATAATTACTAAATGAACTATTTTGTCCAAGTAAATCATTAATTTGATACTGAGCAACAACTTCATAATCAGAAAATAAATTATTTTTTATGTAAGGGTTTTTGATATCTTGCAAGAAAATATTTATTTCTCTGGATTCTTCTGAAAATTCATTAAGAAGTTCACGGTGCATATTTAGATCTTGGTCTATTTCAAAATTTTCAAAACCAGAGAGCATAAAAATTTTACCTAAAATTGAATTTTCAACAACAGAATTCCTAGACTCATTATTTTTATAAAATTCATGAATTTCAAAAAGTGGGATAACAAATAAAGCCAAAAAACATAATAAAATATTTTTATTTAGCTTATGTGACTCAATAAAAATTATTAAAGAAAAAAGAAATAAAGATATTATTAAACCTTCATGTCTGAGAGCAATTATGGTACCAAGAAATATTCCTATAATAAATGATAAAATAAATCTATTTTTAGAGTTTTTATATAATAATATTAGAGAAACTGAAATATTAATTGCTGCAAAATAAAACACTTCTACCAATATGGTTTTAGAGAAAGATGTGTAGTAAAAATTAAAAACGATTAATAAAAAGAATATAAAGATTAAAAACTTATTAATTTTTTGTTTAATTAATGAAAAAATAAGAAGACTAAGGCTTATTGAAAGTAAAAAAACTTGAAAATATAAAATGTTATCCATCTTTTCATTAAATATATCTATAATAAAGGGATATAGTGAAAGCCTGATACTTTCATTATTAACATAGGAAAGACTATCGTTTTCTATAAGAGGAAAGAATGATGGTGAGAAATATATAATGCTATAAATTAAAAATGAAAAAAAAAGAAATAAAGGCATATTTAACTTTGTTTATTTTTTAGGAACCATAAATATGTTCTCTTCAGACCTTCCATTAGATTAATTTTTGGTTTCCAACCAAGGCTTTTTATTTTAGTAGAATCTAAAAATTTTCTCATTACTCCATCAGGAAAACTATCGTCAAATATTAATTTTCCTTTATAATCAATTGTATTTTTAATCATTGAGGAAAGTTTTTGAATATTAATTTCCTCTCCAGAGCCAACATTTATTGGATCTTTATCATTATATTTTTCAGCAATTAATATCAGAGCTCTCGCCAAGTCATCTACATAGAGAAATTCTCTTTTAGGTTTTCCAGTTCCCCAAATTTTACAATTTTCTAATTTATTTATTTTAGCAAAATATAATTTCCTAATTAACGAGGAAATCACATGTGCTGAGTCGTCCTCAAAATTATCATTGGGTCCATAAAGATTATTTGGCTGAACACTTATATAATTCACACCGAACTGTTCGCTAAATGCTCGGCATAATTCAATTCCGGAAATTTTTGCTACAGAATAAGAACGATTAGTTGGTTCTAACTTTCCACCAAGTAAATCTGTTTCTTTTATAGGTTCTTTACTTATTGGGTATATGCAAGCAGACCCCATAAATACTAATCTTTTAACACTATTCTTATATGCTGAAGTAATTACATTTGTCTGCATTTGCAAGTTTTCTGAAATAAACATGGCTGGTTTTTGAGAATTCTCTAAAATACCTCCAACCTTTGCAGCTGTATGAAAAATAAAATCTGGTTTTTTACTTTTAACCCATTCATCAACTTGAGCTTGATTTCTTAGATCTAGATCACTTTTACTTACTATAAGTATGTTATGTTTTTCTTTTTCAAGTTGTTTTAAAAGTGAGGAACCAAGCATTCCTGTATGTCCAGTAACCCAGATTTTTTTGTTAACAAGAGAATAAGGATTATTCATAAATTTTACTATATGTCACAACATATGCCTCTCTACTGAGTCTTTTACGATAAAATTCTGAAACTTTCTTACGATTTTGATTCTTGATTAAATCAAAGTTAAATTGTTTTACATTATGAATATTTTGTATTTCCTTTTTCATAAAATAATAGTCCTGAGCAGTTGAGTTAGTTATTACATCAAGTCCAGTAAGACAGTATTCCGCAAATTTAGTTGGACTAGCTGCCTTGTTGGTAAGATCATTTTTTCTAAACATAATAGCAAAATCTGCCGCATTTAAATAATTATTTACATCAGACTGATTTAAAGAGAATAATTTTATATTTTTTATTCCTAAGACTTTTTCTTTTGCCTCAATTTTATCCCTAGTCAATACAAAAAGTATAATGTTTTTGTTTTTTTTACTTAAAGATTTAAAAAAATTAATCGTTTCATCAAACATTTGGTATTTTTTAAGACTCCCTGAATAAATAAAAACAATTTTATTTTTATTAATCTTCAACCTTTTCCTGAGATTATTTCTTTTTTTAATATCAAATTTAAATAACGAGGAACTTGCAACACTAGGTACAATAAAAATATTATTCTTCTTAAACTTATTTATTTTATTTTTTAAAAAAGATGAAACTACAATTACTTTATCTGAAATTTTACAAGCAGTTGAGAATCTTTTAGCTAAAAATAATTTTTTTAGAAAATTGATTATTGTTTTACCTTGATAATCAACCTCAGCTGGAGCATAACCTCTACAATCCCAAATCAATTTTGCATTGATTTTTTTTTTTAAATCATCAGCAATAATTGCACAGAAATCTGTTCGAGCATGTATATAATCGATATCATGATTTTTTTTAGTAAAGAGATGTGTTACTCGTTTTTTATTAATGAAGTTAGAAAAAATTAATTTAGGTGGTAGCAATTTCAAAAAAAGAATTCTAATACCATATTTCATTTTAAGTTTATGTGATATTTTTCTAGATTCATCTAGTTGGTCTTTTGTCCAATAACATACTAATAAAATGAAATTACATATTTTTTTTTTTTTTAAAAAATCTATATGAGTTAATACCTGAGACTGTATCACACCATTATTTAGGTCCTCCGTTAATATAAAAAGACTATTTTTCATCAAAATTTATTTCAATAATTTTATGATTTCCAGAGACTCTATAACTTGTACTTACTATATTGTTATTATTAAGAATTTCATATTGTGCAAGTTCTCCTAGTTCACTAGAATCAATAATCTTTATACCGGTTTCTTCAATTTTTATAGTCCTATAAATATTATCGTTTTTATAAAAGATTTTTCCTACTAAAGAATCATTTTGAAAATTAATAAGTTCACCCTTTAGAAATTTTTTTAAAACAAAAGGCTGTAAATAATCTTTGCATTTAAAATTTTGAGATCTTGGTGCAAAATGAGAAGCAATACTTCTATATTTATTTCTTATTTCTAAATCACTTGTATAACAGAAACTTCCTGGATCAGTAATAATATTTTTTTTTTTAATAACTAAGTCTATAGCTAAATTGTCATCATGGTGATGGCCAGAATTAAAATAGTTATACTTATTTTTACAAACAAAATATAAAGAAAAGGTTTTATGAAAAAAACAATAAAGACCAAAATCTCTGAATTCATGAAATTCTATTTCCTTTTTATTAATTTTTTTTTTAAATGGAATATAAAATTTTTTTTCATATTTATTTTTTATATTTAAAGTTCCAGGTTTTAATATCTTAGTATCAACATAATCATTTTTAAAAAAATAATTTCCAATAAAATTTTTAATAATACTTAAAAGAGACCCTTCTTTATCTTTTGATAATAGCAAATGTAGTTTTTTCTTTTCAAGTGAGTTGCATGAATAATCAAAATCAAAAAAACAACCTGAGTCGTTATCTCCAACCTGGAGTAATGAATTATCATTTCTCAACATTACTCTTGAAAGTTTTAAAATCTTTTTGATTTTATTGAAAATTATTTTTTCATACTTTTTTTCTATTTTTTTCGAATTTATATATATAAAATTACTTTTTGTAGGTAAATTAATTAAATCTCTAAATTTTATACTCTCATAGAAATTTTTATCTCTTAACTTTATTTTTTTGTAAAAATAAATCCCTATAAGTATCATTTCAGATGAAAAAACATGGTATGCTGATGAGCCCTCCTTGAGTCCTCCATCATCAAAATATTGAAAATCGATTTCATTTAATAATTGATTACAAGAAAATCTTTTGATTGATTTTAAAAATTTATCTTCCGGTAAAAAATATCCCATAACTAGCAAACCAATAATATTTGCAATATAGTGATTGCTTCTGGATAATGGAGACCACTCAAGATTATTTATTACAAATAATAGATGATCATAGATACTGTTCAGAAAAATCAACTTTTCCTCTTCACTTAGCTTATTTTCAGAAATTAAAATATCTGTAATCATTGAGAGATTTGCTCCCCGGATTGCTACCTCCATTGCATTTACCCAATTCAATCCATGCATTGGAGGGTTTGAACCGATAAAATCTAGAATTTGTATCTTGATGAAACTAAAATCTTTTTTTTGTGATAATTTTGCAAACAAACAATGTTTGTTTAGATGCTGTAATCTGGCTAATTCCCATGGAACCTTTATATCGCACCCTTCATCATAAATTATGTATTTTTTATTTTTTTGATTCCACGAGTATTTATTTATTCCATCAAATTGCCAATTAGTTAATATGATTTTTTTTTTACAATATTTATTAATTTTTTTTAGAATTTTTTTTGCTCTTTTTTGATTTGAAAAGTTTATATCTTTGAGATGTTCTTTAAAATTGTCAACCTTAATTGAGTAATCCATCGGATCCTTGGTAAAGATTTTAATTTTATTTTTCAGAAGATTATGTCTTTCAGGTAATTTGAATTTTAAAAATTCATTATAATTAAAAAGATTGTTAACTTTTACATTTGAGAATTTGTATCTTTGAGAAAAACTTGAATAAAATTGAATTTGAATAAAATTAATTATTTTTTTTATACGATTAGCTATCCATATCAGCGAATAGAAAATTGTCTTAATAAACCCTAAATTTTTAAAAATATTTAATATAACCTTAAAAAAGTTTTGACTAATCATCTTTAGTTAATTTAAAAATCCATGTTGCACTCATGAAAGAAGGAATAAAATCTGCTATTTTTGTATTTAGGTTTTTCATAAAACTGAATTTCAATATAGTTGAACCACTTAAATCAGCTCCCATTAATGTACCATTAATAATATTATCTATTTTTAAATTAGATGATCTCAATATTTTTTTGAAATTTGTTAATGAAAAAAATTGAACATGACCAGATTTATAATTAAATGGAATAGATTTTTTTTTTTTTTTTTTAAAAAAAGAATAAATCCATTTCGAAAATTTGTATATGTAAAATTTATGAATTATGAACTTTTCTATTTCTGTCAAGCCATAACCATTTGGAATTGAACCTAAAATAAATCCATCTTTATTTAGTTTTTTGTTTAAATGAATTAAAATACTTTTCGGATCATCTAAATGTTCAAGAACTTCAGATAATATTATTATATCAAATTTTTTTTTTGGTAAAACTGTCGTAAAAGATATATTTTTTGTTTTAAATTTCTTATTTGCAAAATTAATCGATGAGTTATGAATATCAAAACCAAAATAATCATCTAGATTATTGAAAAGAAACTTACCACAATCATTAGCATTTCCACATCCATAATCTAAAATATTAATCTTTTTTTTTTCATTCCTTTTTTTATCAATTTCATTCCTAAAGAAATCAATTTTTTTTTTGGTAGCATAACAGTCTTCAATTGGATTATATATATACATCTTGATTAAATACTAATGTCAAAATTACTTTTAAAATATATTTTACCAAATAAAATAATAAACTTAATTTTAAAAATATATATTAAAGCAAGTATAAAATTTTCTCCGTTCAAAACTTCTGAATCCTTTTGGAACGCAAATACAGTAGACACACCCAAAAAAGGTTTTAAAAATATTAAGGATTCTCAAAATCATTTAAGATGGAGAAATGACCAGTATATATCCTCTGAACAAAACATGAGATTTAAAAATACCCACAAAAAAATTGTTTTAGACTATGGTTGCGGACCAGGAAATGGTCTTATAAATATTGTTAACAATGCGAAACCAAAAAAATTATTTGCTGTTGATGTATCACAAAAGGCAATTTATTTAGCTAAAAAAAGGGCAAAGTTGCATCATTTAGATGTTAATTTTATAAAAATTAATGAAAATGAAGAAATAAAACAAATTAGAGATAATTCAATTGATGTGATCAAATGTGACGGTGTTCTGCATCATATAAAAAATATCCAATTTGTTTTGAAAGAGTTTTATCGAATCTTAAAGAAAAATGGGGTGATTAATCTTATGGTTTATAACAGAGATTCTTTATGGTTTCACTTACATGTAAGTTACGAGTTGATGATTAGTAGAAGAATTTTTGAAAATCTACCGGAAAATGAAGTCTTTAGAATGTCGACTGATGGATTTCAATGCCCAGTTTCAGTATGCTTTAAGCCTAATGAATTTATAAAAATATGTAGGAACAACAAATTTTATTCCAAACTTAGTAATGTTAGTATTTCAAAGTTTGAACTTGGCAAAATCAAGCTTTTAACTGAAGCAGTTAATTCTGGTAAATTAAAAAAAGAAAATAAAGAATTTTTGAAGAAAATCACATTTGATAAAAATAACATTCCATATTTTCACAAAAACATAGCTGGAATTAATGCATATTATGAATTAAAAAAACTTTAATTTACTTTTTTTATAAATACCTCCCACCAAATAGCTAGGTTCAATATAAACCAAAGTCTAGTATCTCCCTTTCTATTAATTATTTTTTGAATAGCTGCCTCTTGAAAAAAAGAAGTGCTTTTCACAAAATCAAGTATGATTTTTTTTTCATCAATACCCAACCCATCTTCAAACCATTCTTTCAGTGGCAATCCAAAACCTTGTTTTTTTCTTTTTATAATCTCCGATGGTAATATTTTTTTAACAATCTTCTTTAAAATAAACTTTAATTTTCCTCCTTGAACTTTTATGTCTTTTGGTAAATCGATAGTCTTTTCTATTAATTTATGATCAAGAAAAGGTACTCTTGCCTCAAGACCTGTTGCCATCGTCATCTTATCTATTCTCATTAATATAAGTTCTGGTAGTCTTATTTTGAAATCGATATATGTCATCCAGTTCTCAATATTTTTAAATTTTGCTTTTTTATTGAAAAAATTATAATGAGGTTCTATACAATCCCAACTATCAAGATGATTTATTTTTTTTTTAAAAGCTGGTGACAATAATTCGTTTTTTTCAAAACTACTAAAGGCCTCAGCTCCCCCCCAAAAGATTGGTTTATTTTCAAGAGATCGTCTTATTAAATCAGCACTATATTTATAATGTATATTAAACTTTTTGTATAGTTTTAGGATAATTATTTTCAAAATTTTTGGAAAAAAAAAACTATTTATTATTTTATTGATATTAGAGGTTCTTAACCAATTTGTATAACCAAAGAAAATCTCATCAGCCCCCTCTCCTACTTGACAAACCTTAACATTATTCTCTTTTGCTAACTTTGCAGCATAATATATTGGAATACAAACGGGATCTGAAATTGGCTCATCTTGGAAGTAAATCATGTCATATATAAAACTTTTCACATCATCTTTTTTTAATTTTTTTTCAAAGTGAGAAGATTTTATTATTTTAGCAACAATTCTAGCATATTTTAATTCAGAGCTATAAGACTCATAATCTTTGTCGTAACCAATTGAAAAAGTCTTAATTTTACTTTTAGCATTCTTCGAAAAAAAAAATGCATTAGTTGATGAATCTATTCCACCCGATAAAAAAACACCAACTTCAACATCTGAAATTCCTCTATAATTAATTGATTTTCTAAGTTCATTAGATATCTCGTCATAAATATTTTTGTTTTTTAGTAAATCTTTATTCTCAAGTGGATCCCAATATTTTTTCTTTTCATATTTC
>MDTG01411921.1_pt1 | contig 20374 bp, 18 predicted proteins | sample 811421 | NCBI WGS metagenome assembly MDTG01 (sample SAMN05326645, study PRJNA326480) | marine metagenome | isolation source: seawater | place: Pacific Ocean: South East | collected 2011
CCGGCGCGCTTGCCCAGAAGGACCGGCCAGAATACCAATCTCAAACCCACAGACTCTCATTATGAACGAGGGACGATCGGGGGGCAGGTCAAACCCTATCGCATTTGCTGCGATCAGACAGACTTCGTTTCCGCACGGCAACAACCGCTCCACACACAGTGGAAAACCCCGCGCTCCACAACCTCATCTCGTCTTCCGCGACATTGGAACGACCGCATCCAGCCATGTGCCGACGCCGCCGCATGGCGGACGTCCTTCGCCTTCCGGTCACGGGATGGTTTTGGGCATCATTTTCCGGCGAAATCAGGGAGGTCGGTAGCGGCGCGTGCACCGCTCCACAAACTTTATACTGTCAAGGAGGGCTTTGAGAGAAAGCCACCCGGCGCAAAAGCTCCGTTCAGTTCGGATATCGCACAGACAATATGATAGAGCGAACTCGCCGGCGACGGCTCCTCGACGAAGCGGGCATCCTCTTGCAGCTTGTCGCGCCACAAGCCGGCCGGGCTCTCCATGAAGAACATTTCCAGTGCCTCAACCGCCCTGCACGCGGAAGCCAGATAGTGCGCACGCTCCGCCCCCTGGGAGACACGCGCCAGCGCCAGCGCCGCCTTGATCCATTCCGTCTGCCCCCACAGCCGGGCAATGGGAGCCCGCGCGGAGAAGTCGTCGTTCAACTCCAGAACCGCGACCTTCCGCCGGGGACAGATGCCCCAGGTTTCGCCGATCGCGAACAACCGGCGAGCGGCGATCGCGGCGTCGGCACGCCCGCGCCGCCGTGACCAGACAAGCGCAAGCCAGGCCCACTCGAACTGATGGCCCGGCTCGATCTGGCGTCCGCTGTCGTCGGGCATGGGACGCCAGTCGGACGCAAAGAACTCCTTCAAGGCTCCCGTCAGCGGATCAACGAACCGGGCCAGCGCCAGTTCCATGATTTCGTCGGTGACCCTGCTCCACTCGGTGTCGCCGGATATGTCTTCCCAGGCGAGGGTCGCCTCCAGAAGATGCATGTGCGGGTTGGCGCGCAGTGGCAGGCTCGGCGGGCGGCTCTCCTCGAAGCCCGCCTGCGGATGCCGATAGTGCGCCTTCAGTCTTTCGAGCAACGAGCGGGCGATCGGTTCGAACTCTCCGCGACGGGACGGCAGCGCGGCGGATGCATGGGCCAGTGAGAACAGGGCAAAGGCCTGATTGTACAGGTCGAACCGCGTGTCCAGCATTGCACCGTCGGGGGCAACGAGGTCCGCGAACGTTCCGTCGGGAAGTCTGAAATGCGCGAGATACCAGTCCAGCGCGCGGCCCGCGATCGCGGCCCAGTCACCGGCCCAGCCAAGCCGCCCGGCCTCGATCACCGCATAGATCTGCCGGGGTTGAACCCGCCCGCGGCGCGGAGCGACAATGGCATGCGGCCCGTCGGGATCGATGGCCTCCAGAAATCCCCCGTCTGCGGGGTCGATGCCCAAGCTGGTCCATTGCGGCATCGCATCGTCAGACAACCACCGGGTACACCGCTCGCTGGCGGCACGAAGCCAGGCGATATGCGCGTCTTGATCCATCGAATGCCTCTCCCCGCCCGGTCGCGGCTCGCTTCCCGTTGCGCGCAGGCCACCTTGCGCCTGTCACGCTTGCACGGTCCCGCGTTTCGTCGCGGCACATGCGTTCAGCGCAACGAAGAGTGGAACCTTTCCTTGTGAGATAACATAGGCATGTTCAGAAACACCAGCCGACCGACCGACGAGGCGCACACCGCCCCGCTGGCGTCCCCGCACTTTTCCTGACGACTTGTGGCCTGTGGCTGGCCCGGGTGGAACTGCCGGATCCTGCGCGGCAGCACATGCTGTTCTGCACATGCCATTGCACGCCTCGGCACGCATGCATGCGTCCGAGCACATATACAAAACAGGATTTGATGGGAACAAAATGGTGCTGCCGGAGAGATTTGAACTCTCGGCCTCTCCCTTACCAAGGGAGTGCTCTACCCCTGAGCTACGGCAGCGATGAGCGCGGGTGTAAGGTGTAAAACCCAAGCCGTCAAGCCGGTTCGGGGTTCTCCTTGTGGGAAATTTTCATCCCCTCGCCGGTCGCCATCCAACCGGACTTTTCATGAGCGCGCGGGGATCTGGGCGGCCATCTCGTACAAAACTCGAACAGTTTTGTTCACACAATGTCCCTACAATCTTTATCCTTAGTCAGAGCCTTTGGCACACCTCGCGGTATAGATCAGCGGAGTGCAGACCCCGTCCGCGGGAGGTGTTCAAGCGGCGATCTTGCGGCGTTCGAATTGCGGAAGTCGGAATGCCCGTGGGGCTGAGCAGCGTCGTTTTCGTCCACGATTCTGCTATGGCCACCTTGTTCAAACAGGCAAACTTTGCAGCCAACACGATCAGTGTTCCACAGAGATTTTGAAAGGTAATGGCCTACACCGGGCCTTTCGACACGAACGGGAAATGATTTTCAAACCTCGGGAGGCGGTGGCGGACACTCGGCAGCGCCATCTTGTGCGTTGGAACGTTGGCCGTCATGTAGCCCCTCCCCGCGATTTGTCTTTTTGCTGCCTGCCCACGAAAAGCCCATCCCCATCAAAAAGCTTCACAAGCAATCAACGCAAAGCACCATCGCCTGCGAAAACTTGCACGTACGGATTGCACTCGGCAACAAAGACGGAAATGCTCCTTACGAAGTGACGGAGCTGTCGGAATCGACGGGCGGGTAAGGTTGCTGCGAGTTTGGAATTCTCCAGGATGGCTGCCGACGCAGTACGATGTGGCAATGACCATAGCCTGTAACCGGGCTGAGAAATGGCGTAGGCACTTATGGAAGGACCGGACGAGTTCCCCCAATAAACTCACGGAGATCGGCAGTATTTATGCTTCATAAAATCAAATACTTTTTTGAAAAGTTAGCAAAAAATGCCCCCATCAGGGACGGCGACTACCCAGGCTTCGATCTCTATTTCACCCCCCTCAGGATCTTTACACCAATCACGGCATACGTCGCAGCTGTACATATAGCATACCTATTAATGAAAAATTTTCTCACAGAAAATGATATGAAAGAAATATCGCGCCACATAATACAATTCGCACCAATATTAGAAATACGATACGGTCAAATAATGACCATCGGCACTACTCATGCAATATATTATACAACAGCAATAACATTAACTCCAATTCTTATATTATTTCAATCAATAACCTTTTCTCAAAAATACAGGATTGAGATGGCTAGTACCCCTTCCGCATACAGGCCTGTTAACATATTTTCGCTATACTATATCCTATATGCCATCTTCATTACTTTTATATTTGGATCTGTTCTTTTTACGTCTGATGAGAGAATTGTAAAAAATACCTCTCATCTAGCAAGAGGTTTTAATAGCCCTCTTATTCTTCCAATATTTTGCGCGCTATATGGCTTCCTAAGCTCAATAAATATTATGCAAATATATGCTTTTTTTCTCTAAGTTAATTCGCCAAAAGGGAAAACTAGCAACCGAGGTCCGCCAATGAGCAATGCACCTTCATGGGAGAGCCCCGAAGAGGTCCGGGCGATGCCTTGCCCCTCTCCGACGTTCGCGAGACCGTGTGTTGACATGCCTCTGGCGCCGGACGCGGGGCCTCTCATGACCCAGGGCGACTGAAAAACCTCAACGGGTTGTGCAACAGATTGATCCTGTGGTTCATTGCAAGTCGGCGGACAGAAACATGAATTTAGCGTGAGTTTCATGAAATCGACACATGCGAGGCATGCGGTTCTTCTGTTCGGTTGTGTGCTGTTGAGCGGGTGCCTGGGCAACCCGTCCGAGTTGACCTCTTCCGCACCCGACAAACCGTGGGGACCAGCCGGCGACAGTGGAAGCTTCGCCGTTCAAGGCCCCGTCGACGACACGCTCACGAGAACATCGGCCGCTCCCCGGATCCGGATCCAGGGTGGCAAGGTCTACACGCTTTCGGAGTTGATCGATCTCGGTCAGCGATCTCACCCCTCGACGCGTGTAGCCTGGGAGCAGGCTCGCCAGGCCGCTGCCGCCGTTGGTATCGCGGAAGGCACATTCCTTCCCATGATTTCGGCCAATGTGATCGCCGGATACCAGGACGTCACGACCCCGCTCCCCACGCCCTTCGGGGGCACCGACTATGTATCGACCAAGGCGAGTGGCGTCGTTCCAAGCATCGCCCTGCAATGGCTGCTCTTCGATTTCGGTGAGCGGCAGACACTTCTGGACGCCGCCAAAGAAACCGCCTTCGCCGCGAATGTTGCTTTCAACGGAACGCATCAGGCCCTCATTCACAACATCACAAGAGCCTACTACCTTTATGGCGTTGCCAGACAAAAAAGCGGAATTGCCGAATACTCACTTCGCAACAGCCGCAAGATACTGGCGGCCGCACAGGGACGGTATTCCAGCGGCATCGGGACCAGCATAGAGGTTGCCCAGGCAAAACAGCTGGTTGCGCAATCCCGTTTCAGGCTCGTACAGGCGCAAGACGGTCTCGACGATGCGTATCAGGGTCTGACCGGTGCCGTTGGCCTGGCACCGAATGTGCGAATTAAGGTGGCCTCGTCCACGAACCGCCGATTGCCGGGCACGCGCGTGGAACCCACGGACAAGGTCATCCGGCAGGCCCTGTCGCGACGTCCCGACGTTCTGGCGAGCTATGCTGCCCTGAAGGCGAGCCAGGCGAATGAACGCGCGGCCGCCGCAGCCTTTTTGCCGAAGGTCTATCTGGGCGCCGTCGCGGCCGCCAATCAGGGGAGCGTGCAGGCAGGCGGCTTGCCGGGCGTCGGCCTGCAGAATACGGCAAGCGGCGTGATGCTTGGCGTTACCGTTCCCATATTCGATGGTCAGATCCGCAAGAACCGCCAACGTCAGGCTGCATCCGCGACGCGGGCTGCCGCCGCACTTCATCGGCAAACCAGGGAGGCCTCCATCCGGGAGATCCTTCTCGCGTCCAACTCGCTCAGATCCGCGCTTGCCTCCTATGAAGCGGCATCGGAACTGCGCAGGGCCTCGACCGTCACCTACAATGCGGCTTTCGAAGCGTACCAGAACGGTCTTGGAACGCTCACGGATGTCACCGCCGCCGACAGTTCCCTTCTCGATGCCCGGGAGGCACAGGCAGATGCACATGCGGCCTCCCTTCTTGCCGCATCGTCCCTCGCGTTCATGCTGGGCAACATGACGTCCAGCTCCGCCCCGGAAGAGGCCCTGCGCTAGGAGGTAGCCCGGGCCGGATGCCAGGGCTCCCTTGAAGACTATGTTCGTTGGGCGAGCAGAACGGGCCTGGGAGCACCAATGGACTGTTCTTGAAGCTCGCGGCGGATCTCATCCAGCCTTGCCGCGACGTCTTCGGAAACCCTCTCCTGGAAGCGTATGTGACGATAGACCGCTTCAAGGTCCCAGCGAAGCGTCGCGAGCCGGGCAAGTTGCCCGTCGCTCGCCCGTTGCCGGCGCGGCTCGAAATACGCCATGCTCAGGAGGTTGGGGGCCTCCTCGAGGCTTGAGAGGATCTTCGAGGAGGCCGCGATGTCGGCCATACGGGCATCCGGGGACTGTCTGGCAAGATCGACAAGTGCGTTCGCGCTCGCCAGGAGCCGCAAGCGCAACCTGTTGACGATGCTCACCGGCCAGAACTGGGTGAAGATCACGAAGATCACGAAAATTCCCAGGAAAATACCGACAATCCGGTTTCCCGCCTGCGAAAATTCGAAACTGGGGCCGAACCCGTTCAATGTCGTGAGCAGGAAAGCCAGCGCGACCTGGACACCGGCGTAGGAAATGCGCTCGCTGCCGGACGAAACCCATCCCGCAACGAGAACGGCGCAGAAGACGAGGACCATCAGCCCTCCCACATCCGTGAGGTTCGGCATCACGAACAGAAGCGCGGCGGCACCCATGGCGGCTCCGACAAGACACCCGGCAATCCGGAGGGTCAGCTTGCGGACGGTCTCTCCGGTCGTGCCAAGCGCAGCGACGTAGCAGGTAATCATCGCGGTATGGATGCCGTTCCAGTCTATGCCGGTATAGATGAGATAGCAGACAACGGCAGCGATCGAGGTCTTGAGCGCATAGAGCTGATGCCGCGGCGCTGAAAAGGCGTCAGCGGCAAGCAGCGGCTCGGGCTCCGGCTTGGGACTGGCGCCGGCATCGGGGCGGGCGAGGCTGTTCAGCGCCGAATGCAGGGCACCTTCGACGGAAGTTGACGGCTGCTGTTCGGCTTCCTGCGCGAAAGCGAAAACCGGAAACGTCCGTTTCGAGACCAGATCCGCGACATCCCGCAACCGGGCAGCCAGCATCCCGCGCCTGTCCGCAAGGATAGCCTCGCCTGGGGCCTGAGCCGCAAGCGCGATCCTGTAGCTGGTCTCGACCGCACCGTTCAGCCAGCGTGCTTCGTCGCGCGGAACGAGGTGAAGAAGCTTCACGAGCAGCATCTGCTTCAGCGACTCGTCGTTGCCCTCGGCCAGAAGCTCGGTGAGCTTTGCGCTCTCGCCATCGTTTTCCAGTGCGTCGGCAGACGACCGCAAGCGATCGACGATCCGCTCGCGCACGAGAACCTGCGACGGCGTTCCCAAAACGAGATTGAACAGGATCATGAGCGCCATCGGCATGCAGGCCATCTTCCACGCCGCGAGAAGGCCCTGATCCCCGATCTGCCCGACCGGAACGTCGGTCACAAGCGTCATGATGAAGGCGACAATCAACCCCACGATCGCCGCCTGCTCCCCCAGAGGGGTCGTCGAACTGAGAAACAGAAAGACGTAGGACGTGAAGAACATGATCGCCAACCGGAGGGCAGGACTGTCGATGCTCAGGTTGATGACCGGAATCATGGCCAGAACCACCAGGGAAGCCAGGGCGATCAGACCGGCACCGAGCAGGCAGTTCATGACTGCATCGCGTTTCATCAGGAAAATGACCAGGTAGCAGCTTATCGCCGGCTCCGGGATCCGGTAGGCCATGGCGACGCCGGTCACCAGCGCACACAGAAGGGCAACCCGCCAGGCCTGACCGAACCTCCCCTCGAAAGGTTGAAGATCGCGCCAGGCCTGCGCGACCATGCTGGAGACCGGCCCTTCAGCAGGCATTGTCGCGATGAACGGTCGTCACGGCGGACGCGCCGACGCGCATCAGGTCGGCAGGTGGATCGAAAAGGCGAATCCGCACGGGGAAACGCTGCTGGACCCGAACCCATTCGAGCGACTTCGGCACGATCGGCAAGGAGACGGGAAGGTTGATCAGGTCCTTGGATCCAATGCCCCAGCCGACACTCTCGACCACTCCCCTGATCACCCGATCGCGGTCGGCAAGCACATGAACGGAGGCACAATCGCCGGCGGCGATCCCGGGAATGACGGTCTCGGTATAGTTGGCGTTGACGTACCAGACGTCGCTCTGGATGAGGGTGAAGAGGGACTGCGCCGGCAAGGTGTAGTCGCCGGCGGAGGTCGTCACGCCCACGACGTGGCCGTCATGCGGGGCATAGAGTCTGGTTCCGGCAAGCTCGTGCTCGGCGATCGCAACCGCGGCACGCCTTGCACGCACCAGTGCCTCCGCCGCGAGGTCGTCCCCCACCAGTGCCTGTGCGGCATCCTGCTGTCGAAGGGCTTCCCTGAGGCTGACCTCGGCGTCCCGCTTGAGCGTGCGGGCATCGTCCAGTTGCTGGGCGGAGACATATCCCTTTTCGGCCATGGGCTGCAGCCGCTCGAGCGACTGCGTTGCCAGATCCAGGTTTGAGCGGGCCCGTTCAACCTGCTCCGCGGCAATATCTGCATTGGCGAGTTCGGCCTGAATATTGCGGGACCTGTCGCTGACCGCAGCCTCCGCGATCTCGAGGTCCGCGCGGGTCTGTTCGACCGCCAAACGATAGGCCGTGTCCTCAAGCTCCAGAAGAAGGGTGCCTTTTCGAACGAAGGAATTTTCCTGGACGTGAACAGCCTTCACCCGCCCGCCGACGCTGGTCGCCATCCGGGTGACATCGGCAAACACGGAAGCATCGTCCGACAGAGGATTGGCCTGCGAAATCAGATGGCTGCGATAGGCCAGACCCGCTGTTGCCGCGATGATCAGGAGACTGATCGTTGCACCGGAAATGGCGGCGAGCCGTCCTGACTTTATAGCTAGGGGCATGGTTCAGCGGCCAAAGAACACTGTCAGGGACAGATAGGTGAACGCGAGGCTCATGCTCATGTAGACGGGAACCCTCCAGCGCAAGATGTCGTCGATCCCCGTCGCAACGAGCAGGGCCCGCGCCACGAGCGTCAGAACGATGGCCGCGAACAGGCAAAGCAGCCACGCCGGAAAGTAGCTCCCGAAGAGCGGAATCGAGGGAGCCAGACTGGTAAGGGCAGGCGATGTCGTCACATCAGATCACTGTTCTTCAGGCAGATAGCCGAGCGCGAGGCCGCACGCAGAGCGCGAACCTTAGTACGATTAGTCCAGGGGTGCAATTTGTGAGCCCCCTGAACCTGCAGGCGTTTCCCTTCGTCAAATGCCATGCAACACACGCAGCTTCGAGGCTCCCGTCCCGCGTGCGGGAGCGGCCATTCTGACCGGTCGGAGCGTCACCTCGGACGCGACGCAAACCACGGGATCGATCGCAGCACGGACGCCAGCCCGTCAAGACAGGCCATGGCCAAGGGCGGGCTTGTTGGCATTTCCTCGGCCAACTGCTATCGCCTCCCTGTTCTTGCCCGCGAGGCAGTGCGCGTCCGCCCGAACGCGCGCGTACTGCCTGCAGCCACCCGTCATGGAGGTCCAGATGAGCGACACGCCGAAGACACCGTCGGAAAAGCCCGTCGCCGGCGACGGGCCCGCAAGCAAGGCCGGGCGGGCGGCTGATGCCCCCGGCACCCGCGAGGACCGTCTCGCCTCCGCCCTGCGTGCAAACCTGCGCCGGCGCAAGGGCGCCCCGAAACAGGCCGGGAGCACAAAGCGGTCGCTGCTCGACGAGGAGTGAGCCTTTCGCAGTCTCGCATGAGCGTGTTGCCGGGACCGGTCCGGCTTCGTTTGTCGGGGGAAATCAGGCAGGGCCTTGGGTAAGCAGGGCCTCAGGCGGCCTGCCCGCCACCGTCCGCACCCTGCCAGATCTTCTGACGATTGCGGATCTCGCGCGGTGCAGGGCCGAAGTAGCTCGGCGTCTTCACGAAATCGCGCGGGTGCATGATGACCGAGCTGACCCGCTGATAGAGTGCCTTGGCCGAGATCGGCTTGGACAGCAGTTCATGCACGCCGAGACGGCGGGCCTCGATGATACGGCTACGCTCGGTGTGACCTGTCACCATGATGATCGGAATATAGGCGAAGGGATTGTGCGGGTTGCGGATCATGCGCACCATGTCGGCGCCGTCGAGGATCGGCATCACCCAGTCGAGAATCAGGATATCGGGATTGGCACGCTCCATCGCCTCGAGGCCCGAGGCCCCGTCCTCGGCCTCGACGATGCGCCGTGCGCCGAATCCCTGCAGCATGGTGCGCAGGATCGTGCGCATGTAAGCGCTGTCCTCGACGAGAAGAAACGTCAGCGATGCCAGATCGAGAGACACGAAAAACCTCCAGAGCGTCTCCCTTATGGCACGAAAAATCTGAAGCAACGGTTAGTTGTCGCGACTTTCTTTGCCCTGCGTGCCGCCATCGTGCCTCTCCGGCAGGTCGTCATCGTAGAGAATGCGATATTTCGCGCCCTCCAGGTCGTCGTACTGGCCCGTCTTGAGCGACCACAGGAAACCGGCAAGGCCGAACAGGCCGAGCAGAAGGGCGACGGGAATGAGATAGATCAGAACATCCATCAGACGGACCTGTCACTGGCCCCGAGCCGCAGGCGCAGGGCATTGAGCGTCACCACCACGGATGACAGCGACATGGCGAGCGCGGCCAGCAGCGGTGTCACGAAACCGGCCACGGCGAAGGGCACGGCCACGAGATTGTAGAGGGTGGAGAACCAAAGGTTCTGCATCATGGCGCCGCGGGCCCGCCGCGCGAGGCGAAGCGCCTCGGCCACCGGCGCCAGCCGGTCGCCCAGGAACACCGCGTCCGCCGCCGCCTGCGCCACATGCACCGCCGTGACCGGCGACAGGGACACGTTGGCAGCGACAAGTGCGGGCGCGTCATTGAGCCCGTCACCGACCATCAGGACCTTGTGCCCCTGCGCTTTCAATGCCTCGAGCCGAGCGATCTTGTCGGCGGGCTTCAGAGATGCGGACCAGGCATCGATGCCAAGCGCCGTGGCAGCCTCCGCCACCGGCGCCTCGCGGTCTCCCGACAGGATCTCGAGACCGTAGCCGGCAGTCCGCAGGCGCTCGATGGTGGCGCGTGCATCCGGACGCAGGCGCTGCGCCACCAGGAAGGGAACGGGCGCCCCCTCCCCGTCCCGGAAGACGATGAGCGTCGCGCCGGGGCAGCGGGCAAGCACGTCTTCGGCATCGTCCTCGGAGAGGCCGCAAAAGGCCGCGCTGCCAAGACGCAACTCGCGCCCCTCCAGGACGGCCTTCACTCCCGCGCCCGGTTCCTCGCTCACATCGTCGAGCGGTTGCTGCGCATCGGTGGCGCGGGCAAGGGCGGCGGCAAGCGGATGCCGGCTCGACAGGGCCAGCCGGCCGGCAAGCGCGCGAATGCCCGCATCGACCTCGGCCTCCTCCGTCTCGACGAGTTCGGGGACCGCGAGCGTCAGGGTTCCGGTCTTGTCGAAGACGATGGTGTCGACCTCGGCCAGCCTCTCGAGCGCGTCGCCGGAATGCAGCAACACGCCGGAGCGGAAAAGGAGCCCGGAGATCACCACCTGCACGGCCGGAATGGCAAGGCCCAGCGCACAGGGACACGTGATGATGAGCACGGAAATGGCGACGACCAACGCCTGCTGCCAGCCAGCCCCGGCGGCCAGCCAGCCGAGGAAGGTGAGCAGGGCCGCAAGATGCACGAAGGGCGAATAGAGGGATGCGGCCCGGTCGGCGAGACGCACGTAGCGCGACTTGGCCTGGCTTGCCGTCTCGAGCAGCCGTGTGACCTCGTCGAGCAGCGTGGCACCCGAGGCGAGCGTCACGCGCACGACCAGATTGGCGGACGCGTTGAGCGTGCCGGCGTAGACACGGGCTCCGGGCGAGACACCCGCCAGCGCCGTTTCGCCGGTCACCAGGCTCTGGTCGATCTCGGAGGTTCCGCTTTCCACCACGCCGTCGAGGGCGATGCGCTCGCCGGCGCGCACTAAGATCTCCTGCCCCGGCTCGACCTTCGACAGCGGCACTTCGCGCAAGGATCCGTCGGGGCGCATGACGACCGCCGTCTCGGCCTTCAGCGCGGCGATGTTCTCGGCGAAGTCGCGTGTGCGCCGGCGCATCATGTGGTCGAGGTAACGGCCGATCAGCAGGAAGAAGAGCAGCATCACGGCGGATTCGAAATAGGCGTGATGCGCGGATTGCAGCGTCTGCATGACCGACAGGAACAGCGCCAGCGTCACGCCGATGACGATCGGCACGTCCATGTTGAGCCGGCGCGCGGCAAGGGCCGAGAACGCCGAGCGCACGAAGGGGCGGCCCGCGTAGGCGGCCGCAGGCAGGGCGATGAGCGCGGACAACCAGTGGAAGAAGTCGCGTGTCTCGGCCGAAATGCCCGACGCATTGCCGGACCACACGGACACCGACAGAAGCATGACGTTCATCATGGCGAAGCCGGCGACCGCGAGAGAGCGCAGCAGTTCCTTGCCGGAGGCATCGGCTTGCGCGCGCACTGTCGCCGGGTCGAAGGGATGGGCGCGATAGCCGAGCCTGGACAGCGTCTCGACGATGGTTTCGGCGGACGTTTCACCGGCTTTCCAGTCCACCGCGAGGCGATGGCTGGTCAGGTTGAGACGCGCGCGCTCCACGCCCTCGCGCGCGGACAGGCCGCGCTCGATCTCCACCATGCAGGCGGCACAGGTCACCCCCTCCACCGCCAGGTCCATGTGGGCGACGCCCTCGGGCGACAGCGTCACGAAGGCATCCCAGTCGCGCTCGTGCGCGCTCATGGGCTCTCTCCTTGCCAGGGTCGGTCCGGGCGCGGTTAGCGCAGGAAGATGCGGTTCTCGGAGCGGAACTCCTGGCGCGCATCGCCCTCGCCGCGTGCCGCCACAAGCTCGAGCAGCCAGTTGCCGCTTTCCAGACCCGCGACATCGACCGTGTAGCGCCCGACCTCTCCCTCCTGCAGCACCAGCGTGCGCGGCGCCTCGGGCGAGGCTGCGCGCTGAAGCTTCGCGGTCACGAGAAGCCCGGCGATCGGGGCGTTGTCCGCGTCGCGCGCGTTAACAGAGATCATCGCATCGGGCGTGCCCTCGACCCGGCTGACCTCACCCGCGACTTCCCAGCCCAGCGCCGCCTGATCGCGCGCGGCGGCAAGCGTGCTGTTGTACGCGAGGCCGTCCTCATAGGCACTGTCGGAAGTCACGCCGGGAAAGGAATCCAGCGCAAGCTGAATGAAGATGGCGTTGGCGACAAAGACCACCGTGAAGAAGCCGATGAGCCAGAAGAGAACGGTACGGCCCGTGATCGGCTTTCCCTTGGGGGTCTGGGACATGGGATCGGTCGCTGCTGTCATTGGGGGGAACTCCGGAAAGGATGTCGCATCCTCCGGCGGCGAACACAAGCCCGTGCCCGCCGCCGGAAGTCGCTCATGCAGGCACCGTCAGGGCGCCTTGAAGAAGTCGCCCGCCGTCGCGACCTTGCCCATCACCGTTTCCGTGATGCGGAAGGTGATCGGGGTCGTGGTCGGCAGGGTGGCGTCCGCCGGCGAGAAGACGAGCACCCGGATCTCGCGGGTCGTATCGGGACCGACCGGGATGACCGGCTTGCCGAGCACGTTCTCCGTGATGCCCACCGCCTCGATGCGGGTGCCTGCGGGCATGCCCTCGACCGAAAGGATGAAGTTGCGCTCGAGCGTGCGCTTGTTCAGCAAGCGGATGGTGTAACCGTTGCGCACCGCGCCGTCCTGCAGCTCGACATAGATCGGATTGCGGTCATGCAGCACGTTCAGGTCCTCGTACTGCCGCGTGGCAAGCGCGTAGGCCATGATGCCCGAGACGAGCAGGATGATCGCCACATAGATCAGCGTGCGCGGACGCAGGATGCGGACCTGGGTCTCGCGTCCCTCGGTGCGACGCTTGATGTTCTCGTCGGTGTCATAGGCGATCAGGCCGCGCGGCTTGCCCACCTTGTCCATCACCGCGTCGCAGGCGTCGATGCACAGGCCGCACTGGATGCAGCCGAGCTGCGTTCCGTCGCGGATGTCGACGCCGGTCGGGCAGGCATGGAAACACTGGTGGCAGTCGACGCAATCACCCGCCGGCAGCCCTTCGGCCTCGCGCTTCTTGTTCTGCTTCAGCGACCCGCGCGGCTCGCCGCGATCGTAGCGGTACGTGACGTTGAGGGCGTCCTCGTCCGTCAGCGCCGCCTGAATGCGCGGCCAGGGGCAGAGGAAAATGCACACCTGCTCGCGCATGTGGCCGGCGAGCGAATAGGTGGTGAAGGTCAGGATGCCGATCCACAGATAGGCGGTAAACGGCGCCTGGCCGGTGGCCAGATCCCACACCAGCGTCGGGGCATCGGAGAAATAGAGCACCCAGGCACCGCCGGTCCACCAGGCGATCATCAGCCAGAGGAAGTGCTTGGCACCCTTGCGCGCCACCTTCTCGGCCGTCCACGGCTCGTGGTCCAGACGCATCCGCTCGCGCCGGTCTCCCTCGACCTTGCGTTCAACGAAGAGGAAAAGGTCGGTCCAGACGGTCTGCGGACAGAGATAGCCGCACCACACCCGCCCCGCGACCGCGTTCATGAGGAAAAGCCCCATGGCGGCGAGGATCAGGAGACCGGTGAGGTAATAGACCTCCTGGGGCCAGATCTCGATGAAGAAGAAATAGGCGCGCCGTCCCGCCAGATCGACCAGAACCGCCTGATCGGGGGCATCGGGGCCGCGATCCCAGCGGATGAAGGGCAGGAAGTAGTAGATGCCCAGCGTGATGAAGAGCACAGCCCACTTGATCTTCCGAAAGGTGCCGTGCACCGCCATCGGATAGATCTTCTTCGCCGAGGCGAACCATTCCTCCGGTTGACCACCGGCGCCGGCAGGATCCGTTTCTGCACGCATCGTTCCGTCCATTCCTTGTCTCGTCGGCCGTTGCCGGGGCCCCTCGTGGCCGGCTCCCGCCCCATGGGAGACCGACCGCCGGTTCCCCGCGGCCCTTGCCGGCCCCTGGGGGCCGTCGCGCGGACGGGATCCGGCTCGCAACGCCCGCAACCTAGCGGCTGGACCGGCGTACGGGATTGCGACACGTCAACTCCGCGACAATCGGTCACCTTCGTGAAATCACGGGGACCGTGACGGCGGCTCCGCCTCGCGTCCGGAAGTCTTTCCCCTGCCGGACCACGTGCCGGGAGGAGAAAGTTCCCATCCTGCAGACATCCTACCACAAGCGGCCGGCGAACCGCCTTGATCCGCATCAAGCCGGTGCAGGCGACGACCGGTGGCAGGGGATCCCGCTTTCAGCCATGGCGGGCCCCACGGCACACGTCAGAAGAAGGCGAAGGACAGGGAACACGTCGCGTCGCATGAAAAAACTCCGGGGCGAAAGTCATGATCCGGCGCGCAAGGAAACCGGAGCTTGCCGCCGGCAAACGGCCAGTTTCCCGCGCACCGTGTTTCCCGGAGAGGGCCACACGCCCGGGAGACCGGAGAAAGGCCGGACCGCGACGCCCGAACGGGCCCATCGCCGCCATCTCTACCCGTCACGGAGCCAGACACTTCCGCGAGATGCAAAATCCGTCGGGCTGCCTGCGACATTCTGGCCTCTCCTGCACAACGCGCCGCCTTCGTCCCCGCTACACTGCCTCTCGAGGGTGACACGACCGCGACAAGGTCGGCCCCGACCAGAGACGGACAGCCCCCATGCGGGGCCCTCACGAGGAGGATTTCACTCATGCTGACCGGACGCTTGCGCCCGGGGGCCACCGCGCTTGCCGCGGCCCTTGGCATCACCGCCCTTTCGGGCCTTTCCCACACGGCCTCGGCCCATCCGCTCGACGCGCTTACGGCGGACGAGATCACCGAGGCCGTTGCCCTGCTCCGCGAGGCAGGGCGCGTCGACGACGCCACGTTGTTTCCCTATATTTCGCTGAAGGAGCCGGAGAAGTCGGAGGTTCTCGCCTGGGAGCCCGGAACCCCGGGCCCGCGCGTCGTCGAGGTGCACTACCGCTCCGGCGACGGCGCCTTCGTCGCCGAGGTGGATCTCACCGCCGACAGTGTCGCATCCGTCGAGCCCGCCGACGGCGAGACCATGATCCTTCTGGCTGAATTCCTGACGGCCATGGAGCTTGCGACCGGCGATCCGGCCTTTGTCGAAGGGCTGGCGAAACGCGATCTCAAGCCCGAGGATGTCTTCTGCCTGCCGCTGACGGCGGGCCAGTTCGGCCTGCCCGAGGAAGAGGGCCGGCGCCTGATGAAGGTGCCCTGCTACGTGCTTCCGACAGGATCGAACTTCTACGCCAAGCCGATCGAGGGGCTCTACGCCGTCGTCGACCTCAACGCCCGCAACGTGGTCGAGGTGCTCGACAGCGGAGTTGTGCCGATCTCGGAAGATGCCTGGGGCTATACGGAAGAGGAGGTCGCCGCGCGTACCGGCTCCCTGCGCCCGGAAATGTCGCCGGCGAAACTGTCCCAGCCCGGCGGCAGCAACATCACCATCGAGGACGGGCTGATTTCCTGGGACATCTGGCGCTTCCGCGCCCGTGTCGACAAGCGTCCGGGAGTGGTGCTGTCCAACATCGACGTGAAGGACGGTGAGCGCTGGCGGTCGGTGCTCTACCAGGCGCATCTGTCCGAGGTCTTCGTGCCCTACATGGACCCCGACGCGGGCTGGTACTGGCGCACCTACATGGACAGCGGCGAATACGGCTTCGGCATTTTCCTCACACCGCTGCGGCGCAACGTGGACTGCCCGGACTACGCCACCTTCCTGCCGGCGGTGGTTCACCAGGACAACGGCGAACCGCTGACGATCCCCGACGCGATCTGCCTGTTCGAGCGCAACATCGGCGATCCGGCCTGGCGTCACCACGAGATCTTCGCCCAGAGCGAGGACCAGCAGGTGCCGGCGGAAGGTCGCCCGGCGACGCAGCTCGTCGTGCGCTCGGCCTCCGAGGTGGGCAACTACGACTATCTCGTCGACTACGTCTTCCATCAGGACGGTCGCATCGACGTGATGGTGGGCTCGACCGGCCTGGACGCGGTGAAAGGGGCCGCGGCGAAGTCCATGAACGACGCGGGGGCGGCGGAGGAAACCCGCCACGGCACGCTGATCGCGCCAAACCTCATCGCGCCCAACCATGACCACTTCTTCAACTTCCGTCTCGACTTCGACATCGACGGACAGAAGAACACCTTCATGCGCACCGGACTGGTGCCGGGAACGCCGGAGGACGACGCCCCGCGCCGCTCGTTCTGGGTGACCGAGACGAAGCCCGCGACGAGCGAGCTCGAGGGTCGCTACAAGGTCAACCCGATGACCCCGGCCATGTACCATGTGATGAACATGAGTGCGGAAGGTCCGCTCGGACATCGGCCGGGCTACATGATCGTGCCCAACAACTCGGTCGCCTACTCGCCCTTCGACTATGTCAACGACATGCCGATGAAGCGGAACGCCTATGTCGAGTACACGCTCTGGAACACGCCCTACAAGGCGGACGAGCGGTATGCGGGCGGCCAGTTCGCCTTCGAAAGCGACGGGTCCGACACGCTGGCGACCTGGGCGGCGCAGGACCGCCCCATCGCCGACACCGACGTGGTGACCTGGTACACGATGGGCTTCCATCACGTGCCCCACACCGAGGACTGGCCGGTCATGTCGACCATGTGGAAGGGCTTCATGCTGCGCCCCTTCAACTTCTTCCCGCACAACCCGGCCCTGACCCTGCGCCTGGACGACTGACGCATCCGGCTCCGGGGGGGGGATTCCCCCGGAGCCTTGACGTGGAAGGTCGCGCGCCTCAGGCTCCTTGTTCTCGTGAGGGAGAGAACGGGCATGCAGGGGGACGCAAGGCCGGTCGCACGCATCCCCGCGCCGACCATCGGCGGCGCGGCCCTTCCCCTCATTGCCGGCGCCATGGCGGCAAGCGGGCTCGATGCCCCAGCGGCCTTTGCCGCCGTCGGTCTGCCCGCCCACCTCGCCTTCGCGCGCGATGCGGCTCTGAACAGCATTCCGCTTTCCGTCTTCACCGCCCTGCTGCAGCGGGCAGGCACCCAGTTGCCCGCTCACCCGGCGCTGTGGCGCTGCGGACGCGAGATCGTGGAACCGGCGCTCAGGGGGCTCTTTCCAGCCGGCGCCACATGCCGCTCGCTCGGCGAGCTGATCACCGGCGTCCTTTCGGACCTGCAACAGCTGCAGGCGGGCACCAGCATGCGCCTCGACGTCGAGGACGGCCTGTGCCTGGTGTCCTATCGCATCATCGATCCTTCGATCTGGCCGCGCTCGCGCGATGCCGAGTTCACGCTGGGTTTCCTGCACGGGATCGTCACGCGCTGCAGCGGCTCGCTTCCTCCCGGCACGGTGACGCTCGCCTTCGAACACGAGCGCGACAGCGGCGCGGACCTTGCCGGGGAAAGCCGCAGCGAGCCACTGCATGGCCAACCGACCAACCTTCTCGCGTTTCCCGCGGCCCTGCTCGAGGAACCGGTTCCAGCCGGCCTTCGCGCCCCCGCCCTCCTGCACGGCGGGCAGACAATGAAGAACCCCGAAGGGAACGGCGGGACCTCGGTGGCGGGAGATATTGTCGAGGCGGTCTACGCCCGTCTCGGTCAGGGGCCGCTCGACCAGTCGACCATCGCCGCCGACTGCGGCCTGTCGCGGCGCAGCCTGCGGCGCCGGCTTTCGCTGGCTGGGCTGTCGTTTCGCGGGGTGATCGAGGATGCCAGGCTGTCCTATGCGCTGTGGGCCCTGCGCGAGACGCATCTTCCTGTCGCGGAAATCGCCTGGCGGCTCGGCTACGACGACCAGGGCGCCTTCGCACGGGCCTTCCGCCGCCAGGCCGGCATCTCGCCGTCAGGCGCACGCCGGGAGCTTCCGAAGGCGTGAAACGGACCGCCGAAACTCTCTCGCCCCGCTGACGCGCACTTGCCTGACGCCCACTCTTCCGGCGCCCACTCTTCCGACGCCAGTGACCAAAACAAAAAGGGCGCCCCGAGAGGCGCCCTTTCCATCAGTCTGGCCCTTTCGGGCACCGCGTCGTTACTCGCCACCGCCCAGCGAATGGACGTAGACCGCGAGCGACTTGACGGTCGCCGGATCGAGGCGGTCGGTCCATGCCGGCATCACCGAGTTGCGCGGGTTGTTGACCTGGGCCTCGATGCCCGCGAGCGAGCGGTCGTAGAGCCAGTTCCGGGCGGTGAGGTTCGGCGCGCCGACCTCCTGCATGCCCTTCAGGTCCTCGCCATGACAGGCGGCGCAGTTGTCGACGTAGACCTGCTCGCCGGCGGCCAGATCCACACCCGACTCGGTGTCCAGACCAACCTTGCTCGCCACGTAGTTGGCAACCTGGGTGATCTGCTCCTTGTCGAGCATGCCGTCGCGGCCGAAGGCCGGCATTTCGCCGAAGCGGGTCTCATCATGCGTCGAGCGGATGCCGTACTGCAGCGTCTGGTGGATGGCGTCGAGTGAACCGCCCCAGATCCAGTTGTCGTCCTGGAGGTTGGGGTAGCCGTTCGAGCCGGTCGCACCCGTGCCGTGACAGGCGGCGCAGTTGTCGCCGAATGCCGCCCGGCCGTTGGCCATGGCGAATTCCAGCAGCGACTGGGTGCCCTCGATGTCGCTCAGCGAGGCATCGATCAGCTTCTCGCCGATCTGGGCGCGCTCGCTCATGCCGGCATCATAGGCGGCAAGGGCGTTTTCGCGCTGGCTGTCGCCGAGGACGCCGGCAGAGTAGCTCGAGATCAGCGGCCAGGACGGGTAGACCACCCAGTAGCCGATCGCCCAGACGATGGAGGCGTAGAAGATGTACAGCCACCACTTCGGCAGGGGATTGTTGAGCTCCTTGAGACCGTCCCACTCGTGGCCGGTGGTCTCGACGCCGGTGACCCGGTCGATTTCCTTTTTATGCGTGTCAGCCATCGTTCAATCCTCCCGCAAGGGGATATTGGCCGCGTCTTCGAAGCGGCGGCGGTTCTTGGGCCGCAGCGCGTAGAAAAGGACGCCGAGGAAAAGAACCACGAAGTAGATCAGACCCCAGGTCTGGGCGAAGCTCGCGACGGTCGTGTAACCTTCCGACATGTGTCTCTCCCGTTACCTGAGGTTGGCCTTGTTGTCGTAGACCGAGAAGTCGACAAGCGTGCCGAGCATCTGCAGATAGGCGACAAGCGCGTCCATCTCCGTGACCTTCGACGGATCGCCGTCGAAGTCACGCACGACCGCATTGGGATACCGCTCCAGGAAGGCATCGACATTGTCGCTGTCCGGCGAGGCCTGTGCGACCAGGTCCCGGGCGGCGCCCTCGATCTGCTCTTCCGTGTAGGGCACACCGACGACGGTGTTGGTCCTCAGGTGATCGGCGATGTCACGCGTCTCGACCTTCGCCTCCGCAAGGAACGGATAGCCGGGCATGATCGACTCCGGCACGACCGAGCGGGGATCGGTCAGATGCTCGCGATGCCATTCGTCGGAGTACTTGCCGCCGACACGCGCCAGATCCGGACCGGTCCGCTTGGAGCCCCACTGGAAGGGGTGGTCGTACATCGACTCCGCCGCCAGCGAGAAGTGGCCGTAGCGTTCCAGTTCGTCACGCATCGGGCGGATCATCTGCGAGTGGCAGAGATAGCAGCCCTCGCGGATGTAGACGTTGCGGCCCGCCAGCTCGAGAGGGGTGTAGGGACGCATGCCCTCCACCTTCTCGATGGTGCTCTTCAGGTAGAAGAGCGGGGCGATTTCCACGAGGCCGCCGATGGCGACGACCACGAGGATGCCGATTGTCAGCACCAGGGAGTGCTTTTCGAAGATTTCGTGTTTGTTCCAGATCGACATAGTCGCCTCTCCCCCCTTATTCGGCAGGGGCCATGGCGCCGGCGCCAACGGTCTCGGCCTCATCGGCCTCGCCGTAGCGAACGGTCATCCAAAGATTGTAGGCCATGATCAGGGCGCCGATGACGAACAGGGCGCCGCCGAGAGCACGGATCACGTAGAAGGGGTGCATCGCCTCGACGGTCTCGATGAACGAGTACTCGAGGAAGCCGAGCTGATCGTAGGCGCGCCACATCAGGCCCTGCATGATGCCGGACACCCACATCGCGCAGATGTAGAGCACGATGCCGATGGTGGAGATCCAGAAGTGCCAGTTCACCAGCTTGAGCGAATAGACCTGCTTCTTGTTCCAC
>MDTG01000827.1_pt1 | contig 20373 bp, 16 predicted proteins | sample 811421 | NCBI WGS metagenome assembly MDTG01 (sample SAMN05326645, study PRJNA326480) | marine metagenome | isolation source: seawater | place: Pacific Ocean: South East | collected 2011
AGCTGCATTTATATCGAAATCAATTGAATACCACCTCACCGGCTACGCCAAGTCGTATTACCGAGCGCGAAGGGATGCACCATATTCAGTTTGCTGCGGACGGTAGTTCATATGTTGATACATTCGAGTCTTATCAACAGCCGCCGCAAATCAGTTTGAATGGCCCCACAGGTAAGCGTCTGACTTGGCTTAAAGAAAACAAAATTGATGAACAACATCCATTAAAACCATACTGGCGCGACTGGTTGTATCCAGAGTTTGGTACCTTAGAGGCCGAAGATGGACAAACCTTATACTACCAACTGACTAAACCAGCGAACTTTGACTCAACTAAACATTACCCAGTGATGGTTTATGTTTACGGTGGTCCAGGCGCTCAGGTCGTGACTAAAGGCTGGGGTAATTACCTAGTACAGTATATGGCGCAGCAGGGTTACGTCGTGTTTAGTGTGGATAACCGAGGCTCGTTTAATCGTGGCAAAGCATTTGAGGCACCTATTTATAAAAATATGGGCACCCCTGAAATTGCCGATCAAATACGCGGTGTCGAGTTCTTGCGCACGTTGGATTATGTCGACCCTGAGCGTATTGGCATTCACGGTCACAGCTACGGCGGTTACATGACGTTGATGGCGATGTTTAAGGCGCCTGAGTACTTTGCCGCAGGCGTTTCGGGTGCGCCTGTGACCGATTGGCGTCTATACGACACGCATTACACTGAACGCTATATGGGGATGCCGCAGCAGGGCGATGCGTATGAGAAAGCGTCGGTATTTCCTTATACGGACGGTTTGAGCGGTGACTTGATGATTTATCACGGTATGGCCGATGATAATGTGCTATTCACCCATAGCACAAAGCTGTATAAGCAGTTACAGGATAATGCGCAGCCGTTTCAAATGATGAACTATCCAGGTAAAAAACACTCGCTTAACGGAAAGAATACGCGTATTCATCGTTATCAACTCATTGCCAACTTTTTTCAACAAACGTTGAAGCAATAATAGGTTATACTAGCGACTCTGAAACGAACTTAAACTGTTGAGGAGTCGCTATGCGCTTTTTATCTCGCCGTTTGGTCATGCCTAATGATCTTAACTTTGCTGGTTCTTTATTCGGTGGTCGTATCCTCGAGTGGATCGATGAAGAGGCCTATATTTTTGCCAGTTGCCAACTCGGGGCTAAAAGTTTGGTGACTAAACACATTGGCGCGATTACTTTCGAAACCTCAGCTTTCCAAGGTGATGTAGTGGAGTTTGGTTTGCAAGTTAAATCGGCAGGTCGCACGTCACTCAATATTACCTGTGTGGTTAGAAATAAACACACCAAGCAAAATATCTGTACTGCTGACGATATTGTTTTCGTTCATATTGACCCAGAGACCCGTCAACCGACACCTCATGGTAAAACGAAAGAAGAACTGGATGAGTTTAACTTCGAAAGTTAATACTTATTGATTAAAAAAACGGCGCATCGTTATGCGCCGTTTTTTTGTCCATCGATCGATTGCTTAGATTGGAGAGCCGGGCGGTAGGGCCGCTGGCGCATATCCCGCAGGCCACTGACCTTCAGTTAGGTAATGGTCAAGCTGCTCAGCGAGGGCTTCGACCACCACATGACCCTTTAGCTTGTCCACGAGTGTCGCAGTCGCGTTACGCAATGCTAGACGAACCTCGGGGGCAACGCTCTCATCTTGCATGGTTTCGACAAGTGCATTGGCTGCCGTCACAAGCACGCGTTGGCTCACAGGGTCGTCAGGCTGAGCCTGCCAGTCTTCAAGTAGGGTATTAAATAGTGTATTCACCACAGCAACAGGTGAGGGGACTTCACTCTTAATCGCGTGTTGCTGACTTAAGCGGTTCAGACGCTGCGGATTAAATATCAGCGATAAGCTAAAGCCCGAAGCACTTGCCGCCATGCTCACAGGATCCGGTATCAACCCGGTTCGGCCCTCAAATCGTTCACGATTATCAGAATAGCCGTAAGCCAGCGGTACTAACAATTTTTCAATGCTTCGTGGCACTCGCACTGTATCTGCGCGCACGGTTTCAATCAGTTGATCGAGCGCGCGCTTCTGCGCGGCTGGGCTGACAGGGCCGTAATCGTTTGGCTTTTGATCATTGATGTAATACTGGTAGTTAACGCCTCCTAGCCATTTTACGGCGGCTTCGGTTTGATAACGGTGCAGTAGATAAATTGGCACGAACACTTCTTGCAACTCACTGAGTGCAGCGTCAGAAGGTAGCTGATGCTGGCCAAAGTTATTGAGCACTTGCTTACGCACGTTGAGCAGCCGTTCGAGCTCGGTCACCGCATCACTGCCGTTATCCCATAAATGAGCTGTCGGGTGAGCGCCACCGACGGGGCGGGCGTCGCGATCGGAAATGAAGCTTAAACCGAGCGATTTATTTTGCTGTAAAATGCGGTCGAGTTGCTCTTGCTCACTTGGCATACCGCCGAAATCGCTGTAACCGTATGCGACAACTTGCTTATCCCACTCACCTATCCCGGTATCATAAGCATCATTGAGACTGACTTCACCGTCTGTTGTAAGTGTCACGAGTGGATGTGGGTAGTCCATCACTGACGCGCGGTTGTCAGTGCTCGCCGCAAAGTTATGTGCGATCCCGAGCGTGTGTCCGACTTCGTGGGCGCTTAGCTGGCGAATCCGTGCTAGTGCCATTTGCTCGATTTTTTCTTTGAGTTCTTCGCTATTTTCTTTGTTGAACGGGCCTATTAAACCCTCAGCGATTTTCATATCTTGACGCACGCGCAAAGAACCCAGCGTAACGTGGCCTTTGATGATTTCTCCGGTACGCGGATCGATGACTGAGGAACCATACGACCAGCCTCGAGTGGCTCGGTGTACCCACTGAATTACGTTGTAACGCACGTCCATGGGATCGGCGTCAGCGGGCAACATTTTTACTTGAAACGCGTTTTCATAGCCGGCTGCTGCAAATGCTTGTGCCCACCATGACGCGCCCTCAAGTAAAGCCGATTTCACGGGCTCTGGCGCGCCCGGATCAAGATAGTAGGTGATAGGCTGTTGTGGAGCACTACTCGAAGCGATCGGATCCTTTTTTGCTAAACGATGACGCGGAATGACACGTTGCGCGATGGACTCACCTAAAGGTGCCGAATAGTCGTAATGGGTTTGTGCCCAGAAACCACTATTAGGAGCAAAGGCACGCGGACGATAATTGTTATCGGGTAAACGGATAAAGGAATGATGCAAATGCAACGTCATTGCATCGGCATTAGGTAAAATGGTGTTTACGTATTGCCCTTTACCTTGGCCTACAAAAGTGACTGTTGCTTCTAGCTCGGTGTTATCAGGAAAGCTCTTAGATCGAGCGGGATAAATGACGGAGCGGCTATTGTCGATACTATATTGACCTTGCCCCGTTTGTTGTAAGCGCTCACTCACTCCGTGAACATCAGTCATTAAAAATGGCGTGTAATCGATTAATACCCCGTCTTCACTTGATGCGACAGCGTCAAATCCAAACAGCGTGCTATCGGCAAAAGCTTGCTGCACACTCGCATGCTCCGCTGGGTTTTTATCACCCGCGCGGTATTGGGTATTCTCAGCAACTAATAAAACTCGTTGACCTTGTACTTTAAAGTGAGCCAGTTGAGTTTGTCCCAGTTGACCCCGATCAAGGCCGACATCATTCGAACCTAACCCCCACGGCAAGCTGGTCTGAAAAATAAATGAGTTTTCGGTGTGAGGCACAAAAAGATAGTATTTACCGTGTTGGCTATCGTGATAAAGATCAAAAAAGCCTTCTGCCTTTTCCATCGATTGTGTGAACTCTGCAACACTCGGGGTCGGTTCAGTCGCAGCTGTTGCTATACTTGCTTGTAGCAACGCAATACTGACCCATACAACGCGAATAAAATTTCGCATGTTGGCTTCCTTCTTGTCGTTATAGTTGATCAGCTATTTCTTCGAGAATTTGTGTTGTCCACTGCTCGATACGTTCTTCAGATAAGTCGTACTGCGTGTCTTCGTCAAGGGATAAACCGACGAAGTACTGCTCATCGTCGGTGAGTGCCTTAGAGGCTGCAAAGTCATAGCCTTGATTAGGCCAAAAACCAATGCGCTTGCAGCCTTTGTCGGCAATGGCATCATGCAACATGCCGAGGGCGTCCTGAAACCAGTCGGTATAGCCTTCTTGATCACCCATACCATAAAGCGCGACGATTTTGCCTTTTAAATTGAGCGGCGTAATATCGTCCCAGTGACTTTCCCAATCTTCCTGAAGCTCGCCAAAGTCCCATGTCGATATGCCTAAAATAAGGATATCGAACTGCTCTGCCTCTTTTAGCGGTGTGTCTTTAATGTCAAATATCGAGACAATGTCTTCGCCAATGGCTTGCTGAATTTTTTCAGCGGCAATTTCTGTATAGCAGGTAGTTGAGCCATAAAACAGGCCGATTTGCAACGACATAACAACCTCGTTGGATAGTTTCGATGGGTGCATTGTAGCAAAAACATCGTTAAAATAACGTCTCAGTAATGCGAAAAAAGGTGATTTGATGTCGTTTAATGCGGTAATAGAGCAGTTAGAAAGTGTCTTCGATCAAGTGTATGTCGACGGAACCGATGACGAATTGTTTGCGAGTGGCTATCTACGAGGCCATTTTGACCTCGTTGTTGCCCGCATGGAAATGAACGATGAAACCGATGCGCAGGCCATTATCCCTAATTTGAAAGCCGCTGTGGAGCAAGCTAAACATGAACTCGCACCCGCAGACCAAACGCACGTCAATAATCTAGTTGAGCAGCTCGACACCGTGGTTCGTAGCGTTTAACTTATGTCATCAGGCGTTGTGGTTGCACACGCGACCGCGCGTCTTTTGTTAACGGTACGATTCCGCCACTCAATTGTTCGGCGAGTAACTCGGCGAGCACCGGAGCCGAAGTTAATCCGCGCGATCCTAATCCGCTAAACAGCATCAATCCCGGTTGCAACAGCCCTGCTGCAGGTTGATGGTCAGGTGTAGTGGCCCGTACGCTAACGCGATGGCCTGTTACCGTTAAATCTTTACTCCAAGCTTGTTGAGCGCAATTGGCCAGCGATTCACAGTTCGCCTCATCGGCCGTTGATGAGCTGCTCAAATCGGCTTGATCGCGTTCAAACGTTGCGCCGATACAGTGTTCTCCCTGCTGAGCAGGCACCATATAGCCTTTGTAACATAGCACCGTGGTTAATTGCGCCGTTTCAGCCGATGCACGTACCATCGATATCTGTCCTTTGACCGGTTTTATTTTAAGTGGCGTATCGATAAGCTCAGCCGAGTGATGCCCGGCCGCTAGCACAACCCGCGCCGTTGTATATTCAGCATGCGTGCCTACGATGTTCCAGCTCGGGTTTGAAGCCTTGTCTTGAACGATAGTCATACGCTTGACGGTATCACTAATCCATTCGGGCTGATGGTATTCAAACAAGGTGCGCACGAAGCCCGCAGGGTTAAGCCAGCCCGCACTGGGATATAGCAAACTGGGTTGTTCTACCGCAAGGTGGGCGGCTGATGAACTGTGCTCTGACGTGAGTGACTGTACTGTAGCTTCGCTGTAGTCACATGCTGTGACCTTATTCATGCGTTCGATACGCGCATTATTAAATGCGGGTTGCAGCACGCCTGAGGCAAACCAATAGCGCTCACGCCAAGGCGTGTAATAGCTCAGCGCGGTGGATGTTGCCTGCAAGTAGAATCGACTCAATGGCGTGCGTTCGGCGTGTAGGAGTGGGTATACGGCACCTTGTGGATTACCTGATGCGCCATCAGCTTTACCTTGGCTGATAACACGGCAGGGAATATTGCGTTGGTGCAGCGCCTGCGTCAAACAGGCGCTGGCGATACCACCGCCGACCACGGTAACCGGAGTTAAATTGCGATTGGCTTTTACCGTTTGGCTGGGAAAGTGACCGCAGAGCATTTCACGTTTACGACCAAAACCTTTAACTTTATTAATTGTGAACCCGGCTTCACCGAGTCCGCGTTTGACCACTCCGGCCGCGGTAAAGGTGGCAAAGGTCGTATCGCGATGAGCGCTTTGTGCCATGGTTTCGAACAGGGCTGACTGCCACATCGCTGGATTCTTTGCTGGCGCAAAACCATCAAGGAACCAGGCATCAACCCGCGCTGTTAAACAACTTTGCCACTCTTCTAAGATCGTCTCAACATCGCCAATCCATAAGTCTAATACCACTCGACCCTGGTCAAAAATCAAGCGATGACAACCTGTTTCCGTCGCAGGATAGTGAGCGATTAACTCATCAGCCACTTCGGCGACCTCAGGCAATGTGGTGAGAGCTTGCGCTAACTGCTGTTTACTCAGCGGGTACTTTTCTACAGTGACAAAGTGCAGACGTGTACAAGGTTGTGCATGAGCGCGAAAATTAAGCCAAGTGAGCAAGAAATTCAGACCCGTGCCAAAACCCGTTTCTGTCACAACAAAGTCATAATGAACTGGCAAGCTAGCCCAACGTTCCGGTAATCCATTATGTCTGAGAAATACGTATCGGCTTTCATCGATACCACTGTCGACAGAAAAGTAAATGTCGTCAAATGCTTGCGAGACGGGGACGCCGGCCTCATTAAATTGAATTTTTGCATGATTTGGCATGCTTAACACCATGAATTCTTGCTCAATGGTCGCTATAATAACAACTTTGAATCGAATAGTTGATGAGTTTACATCGAGTCATTGACGTCGCTAGGGTTGGCAAGAAAAATTTTAAACAAAGCAGACCACCTGTTGACCCGTTGTTCGTTACCATACAACATAAGAAAAATTTTAATTTATCGGCCCATCGCCAATACAGGAATAAGTAATGAGAAGAGCTGTGATTACCGGACTCGGTATTGTATCGAGTATCGGAACGAATCAGAAAGAAGTCCTTGAATCGCTACGCACCGGTAAGTCGGGCATTGAGCGTTCAGAATCCTTTGCCGAAATGGGGCTGCGTTGCCAAGTTTGGGGTCCTGTGCGTTTAGACGTTAAAGACCACATCGATCGTAAAGCTTTACGTTTCATGGGTGACTCGGCAGCTTACGCCTACATCGCGATGCATCAAGCTATCGAAGACGCGGGTTTGAGCGAAGAAGAAGTGTCTAATCCACGTACAGGTCTTGTCGTGGGCTCGGGTGGCGCATCGGGTGAGCATCAAGTTGCTGCTGCAGATACGCTCCGCGAACGCGGTGTTAAACGCGTAGGACCTTACATGGTGCCGCGCTGCATGGCATCGACCACCTCGGCCTGTTTGGCGACACCTTTTAAAATCAAAGGCACGAACTACTCAATCAGTTCAGCCTGCGCGACTTCTGCGCACTGTATAGGTCATGCACTTGAGCTTATCCAGTTTGGTAAGCAAGACCGCGTATTTGCAGGTGGTGGTGAGGAACTGCACTGGACGCTCGGTATGGAATTTGACGCTATGGGCGCGCTGAGCACCAAGTATAATGACTCACCAGAAAAAGCATCACGTACTTACGATCGCGACCGTGATGGTTTTGTTCCCGCCGGTGGCGGCGGTATTTTGGTGATTGAGGAGCTTGAAGCGGCTAAAGCACGTGGTGCAAAAATCTATGCTGAAATCGTCGGTTATGGCGCGACTTCTGACGGCTACGATATGGTGGCTCCGTCGGGCGAAGGCGCCATTCGCTGCATGAAGATGGCGATGGAAACCGTCGATACACCGATCGATTACTTGAACACGCACGGTACTAGCACGCCAGTGGGTGATGTTAAGGAATTGGAAGCGATTCGTGAGGTGTTCCCTGAGAAGACGCCATTTATTAGTGCAACCAAAGCAATGACTGGTCACGCCCTTGGCGCAGCCGGTGTGCACGAGGCGATCTATTCATTATTAATGATGAAAAATGGTTTTGTTACGCCAAGTATCAACATTGATAACCTTGATGAAGCTGCTGAAGGCATGAACATCGTGCGCGAACCGACTGAGGCGAAGCTGCGCACTGTTATGTCAAATAGCTTTGGCTTTGGTGGTACCAATGCATCATTGGTACTGCGCGAATACCAAGACTAATCGATTTTGAATCGGTCCCAGCGTATCCATATCGTTGCCGATCACAATATTCCTGCGTTGCCTGAACTATTGGGCAACGTAGGACATCTCTCTTGTTATACAGATAGAATCCCACCGCCTGAATTACTGAAAACTGCGGATGCACTCTTGGTTAGGTCGATTACTCAGGTCGATGAAACCATACTGCAGCATGCCCCACAGCTGAAGTTTGTAGCCACCGCAACCATTGGTAAAGAGCACTTGGATACGCAAGCGCTTGCGGCGCGTAATATTCACTGGACTAATGCACCAGGCTGCAATGCTGACTCTGTTGGTGAGTATGTACTGGCCGCTGTATTACAGGTATTGCGTCAACAACAGCGGTTGCACGAAGTGCTTGATTTAGACGTGGCAATTGTTGGCGCTGGTCATACAGGCAGTGCCGCGGGTCAGCGCTTAGCTGCCTTGGGCATGAATGTGCATTACTACGATCCGCCCCTAGTGGCACAGGGCGACAGTCGAGCGCATGCGCACTGGCAGCGTGTACTGACGTCTGACATTATTAGTTTAAATGTTCCGTTGACACGCGATGGCTCGTACCCGACACATCATTTGATTGATATTGAGGCGCTTCAATCGTTGCACCCTGGGCAGTTACTGATTAATGCGTGCCGTGGTGCTGTGGTGGACAATCAGGCTGTCATTGATCGTTGTGAGCAAGGCGAATGCCCGACGTTGGTGTTTGATGTGTTTGAGGGTGAGCCTTCGGTTAACGCGGCTATCTTACCCCACCTGGCTATTGCTACGCCTCATATTGCTGGGCACAGCTTAGAGGGTAAAGTCGGTGGAGCCTATCAAGTCACAGCGGCATTGTGTCGGTACTTTGATATCGCTTTTTCAATGCAATTGAGTGATGTGTTACCGCCACTTGATTGGCGCACCTTGGGGGCTGTTAGTATTCAACGCTTACCCGATTTAGCGGATTTGATTTTGTCACTGTATTCGATTGACGAAGACGACCGTATCATGCGTACTGATGGCTTAACGGCGTCAGGTTTTGATCATCTGCGAAAGAACTACCGTAAAGATAATCCTCGTCGACAACTCAACAATCAGCCTATTGCGTGTCATAATGCCGCACAGGTTATACGATTTAGACAGCTTGGCTTTAATGCATACCAAGTTTGTTAAGCTTTAGGAGTTAATATGGCAGAAGGTTTTCGCGTCGCAGTGCTAGGTGCGACAGGGCTCGTTGGTCAACAAATGATTGAAATTTTACAGCAACGTGACTTTCCCGTCGCGCAGCTGTATCCATTGGCAAGTTCTCGTTCAGTCGGCGCAACGGTCAGCTTTAAGGGTGAAGAAATTGAAGTCATCGATGCCGAGACCTTTGATTGGAGTGAGGCAGACATTGGTTTCTTTTCAGCAGGCGGCGCCATTTCAAAAATATTCGCGCCCAAAGCGGCAGAAGCGGGCTGTGTGGTAATAGACAATACGTCTGAGTTCCGCTACGAACCCGATATTCCATTAGTGGTGCCAGAAGTTAATGGCTGGGCATTGGCTGACTTCAGAAATCGCAATATTATTGCCAACCCGAACTGCTCCACCATCCAGATGATGGTGGCCCTAAAACCTTTACACGAAGCGGTCGGTATTGAGCGCATCAATGTGGCGACCTATCAATCGGTTTCAGGTGCGGGTAAAGAGGCGATGGAAGAATTAGCCAAACAAACCGCTGAACTGTTAAATGCAAAAGAACCGACTATTAGTCAGTTTAGTCGTCAGATCGCATTTAATTGCATCCCGCAGATTGACGTGTTCCAAGATAATGATTACACCAAAGAAGAAATGAAAATGGTGTGGGAAACGCAAAAAATTCTTAATGATCAAAGTATCCGTGTCAATCCGACAGCGGTTCGCGTGCCTGTTTTCTTCGGCCATGCTGAAGCAATTCATATTGAGACGCGACAGCCGATCACTGCTGAATATGCAAAGGAATTACTGCGAGATGCGCCGGGCGTTACCTTGTGCGAAGATCGTCAAGAATTTCCGACTCAAGTCAGTGACGCAGCCGGTAAAGATGACGTATTTGTTGGTCGTATTCGCGAAGACATTAGCCATCCCCAAGGACTCAACTTATGGGTGGTTTCAGACAATATTCGTAAGGGTGCAGCGACTAACTCGATTCAGATTGCTGAACTACTAATCAAAGAGTACTGGTAAGTACTAGTAATAGTCCTGTGGATTAGCGTAAAGTTTTAACGTTAATCGCCGTTAAATAGACTAGTGAACCGTGGGCAAGAGAACGAACATGAGTGATTCCCAAACAAATGATAATAAAGGGATTATGCAATTGATTAGGCATTTAAAACGAGGCTTCTTTGTGTCGAGTACACTGGTTGCCTTGTCATTTGTTCCGTTGTCTGCCCACGCATTAGTGCAAGATGGCACTATTATTAAGGGACCCAAAGGTGTCGAGTCCACAGATGTGCGCATGGGGCAAGAACGTTATGGGCCCATTCAGTCCAGTGACACATTGTGGTCAATAGCCTCTGAATACCGTCCTCATTCGAGTGTGACGGTTTATCAAACCATGGCAGCGATCGTGCAAGCGAATCCACGCGCGTTTGTCGACGGCAACATGAACCGTATGCTTGATGGCTTCTACTTGCGCATACCCAGCTTGCAAGAAATTAAAATGGTCAATCCTGAGGCGGCTCGCCGACAGGTCATGGCCGACGAATCATTGCAAGACAAACAGCAGCGCTTATCAGAGATTGAACAACAAGCACAACAGACAAGGGTTGAGCAACAACAGCTTTTAGAACAAGCGCGAGAGAAAGCTGAACAAGCGATTCAACAAGTCGAATCGCGTCAACAGAGTAATTTTGCCGACCTGCAGGCGCGGGTTGATGATTCGATGAAAGCTGTCGAGCAAGTGTATGCTGAAAATGAGTCTATCCAGCAACGCCTGGATGAACTTGCCGAACGTATTTCTACCTTATCTGAACAACTGAAACAGACGGACGGCTTAGAAGCCCAATTTGATCAGTTACTCGAGCAGCAACAAGCGTTGTTGAGTCAACAACAACAGCAACAGAGTTCGGGTATGCTGGAGTGGCTTCAGAGTCCTCTCAATATTGCCTTGCTCTCTATTGTTCCAGCGTTATTAATCTTTGCACTAATTTATCTGTTCTTATTCCGTCGTAAGAAGAACGATACTGATGCATCAGATGCCGAAGAAAAGCAACAAGAACTCACTGAAGAACAGGCCGCCGAGCAACTTGATCGTGAGCTCATGGGGGGCTCGGCCACGAGCGTCGAGGATAACGACGGACTGTTCGACCTTGATGACAGTAATGAGCTTGAGGACGATGATGAAGAGGGCGATGACCTCAGTGATTTGGAAGCTGAGTTATCGAACCAAAACACCGACCAAGAAGACGACTTTAGTATTCAGCTCGACACCGATGATGAAGACACCTCGGCATCGGAAGCAACCGATGAGAACGACGTTGATGAGTTGGACCAACAGGTTTTACCGGACGAAGACCCCGAACAACATGCTGAACCGACGCCTGAGCCGGAGTCTGAACCAGAACACACCCCAGAAAGCGAGTCCGAAGAAGAGAGTTCAGAGTTGTCGCAAGATGAACTCGATAAGTTATTTGGTGAGGCGGATAGTGATGAAGCGCCTGCACTTGACCTTGACTTAGAAGATGAAGCTGATGAACAGCCAGAGTCGGAACCAGAACCTGAGCAACCGACAGAAGTCGAGTCACCGAACGAGCCCGAAGCAACGCAAGACTCGGAACAAACTTCTACGCCGAGCGAGAAAGCTGAGGCGGACGCTGATAGCGAGCAGGATTCATCAGAAGTGGAGCCGGATGAGCAGGGCACGGCCGACGATGAAGCGGATGAGTTGGTGAGTGATGATATCTTTGATGAACAGGCAGCTGCTGCAGCCTCAGAAGTCGAAGAAGATGACGCGTCTGATCAAGATTCTGATGAAGAAACGGAGTTCGATGACGGCGAGCATGATAACCCGCTTGATGATGCCTTGGCACAATTGGGTATAGAACCCGATGAACAAGACGACGAGGAGGATATTGACGATGTGTCGGAAGAGGACATGGATCGCCTGCTGTCTGAATCGGAAGAGTTGGAAGAATCGCTCGGTGAGTTGACCGAGGATGATGACTCAGATGCCGATGAGATAGACGAAGAGGAACTCGAACGCTCGGAACAAGCAGCGGACGAAGCGCTTGATTCGTTGTTTGGCGATAGCGATCTAGTAAATTCGGACTCGGATTCTGCGTCTGATGCAGCGGCTGAATCCGAACCTGATTCCGAACAGGCCTCTTCAGATAGCGAATATGTTGATATCGATGACTTGATGGAAGAGGCGGATGGCGAGGAAGAAACCGATAATTACACGTCGGAAAATGTCGGTCGTGTATTAGCTGACGAAGATAGCGCGGAAGTGTCTCATAATGAGATCGACGAGGCAGATGAAGAGCGTTTGGGGCAGCTCGATTTAGCGCGCGCTTATATTGATATGGATGAGAAAGAGGACGCTGAACAAATACTTGCGGGTTTATCAGAGGGCGATGATGACGTTGCCGATGAAGCACGTACGTTATTGAAGCGTCTGCAATCGGAATAATTAGGTTCGTAAGGGAGTTGTATGCGAATTGCACTGGGACTGGAGTACGACGGGCGCGCGTATTATGGATGGCAACGTCAGCGAGAAGTCGATTCAGTTCAGCAGCGTCTTGAGGCGGCGCTCAGTAAAGTGGCCGATGAACCCGTGGAAACCGTTTGCGCAGGACGCACTGATGCAGGGGTTCATGCGACTAACCAGGTCGTGCATTTTGATGTGTCGACGTCGCGCCGGGCGGCTGCTTGGACGCTTGGCGTCAATAGTCACCTGCCGCCTGATATTGCTGTGCGATGGGCACAGCCCGTCGACGACAGTTTTAGCGCACGATTCAGTGCGACGGCGCGTCGTTATCGTTATATCATCGCCAACAATTCGTTACGACCTGGTATCCATAGTCATGGCGTGAGTCACTATCATCACCCGTTGGACGTGGTCGCGATGCAAGCTGCGACGCCAGCATTATTGGGTGAGCATGACTTTAGTGCTTTTCGTGCCGCGCAGTGTCAGTCACATTCGGCTCATCGCGAAGTGACTCACCTCAATGTCCATCGCCGTGGTGATTTCATTATCGTCGATATTAAAGCCAATGCCTTCTTGCATCATATGGTGCGTAATATCGTGGGTAGCCTCATTGTTATAGGTCGTCATCAACAAGATCCCACTTGGCTCGGTGAACTACTAGCTGGAAAAGACCGCACCCAAGCAGCGGCGACTGCCAAGCCAGGCGGTTTGTACTTGGTCGAAGTGGATTACCCAGACGAATGGCAGCTACCCAACGCTGAACCCGGTCCGCTTTGGTTTACAGAGTGATAAAAAACAGCGACTGTTACGACCTCTTTGCTTGACCCATTTGTGCTACCATGTAATCTATTCAAAATTTTTTATTAAAGCTGATTAAGCGGACCATTATGAGCTGGATTGAACGTATTCTTGCTAAACCTAAAGTCAACAAACGTCGCAACGTTCCCGAAGGTGTGTGGAGCAAGTGTGCTGCGTGCGATGCTATTTTGTATCGTAACGACTTAGACCGTAGTTTAAATGTGTGCCCTAAGTGTGGTCATCACATGCGCTTGACGGGCCGCGAACGGTTACGCATCTTTTTAGATGAGGCAGGCGTCTCAGAAATAGCGGCGGATCTTGAACCTAAAGATATCCTAAAGTTTAAAGACTCGAAAAAGTACAAAGACCGCATTGCAGCTGCACAGAAAAGTAGTGGCGAAAAAGATGCATTAATTGCACAACGCGGAACGGTATTAGGCGTTCCCGTGGTCGCTGTAGCGTTTGACTTTAACTTTATGGGTGGCTCGATGGCCTCCGTAGTAGGCGCTAAGTTTGTGCAAGCCGCTGAGCTCTGCTTAGAACATAACCTACCGTTGGTGTGCTTCTCGGCTTCCGGTGGAGCGCGCATGCAAGAGGCGCTAATGTCACTGATGCAAATGGCAAAAACCTCTGCTGCGTTGGCTAAAATGAGTGAGGCAGGTCTGCCGTATATTTCTATTCTGACAGACCCAACCATGGGGGGGGTGAGTGCTAGTTTGGCAATGCTCGGAGATATCCATATTGCTGAGCCCAAAGCATTGATTGGTTTCGCTGGTCCTCGCGTTATCGAACAGACGGTACGCCAAACCTTACCTGAGGGTTTTCAGCGTGCTGAATTCCTATTAGAGCATGGTGCCATTGATATGATTGTTGATCGTCGAGAGATGCGGTCAACGGTGGCACGTCTGTTAGCTAAGTTCCAAAACCTAGAAAGCCCGGCACAAAGCGAAATGGAAGCAGCTGATTTGTGATGAGCGAGCACATGATAGCCCCGACAGCGAATAGTTCGCTGTCGGACTGGCTGACCTACCTTGAAAAAATACATCCAACAGAAATTGACCTTGGCCTAGAGCGCTCTCATCAAGTGCGCGATCGTGCCGAACTTAAACAGCCGGCTCGGTTTACCATGACTGTCGCGGGTACTAACGGCAAAGGCAGTACCGTAGCCATGCTATCCTCAGTGCTGCAACAGGCCGGCTATAAAGTGGGTGTTTACACGTCACCTCATTTGGTGGACTACCGAGAGCGCGTACAAATCAATAACGCCATGTTACCCGAAGCGGATCATGCCGCAGCTTTTGCTGCTATCAACGACGCTCGCCAAGGAACCTCGTTGACTTATTTCGAAATGGGTACATTAGCGGCGCTTTGGTTGATGCAACGCGCTGAACTTGATGTCGCCATTCTCGAGGTAGGGCTAGGAGGTCGGCTCGATGCCGTGAATGTCGTGGATGCTGATGTAGCCGTTATCACCAGTATCGGCATTGATCATGTTCAATTTCTTGGTGATAACCGCGAAAAAATAGGCTTTGAAAAGGCCGGGATTGCGCGCCGCGATACACCATTGATCTGCGGTGACAACTATCCACCAAAGAGCATTGCGGCGCACGCCTCATCGATCAGTGCAGATCTGAAACAGGTCGGGCGTGACTTTTCAAGCAAACGATATGATGACCACTGGCACTATTACGGCTTGAACGTCAATTTATTTGATTTACCGTTGCCGCAGTTGCCCCTGATCAATGCAGTAACGACTCTGGCGGCATTAGAATGCTTACCTCTTGCAGTCAGTGAAGATGCGATTAAAGTTGGTCTAGCTAAGGCTTCCCTAATGGGGCGTATGCAGCGGCTGCTATATCGGCAAGTTGATGTATTGCTGGACGTGGCTCACAATGGTCATGCGGCACATTATGTGGCTCAGCAATTAGCGCGCACGCCCCATCCCGAGATCATAGCTGTCGTGGGAATGCTAAAAGATAAAGATGCCAACAGCGTGTTTGAAGCATTAACTCCTCATATTACTGAGTGGGCGTTAGGCACCTTGCATGAACCGCGTGGCAATAAGGCAGAACAGTTGGCCGCTTGCGAGGCGCTCAATAGTGCTGCTGTAAATTGCTTCGATGACATTGAAGCAGCCTTTGATTTTGCCATTGAGCGGGCACAACAAAAAAACGCACTGGTTTTCGCGTTTGGCTCGTTTTACACTGTAGGGCATATCTTCGCAAAAATTAATTCGTCTAACGGATAGGAGTTCAACTTGGCAAGTCGGTTGCAAAACAGAATTGTGGGCTCCCTTATTTTGGTCGCGCTCGCGGTTATCATTTTACCAGATGTTCTAGATGGTAAAAAAACGGAGGCGGTTGAAGACTTCGAAACGATCCCCTTGAAACCCGAACAGAGCGATTCGTTGCAGGCACCGACCCAGTTTGAGCCTCAGCCTGTTGCTGCGAGTGAGCAGCAGAATGATGAAGTGACAGCGGATGATGCGCCAATCGTTGATGCACAAAAGCAAGTGAAAGCGCCGCAACGCGAAATGAAGTCAGTAACATTGAGCGGCGATGCGTATGTTATTCAGCTCGGTGCATTTAGTAATCGCGACAGTGTGTTGGCATTACAAAAGCAGTTACAAGATAAAGGTTTTGCAGTATTTATCGAGCCTGGTGGAAGCCAAGGGCAATTGACTAAGCTGATGGTAGGTCCGGACGCATCGAAGCAAGCCTTGGAACAGCAATTGAGTGCGCTGAAAGAATTAACCGGTCTGCAAGGCAAGGTATTAAGTTATAAACCGTAAAGAAATAAAAAAAGCCGCATTTTTAATTCGATTCTGTTAAAATCTGCTCACTTTTTCAGTGCGACTGAGTGCTTATGCTCTGGATAGATTACGCAATCATCATCATTATCACCATTTCAACCTTGGTGAGTTTGATTCGAGGCTTCGTTAAGGAAGCCGTATCTTTAGTGATATGGATAGCAGCTTTTGTTATCTCGAGTCAGTTCTACAAAGATTTAGCCGTATATTTTACTGAAATCCAAGATCCGCTTGTCCGAAATGCGGCCGCAATTGCCGCCTTATTTATTGCTACGCTGATAATCGGCGCCATCCTTAACTACATCCTGTCTAAACTCGTTCAACACACGGGACTGTCTGGTACAGACCGAGTGCTTGGTTTAGTGTTTGGCGCGCTTCGAGGCGTATTAATTGTGAGTGCATTATTATTTTTCATGGACTCATTTACCACCCTCTCGAACAGTGAGTGGTGGCGGGAATCGGTATTGATACCGCATTTTGGCGTGTTTATTCAGTGGTTTTTTGAATATCTAGAAAGCAGTTCAAGTTTTTTAGTCCCGCAATCAGTCTAAGAGGGTCGTAAAGTTATGTGTGGTATCGTTGGTATCGTCGGCAAACAGCCGGTCAATCAAGCGCTGTATGACGGCTTAACCATGCTCCAACACCGCGGACAGGATGCTGCCGGCATCATGACGGTGGATGAGTACAATACATTGCGCTTACGCAAGGCCAATGGTTTGGTGCGTGATGTATTTCATACACGTCATATGCATCGTCTCGCTGGCAATGTCGGCATTGGTCACGTGCGTTATCCGACAGCGGGCAGCTCAAGTTCTGCTGAGGCACAACCGTTCTATGTTAATTCGCCCTTCGGCATTGCCATGGCGCACAATGGTAACTTAACGAATGCGTCGGATGTGCACGCTCACTTATTTAAGACCGCGCGTCGCCATATTAATACGACGTCGGATTCAGAAATATTGTTGAACGTATTTGCCAATGAGCTCGACAAAAATGAGAGTCTTGAACTCAGTGCAGATGACGTATTTAGAACGATCACCGCAGTGCATCGTAAAGTGCGTGGTGCTTATGCTGTTGTATCGATGATCTTAGGTCATGGCTTGGTTGCTTTTCGCGACCCGTGGGGCATTCGTCCACTTGCGCTTGGTAAGCGTGAGACGGCAGAAGGTGACGAATATATTGTTGCGTCAGAGAGTGTGGCGATCGATGGTACAGGCTTTAAATATGTGCGTGATGTAGAGCCGGGTGAAGCGATTTATATCACCAACGATGGCCAACTATTTTCGCGTCAGTGTGCGGATAAGCCAAAGCATTGTCCTTGTATTTTTGAGTATGTCTATTTTGCCCGTCCTGACTCGTTTATTGATGGTATCTCGGTGTATGCGTCGCGCGTGAACATGGGGCGTAAGCTGGGTGAGAAACTTAAGCGCGATTATGCTGACTTAGACATTGACGTGGTGATTCCTATTCCTGAAACCAGCTGTGATATCGCGTTAGAGATTGCTAGTGTCCTCGACCTACCGTACCGCCAAGGCTTCGTTAAAAATCGCTATATTGGCCGTACCTTTATCATGCCGGGTCAAACACAACGCCGTAAGTCGGTGCGTCGTAAACTCAATGCGATCAGCGCTGAGTTTAAGGGCAAAAACGTGTTATTGGTGGATGACTCCATCGTTCGTGGCACCACCTCGGAGCAAATCATCGAGATGGCTCGTGAAGCGGGTGCTAAGCGCGTCTATTTTGCCTCAGCGGCGCCTGAAATTCGGTTCCCTAATGTTTACGGTATCGATATGCCCAGTGCTAATGAATTGATTGGTCATGGCCGTGAAAGTAACGAAATTTGTGAGATGATCGGCGCTGATGGGCTTATTTATCAGGACTTAGACGATCTTGTAGCCGCCGTCGGAGAAGAGAACACCAATGTTCAACGCTTTGAAACGTCAGTATTCAGTGGTGAGTACATTACGGGCGATATTAACCAAGACTACTTGGATGAGCTTGATGCGGCTCGTAATGACATGGCGAAAGCACAGCGTGATGGCGGCGGGGATGCAAACCTCGAGCTGCATAACGACAATGACTAACCCGTTAGGTTACGAAAAAGGGGCGCTTAGAGCGCCCCTTTTTTATATCGTATTCTCGCCTTAGTCTTGTTGGAACGGGTATACCGAACCGAGTTTTAAGATCTGCGTTAACTCATCAAGCGCAGAGCGCGATTCTTCAAGTAGCGCAGGGTCACGTAAATCGTCAACGGCGAGCTCGTCGCGATAGTGTTTATCAACCCACTGAGTTAAGCGTTTATATAAGTCATCGCTCATTAAACAGTTCGGGTTAGCGGCTTTAAGCTCTTCGTCGTTGAGCGCTACGCGTAAACGCAAACATGCGGGTCCACCGCCGTTACGCATACTTTGTTTGACGTCAAAGAACTCGACGCGTTTGATAGGATTATCGCGTTGCACCAGTGACTCAAGGTACGCTTTTACACGCGGGTTTTCTTGACACTCTGTTGGTGCGATGAGGGTCATGATGCCATCCGGCGGTGTAATCAACTGGGTGTTAAATAAATAAGTTGATACGGCGTCCTGTACGCTCACCTCATCGGTTTTAACTTCGATGAAGTGTACTGGGGTATCGCCAAACTTTTGTTGGATTTCAGCGAATTTCTGCTCGGTATTACGGAATGCCTGCTCGTGATAGAACAATACGTTTTGGTTACCCACGGCTATCACGTCATTATGAAACACACCCTGATCAATAACATCGGGGTTTTGCTGAAGATAAACGGTGTTATCTTCGGTCAGACCATGTAATCGCGCAATGGCTTGAGAAGCTTCCAACGTTTGACGCGCGGGAAACTTACGCGGTGCAGGTTGGGTACTATCAAATGCACAACGGCCGTAAGTAAAGATCTCAACACCGGCATGACCGTATTGTTCACATAGACGCGTATGGTTTGCTGCGCCTTCATCGCCAAAGTGCTCGTTATCGGGCAGGTGAGTGTGATGCTCGAAATAGCGTTCATGCGCAAACATGGCTTTAAGAATATTGCCACTGGTTACTGGCTCGAGTGAGCGGTGAAACTTATTCGTTAAGTTAGCCGGTGTAAAATGCACTTTGCCATTTGCTGTATCGGCACTGGGTGATACAGTCGCTGCGTTGGCGGTCCACATGCTTGATGCTGAGCACACCGCTTGGAAAATAGCCGGTGCTTCGGTTGCCGCTTTATATAATACTTCGCCATCGGTGCCGGTGAAGCCGAGGCGTCGCAACGCATAAATATCTGGACGCTCTTGTGGCGCCAAAACACCTTGCTTCATGCCCATGTCGTGCAGCGCTTTCATCTTCATTAACCCTTGTAGGGCGGCGCTTTTAGGGCTAGAGGTAGCTTTTGCGTTGGCTAACGAGGCAACGTTGCCGAATGACAAACCAGCGTAATTGTGAGTCGGACCGACAAGGCCGTCATAATTCACTTCAAAGTGTTGCATAGTCACGTATTCGCGCTCCTTTCGGGGGCTACTGTTTAGCCTAATATGATCGATTTAATCCCATTATACGTTGTTAATAACGGCTTGTAAGCCTTTATTTTCGTGGGCTTACCGAAAATTATGAGAGTCTGACTGTTTATCTAAATTGTGCGAATTTTTATCAAATGCACAGGTTATGGTTGTTTCTTAAGAAAATAACCGATATATCTTAAAAAAGGCAGAATCATCGGGTTGCCACTTGTATTTCAGTGGTTATGAACCTATATCGTCTGACAGTTAAAGAAAAGAGAAGCTAAACTCTATGGCGAAATCGCTCGTTATTGTCGAGTCTCCGGCAAAAGCCAAAACAATTAATAAATACCTGGGTAACGATTTTATCGTGAAGTCCAGTGTAGGGCACGTGCGCGACCTTCCTACCAAGGCGGTAGAAAAGGTACCGAGTAAATCGGCGGCGGAAGTCCGCAAAATGTCGCCGGAGGACAAGGCGGCTTACCAACAGCAACGTGACTTTAAACGTTTGGTAGCGCGGATGGGAATCGACCCTGAGCATGACTG
>MDTG01429283.1_pt1 | contig 20373 bp, 20 predicted proteins | sample 811421 | NCBI WGS metagenome assembly MDTG01 (sample SAMN05326645, study PRJNA326480) | marine metagenome | isolation source: seawater | place: Pacific Ocean: South East | collected 2011
AAAAATCTCTCTAAAATAGTCTGGAATATTTAGATTTTCATCTAGTCCAAAAAATAAAACAATCTTTTCATCCATATACTTGTGCGTAATTGAATTTGAAGGAATTTGATTAAAACTATCTTGATACCTCTCAGGGACAAATATCCAATTTCGATGTTTATTATTTTCTTTGTATCCATAAGAAATATTAATCCCACTTTCAGAATATTCGTTTGAAACAACATATCCTCTAGTTGCACAGTATACTTTGAATGCATACTTTATTCGTTTTCTTTTTTTGATATTAACTTTATCGCTAAAACTAATAAAAAACTTCTGCATTTTTATATTTTATTAATCTTTTTTAGATAGTTTAGAACAACATTATTTAAAGTAAAAAGTCTCAACTATTACGTTAATAATTGACAAATTTAAAATCTGATAATGCAGCTTGCCCAAGATAGACCAGTCCCAAAACCTGATAGCAAAACCAAATCTCCTGGTTTTATTTTATTTTGAATTATTGCATCCTTCAATGCTAAGGGTATTGAAGCTGATACTGTGTTTCCAACATTATGAATATTTGAAAAAACTTTATCAGGATTAATTTTTAATATTCTTGTTATTGAATCAATTCCCATTTTATTTGCTTGATGAAAAATAAATAAATTTATTTCCTCAAGGCTAATTTTATTTTTTTCACATATCTTTTTTATCTGTTGCGGTACTTTTGAATTAATGAAGGAAAACACTCCAAATCCATCCATATGTAAATTTTCTAATGAACGAAAGTTACCATTTTTGTCTTTTTCTTCTATTTTGGTAACTGAGGACTTAGGCAACCTCATTCCACCTGCAGGAATTATAATTCTTTTTGAATGTTTGCCAGCAGAACAACACAATATATCTAGCATTCCATTATTTTTTTCTGAATTTCTTAAATAAGAGACAGCTGCAGCATCTCCAAATAACACTTTTGTCGACCTATCTTTATCATTAACATATTTTGAATACGTATCAGCATTAATTAATAGAATGTGATTTGCAATACCAGATTTTAATAATCCTTCAGATATTCCCAATCCATAAACAAATCCAGAGCATGCTAAATTATAATCAAATGCAAAAACGTTCTCCGAAAGATCAAGCATGCCATGTAGAATTGACGAATTGGAGGGGATTATATGATCATTGCTATGTGTACAAAATATTAAAGCATCAATTTTTTTTTTTAAATCTGGTTTTCTATTAAATAGCTTAACGCACGCTTTGAAACTAATATCTAATGCTGTTTCATTAGGGTCGGTGTAATATCTAGTTGATACCCCAGTAGCTTTTTTTATTGAATCAATGTCCCAGTCTGGATTTTTTTCTAAAAAATCTTTATTGGTAATTTTATTCTTAGGAAGAAAGTACTCAATTTCATCTATTACCAACATTGTAACTTATTTTTCTAAAATAGGCAAAAGGTATTTTTGTAGTTGATTTACATTTTCTAAATGTTCTGTATTACCATTCAGGAAATCATCATTTATGAGCGAAATACTTTGATTAAAATCATTTTCAATTTGATCTTCTAAATCTGTTACAAATGTAAATACACCCAAAGAGTCTAACTTGCTACCTTGACCTATAATTACAGTCTCATAGGATTTCTCAATTTTTAAATCCAGCTGATCGTTCATATTGTCAATTGTTTTATAAACTGCCGCTAATATTTTTTCTTCCAGTTTCATATGACTATTTGTTTAATTAATTGATAAGAATATTAAATAAGAATTATTTAATTTAACTCAATTTTTGGAATATCTATATTTAAAAGTCAATAAAACCCTATACATTTACTGTCAAATAATGATCGATATTTGATTTTAATTGGACTTAGCTCTACATCATTAACAAACTGCGACATAATTGACAAATTAAGAGTGATAAAAAAATATTAATGAGTGTTTAATAATTTTATGATTTTCTTATCGAAGCACATTTTTTTATATATCATAAAATTGAGATTCCAATATAAAATATTAATCAATGATCATCATAATTATAAAAATAGTATTAGATATTTATAATGTTAGTATCATACAGATAATACTAATACTGAAAAAAAATCTAGGAAGTTTTAGTCTAATTTAAAAGACAGTTATATGTGGAATATTATGATCAGAAATAATTTTTATTTATAATCGAAAAAATCTTATCATAAATTAATTTTTTTGTTAATAATATGATTTAAATCACATACCTATATCGCCTTGAGCAAATGGAAGGTACGTATTTTCGTTAAAATTAGTTTTCGCTACAGATTTACCTTTTAGTTTAAAAAATCTTTCCTTTGTATATCTTCTTTTTAAAAATCCAATTTTTCTACAATAACTATCCAACTCAGCATTGATATAAGAAAATTCAATTGTATCTATATTATTATTTTTTGAAAAAATTAAGACTTTATACATAATTAACTTTAGTGTCTTAATATTAACTTCATCTCCCCAAATATCCAGGCAATTTAAAGATTTAATGTGATTACCCTTGTTAACTTGAAACAATGCATAGACTTTTAAAATATTATCTTTAAAACAACCAAACATTACTTTATTTTTATCTGCGAATTCATTACAATACCACTTCATATATTTTGAGTCTCTAAAATTTGTATTTAAATACCTTTTTTTAGTTCTAAACCATAATTCATCAAAATTTTCATCTATGTTTGTTATTATTTCCACTTTAAGAGAAGAGCTAAAAATAGATTTATAAAAGGTAACATAAATGTAATAAGGAAAATATTTAAACAACCGTATTACATCATTTAATATTTTATAATGATTATATTTATATTTAAAAAGGTTATAAAGATTAACAGGTATAAAATTCATAAATTCAACAGTATTTGGGAATTTATCAAATTTCATTAATTTTAAAATTTTGATTACGTTTTGATTAGGTGTTGTAGAAAAGTGGATTGTTTGATCAGAATAATTCACCCATCTAAGATACAAGCTAATACTATGCATTCTGTATTCTTTTTTGACTCTATAAGTGGATCCATTATTAACAATTATTTTTTTCCCCTGCAAAATAAAAAATGTTGGGATGTTTGCAATGAATCCAACAATTAGATTTTTATCTAAATCTTTAAGTATCCATCCCCTATGTATATCTTCAGAAAATGCAGGATTTTTTTCCCACCAAAATAGTAATCTACTTTCCCAAAATTCTTTATCTCTAGTTTCGCTCTCAAAAGTAGATAAAAATACTATTAAATCCTGATAATCATCTTTATTAACTGTTGATATATCGACTCGTCCAATACTCAATTTCTTTTTTTCTTATATCTAGATGTATGTACTCTGTTCTGAACAAAGTTTATTTTTATAGGAATCTTGTAAGGTTCTAAATGTTTGAGGCAAAAAGACTTAATGTCCTTCTTTATTTTATCCCTATCTTCCGTTACAGAATTCAGATGTACATCCGCACATACAATATTACCTATTATTTGATTACTCTCTTTGTAAATGAAAACATCTTTTACTACGGGGATTTTTAATATTATATTTTCAACTCTATGTGTACAAAATATTAAAGCATCAATTTTTTCTATCATTAATGTTATCAATGGTTTTATAAATTACTTCTATTATTTTCTTTTCTAGTGCCATATAGTTGATGATTTAATTACTTTATAAGATTATTTACTTCTTTGAGATTCAATTTAACTCAATTTTTGGAATAAATGTATTTAAAAGCCATTGAACCAACACAATACTCTTATTTTCGATAAATAAATAATATTATTTATTAATAAAATTTAGATTATTGTCATTGATAGATTGAAAATAATTAATGAAAGGTTTTTTTGATTTATCATTTTTTCATAAAAATAGAAGACGAGCGCCCAGTAATTATATTCTTTTAATTATCATAAATTATTTTTGTTTTTGGTAATGACAACATAATGGACATTTTATATCAGTATATATAATTAGTAATACTATTAAATAAACGCAAAATAATTACATTAAATATGATGCATAATCAATTTCTGATTATGGGCTAATACTTAAAAAACCTTAAATTACCATTCATTATTTAAAATTAAATAATACCATTTAAAAAAAAGGAATAAAATGGAAAGAAAAATTTATAAAATTATCGTTTCTTCGTTGGTTGAGAGTGCAGGGTTATCAGAGCCTAATTTAATTGACGATACTCCTATTTTTGGTGCAGGAAGCAATATAGACTCCTTAGGTTTAGTCACATTATTAGTCAATATTGAACAAAAAATTGAAGATGAAATGAACGTAAATATTACTATTGCAGATGCAAGAGCAATTTCTCTTAAGAACAGTCCCTTTAGAAATATAAGATCATTAACCGATTTTATTGTTGATAAGTTAAAAGTCCATGAGTAAAAAAATATTAATTACGGGAACAAGCAAAGGTATTGGAAGATATTTAGCTGAGTATTTTCTTAATAATGGTAATTACGTAATTGGTTGTAGCCGTAGTGACTCTGATCTAAAAAAAAATAATTACCAACACTATTCATTATCCGTAAATGATGAAATAAAAGTGAAAAAAATGTTTAGTGAAATACGAAGCATACATGGTAGTATTGATGTTTTGATAAATAATGCTGGAATAGCATCAATGAATCATTCATTATTGACTGGAATAGGAACCGTTAAAAAAATATTAGATACTAATTTTGTTGGGACTTTTTTATTTTGTAGAGAAGGCGCAAAAATTATGCAAAAAAACAAGTCTGGAAGAATTATTAATTTTTCTACTGTAGCAGTACCTTTAAATCTTGAGGGTGAGGCTATTTATGCCGCCTCAAAGGCAGCAGTAGTAAGTTTAACAAAAATATTAGCAAAAGAATTTGCAAGTTTTGGAATAACAGTAAATGCTATTGGACCTACTCCAATTAAAACAGATTTGATAAAATCTGTTGCAGATGAAAAAATAAAAAAATTAATTAATGCTCAAGCCATTAAAAGATATGGAAGTTTTGAAGACACTACTAATGTAATTGATTTCTTTATTAATGAAAAAAGCGATTTTATTACAGGACAAATTATCTACTTAGGCGGATTATAATGCATGTTGATTATTTTTTAGAAATCTTTAAAGAAAATAGTTCCAAAGATGCGATTATCTGGAATAACCGAACCTATAGATATGATTGGTTCTTAGAAAGATATAATTATTGGGAGAATAAGATTAAGAAAAATTTAATAAAAGGCGGTACAGTGGTGGTAATTGAAGCTGATTTTTCTCCAAATTCTATAGCATTACTACTTTTATTAATTGAAAGAAATGTAATAATTGTACCAATTACTGATACCGTAGCAAATAAAAATGAGTTTATTGAAGTATCAGAGGGTGAAGTAATCATTCAGATTGGAAAAAATGATGAAGTAAGTATCAACGAACTATCCAATCATTCTGATCATCAAATATATAAAAAATTAAAAGCACGCCAGCATCCGGGGCTTGTTTTATTTTCATCCGGATCTACAGGTAAAAGCAAAGCTTCAGTACATGATATCACTTATTTATTGAAAAAATTTCAAACCAGACGCCATACATTTATAACACTAACATTTCTGCTTTATGATCATATTGGAGGGTTCAATACTTTATTTTACACGTTATCAAATGCAGGAAAAATTATCGCTCCAACAAAAAGAACTGCATCAAGCATATTAAGCTTAATTGAGAAGCATAAGGTAGAGTTATTACCCACATCTCCAACATTTTTAAATTTAATTTTAATAAGTGGAGAATATAAAAATTTTAATTTAAGTAGTCTTAAAGTAATCACTTATGGAACTGAGCCAATGCCTGAGACTACATTGAAAAGATTAAACAAGATTTTTCCTAAAATAAAATTTACACAAACTTATGGTTTATCTGAAGTTGGTATTTTAAGGTCTAAATCAAAAAGTTCTAATTCTTTGTGGGTAAAAGTTGGCGGTGAAGATTATAAAACACGTGTTGTGGATGGAATGTTAGAAATAAAATCCAAGTCGTCTATGCTAGGGTATTTAAATGCCCCAAGTCCTTTTACAGATGATGGCTGGTTTAAAACTGGTGATAGTGTTGAAGTAGATGGAGAATATGTAAAAATTCTAGGAAGGAAATCTGAGCTTATTAATGTTGGAGGAGAAAAAGTCTATCCTCAAGAAGTTGAAAATATAATCCTAAAAATCCCTGAAGTAAAAGACGTCTTCATTTATAAAGAGAGTAATCAAATAATAGGTAACATTGTATGTGCGGATGTAATTTTAGGCTCTATGCTTCAAGACAAAGATAAAATAAAGATCGATATTAAGTCTTTTTGCCTTAAACACTTAGAACCTTACAAAGTCCCAATTAAAATAAACTTTGTTAACAACCTATTACATACATCAAGATATAAGAAAAAAAGAAATTGAACATTGGAAAATATAAAATCTTTAAAGTTTAATAAAGATGATTACAAGGATGTAAAAGTAATTTTATTTATTTTCGAGATTGAAACAAGGGACTAAAAATTTTGGTAAATATATATAAAAATGAAATTTGTTTATGTCTCACAGTAAAAAAGTAAAAGCTTTTTTTGACAATACTGATAATTACCTAAAAAATAATTCAAATATTAGTTTAAGAAAAAGAATAATTAAAACCTTAATTGGGGACAAAAAAGGAAATAGTATACTTGACGTTGGATGTGGCGATGGCGAATTATCAAAAGACTATATTTACAAAAATAATGTTGATTTCTTCGACATATCACTGAACATGCTAAATATCTTAAAAAAAAAAATAAACCAGGATGGAATTGATAGTATCAGATTTATACAAGGAGATTTTTTAAATTATCGATTTGATAAGAAGTATGATGTAATCTTATTTGTAGGCGTTTTAGCACACGTAGATTCCACTAAAATATCAATTAAAAAAGTATCTGATCTTTTAAATAAAAATGGGATAGCTATTTTTCAATTCACTAATGCATCTAATTTAATTGGTATGTTCATTCATTTATACTATAACAATTTTTATAGTTTTTTTGGTAAAAATAAAAATTATCGTTTAAATAAAATTAAATTTGATGATTTTAATAGTGAGCTTGAGAAAAATCGTTTAACACTGAAAAAAAAAATATCTTACTCTTCTTTGCTTCCTGGTATGGGATTACTTAGTAAAGAATTAAGAAGCTCTTTTCAAAATTATACGATTAAAAATCATATCTCTTTTTATGGCTCCGAAGTTTTTTTGAAGGTAGAAAAAATCTAATGATAATCTATATAGGAAATTTTTGGGAATTATCTAACCCAGCAGCAGGATTAGAATTAATTGAAGAGTTAAAAGACAAATACTATTTTAAATTTTATTCGAAAAAAAAGAATAAAATCTTAAGGATTTTAGATATGTTATATGGTATCATGAAAAATAAAACTAAAGCTAACTTGGTATTAATAGACACCTTCAGCACTTTAGCAATTTGGATAGCCTTTTTTTGTGCTCTATGCTGTAAAATTTTGAATATAAAATATATACCAATTATTAGGGGAGGGGATTTTTTAAGAGCTTACAGAAGCAAAACACTCCTTGTTAAATTTATTTTTAAAAATGCTTGGAACATTGTAAGTCCATCAAAATATTTGCAAATTGAATTTGAAAAGTTAGGTTTTGAAATTAGATACATTCCCAATGGGATCAATCCCGATTTTTATATTAGTGGAGAAAAACCCGACAGAATTGATAAGTACTCTTTAGTATGGGTTAGGGCATTTCATAAAATATATAATCCTAAAATGGCGATTGAGGTTGTTAAAATATTAAAAAGAGATTTCAATAATATTAAACTTACCATGATAGGCCCTGATAAAGATGGTAGTTTAAATGAATGCAAAAATCTTGTCGAAAATTATAAACTGAATGAGAATATCATATTTACTGGTTATTTAGAAAAGAAAGATTGGATCAAAATAGCTAGAACCGCTAATATTTTTATAAACACTACAAATATTGATAATCATCCAAAAAGTATAATAGAGGGGATGTTGTTAGGGTTACCAATTGTATCCACAAATGTTGGTGGAATTTCTTATTTAATCGAGGAAGGAAGAGAATCAAATTTAATTCAGCCAAATGATATAAATGGTATGGCTAAAAAAATATCAATCATAATAAATGATACAAATTTGAGACACAAATTTTCAAAAAATGCTAAAAAAAATGCACTCAATTTTTCCTATAGCAACACTATTCCACATTGGCACAATTTATTAGACATAGCAAATTAAAATGAATGCTTATTCAGTATTCTACCAACTTCCTCAACCTCTTAAGAATTTAACGTCTACCATCTATGGTTTAATTCAAAAAAAAAGAAGGTACGGTGGAGATTATGAGAGCTTGATTCAAATATTTTTAAAAAATGAATATAAAAGTAGAGAACTTTTATACAATGAATCTTTACATAAATTAAGAGACATGTTAATTCACTGCTCAAGAAATGTACCATTTTACAAAAATATCCTTAGCGTAAAAGATATAGAGTCGGCACAGTCCCCTCTGGAAGCTCTAAGAAAAATACCAGTATTAACGAAGAATGAGTTGAGACTAAAAAATGATAGTTTTATAAGTCTAAATGCAATACAAAATAATAATTTAAAATTCCACTACACCAGTGGTAGCACTGGCACACCTTTAAGAGTTTATACTCTCCCACGCGATGATCAATTTAATTTTGCTCTCCATAATAGATATTTATCTTATGGAAATGTTAGCTATGAAAATAGAAAGATAATGTTTGGTGGAAAACCTATTGTATCAATGAAACAGAAAAAACCGCCCTTTTGGGTTGAGAATTATTTTGAAAAGCAACTTTATTGCTCTTCTTATCATATGTCAATGAATAATTTAAGATACTATCATGAGAAAATTTTAAAGTTCAGTCCAGAATTTATAATAGGCTATGCTTCTGCTATTACCCTTTACGCAAAATATATTAAAAGTTTAGGAATTAAATATGATGGTAAAAAATTATCTGGTGTTTTTACGAGTTCTGAACTACTCGCAAAGGAAAATCGCAGATTAATTGAAAAAATTTTTAAATGTAAAGTTTATGATGGATATTCTCTTGCTGAATACGTAACTAGTGTTACTCAATGTGAGTTTGGTGAATACCATATTAGTCCAGAGGCAGGTATTTTGGAAATTTTAGATGCTGATGGCAATAATCTAAAAAACGGTGAGGTTGGTCGTATAGTATGTTCAACATTGTTTAATGATACAATGCCTTTGCTTAGATATGATACTGGAGATTTAGGTGCTAAATATGTTGACGGATATTATTGTAAATGTGGAAGAACTACAGAAATATTAATGAAGTTAGAGGGTAGAGCAATGTCTTATTTAGTTTTACCAAATGATAAAAAAGTTGGATCTGCCGGGTTAACTACAGGATTTATTAATAATGAAATTATAGAAGCTCAATTCGTGCAAAATAATGTTCATGAAACTAAATTAAATCTTGTGGTCACTAATAATTTTTCAGTTGAAGATGAAAGAATATTAATTAATGAAATGGATAGAAGACTGAATCCGTTAAAAATTAAAGTAGAATATGTGAATGAAATAAAATCTGGTAAAAATGGTAAAAAAGATCTCATAATAAATAATTTAGAAAAGAATAGATATAGTTAACTTATGATGACATTCTTAATAGAGATCTTATTGTACTAAAAGACAAAATACAAATTTGATTTTAAGAAATACATTCCTATGGTTATAAGTGTAGTTGCTACAAGGCCTAATTTTATAAAAATGGCGCCAGTTATCGAACAATTAAAGTTAAATAAAATTGAAAATTATTTTGTTCATACGGGTCAACATTATGATGATAATATGTCAGATATTTTTTTCAAGGACTTGAATATGCCAGCTCCAAACCACTTTATGAATATTAGGCCAGGCTCACATGCAGAACAAACTGCTGAAGTTCTTATTAAATTCGAAAAACTATGTATGGAATTAAAACCGAAACTTGTCATTGTTGCAGGTGATGTGAATTCTACTCTTTCATGTGCTTTAGCTGCTGCAAAGTTAAATATTCCAATTGCGCACATCGAGGCTGGGCTAAGGTCATTTGATAAAAGAATGCCTGAAGAGGTGAATAGGGTTTTAACAGATCATGTTTCTGATATTCTATTTGCTACAGAAAGAAATGCGATTGAAAATCTAAAAAATGAAAATATTTTAAAACAAAAGATACATTTTGTTGGCAATTGCATGATCGACTCATTAATTAAAAATAAATTAGAAATAAAAAAAAATAATGCAATGAAAAAGTATAGATTGGAAAAAGATGATTATTGTATTGCAACTATTCATCGTCCATCAAATGTTGATAGTGGGCAAAATCTAAAAGACCTTGGTTCTTTTTTAAATAAACTATCAAATAAATGTAAAGTCGTTTTTCCAATCCACCCTCGTACAAAAAAAATGATTGAAAAATTCAGTATAAGTTTATCAAAAAACATAATTTTATTAAATCCACTTTCATATTTTGAGTTCTTAAATCTAGTATCAAATTGCAAGTTTGTTTTGACTGATAGTGGTGGTATTCAAGAGGAAACTACTTTTTTAGGAATTCCATGCATTACATTGAGGGAGAATACTGAGCGACCTTCAACCGTTGATGTTGGAACAAACCATATTGTAGGATTGAATTACAAACGTGCTTTTGAATTAATAATGGACATAATGGCAAACATACATAAGTCTAAAAATATTCCTGAAAAATGGGATGGTAAATCCTCATTAAGAATTATAAAGATTATTAAAAATTTTCTTAATTCTTATGATGAGGAAATTGAATGATAATTTTAGTATACTAGAAATTGTACCCAACATTTAAATAAAGTGTTATCTAAGATATAAATGGCTAAAAATCTTTATAAAATAATTTTAGTGTTAACCATTTCGTACTGTCAAAGCATCCCCTCACAATTTCATATTTATAAAAATGAAATTTCAAAAATTTCTAGAGGGTTTAATTGGAAAAATCATACTTCATTTGGTCCTATTCGTTTGCAAAATATTGATAAAAAAGATAGTTTGGGTACTTCAGATTATAATATTTTAGGGTTCCAAGGTTTATTAACAGACGGGTTTGTTTTAAATAAATCACTTTATTTTAATGGAACTTTAAAAAATTCTCAAAATTTTTATGGATATTTATTTTTTAGGATTGTCGATGATATAGATATTTACAACGATTTTTCTGGAATGAAGCAAGATCACTCTAGGTTTGGATTTAATTATGGAGAAACGGATAATGCTGGTATTGGATTTCAGAATGATTGGCTATTATTGCAAATTGGCCGAGGCAGGCACTCATGGGGATATGATAATGATATTAATATTTTTTTAAATAATTTATCAAAACCATATGATTCATTTAGTTTTGGCATTAACACACATTCAGTGCGAATTAAATATTTTACAGGTTTTTTAGAGAATATAAATGAAGTAAATAGGTATATTGTAGGCAAGGGAATAGAGATAACAAACAAAAATAATTTACTTTTGAGTTTATCAGAGGTAGTCATTTATTCAGGTTTAAATAGGCCACTTGATTTTTCATATTTAAATCCAATAGCATCGCATCTAGAAATTGAGAAAAATAATAGGCAAAATATGCCTGGTGGCAAATATGGTAATGCAATTTGGCAATTATCTATTGATTGGATGTATCAAAAAATTTTTAGATTGACTGGAAACTTTATTATTGACGAATTAATTTTAGATAATTATCAAGTAGATAGTGGTAAAGATAATGGTTTTGGTTTATCTTTTAAGTTTACATATTTGCCCAAAAATATAAATGATTTATTATTCTATTTTTCATACATTAACATTGGAACTAACACGTATAGACATGAACTAGGTACAAATAATTTTGTAAATAGAGGCAGCCCGTTGGGCTGGATTAATGGTAGCGATGGATTTGAATATAATCTTGGTGCAAAATATAATAATCTAAAAAATATTGATTTTGAATTAATCATCGGGGATAGAACTTTAGGAGAAAATAATATTGCAATAAATTCTTACTCTAGGTACGCAAATTACCAAAAAACATCATTTCCAAGCGGAGTCTTAGTTAAAAACTCATTTGTTAAGCTTAATTATTTTTTTTACTCCAAAAAAATAAGATATTTTTTTTCCATAGAGAATAACTACATTCATTCCTCATCTAAACAAAGCATTATGGTAGGTTTTGACTATTTTATTAATTATTGATCATATATTTTATCAAATGCATTTTGATATAAAATGTGAGGTTATTTTTTTTATATAATCTTTAAAGTAGTTAAATGAAAAATAATTTTATATCAATCATTATGCCTGTATATAATGAAGAAAAAGTTATAAAAGATGCTATTTTATCTTTATTAGATCAAAAAGTAGGCGATTACAGGTTAGAAATCTTAGCAATCGATGGAAAATCGGAAGACTCGACACCAAAAATAATTAAAGATTTAGCAAAACATGATAAGAGAATTATTTATGTTTACAATGATATGAAAAAAACTCCTTTTGCATTTAACATTGGTTTAAAAAAATCTAAAGGTGATTACATTGCTATACTAGGAGCTCACACTGTTTATAAAAGTGATTATTTAAAAGTATGTATTGAAGAGATAAAAAAAACTGGCTCTGTTGGTTGCAGTGGAAGAGTTTTCACTATGTCAAAAAATAAAAATGATAAATCTATTTTAATTCTTTGGCTGCTAAATTCAAAGTTTGGAGTATCTGGCAATTCATTTAGGACCATAAAAAGCGGCTATGTGAATTCAATTCCATATCCAGTTTTTAAAAAAAAACCTATAGTTGATATAGGTGGTTACAATGTGAAATTGTTCCGCAACCAAGATAATGATCTCAATGCTAGATTGATCAAAGAGGGCTATAAATTATATATAACTGAAAAAACTTCATGTGAGTATTATGTAGACTATAACTTTATAAAATTGTTTAATTACGCTTTTATGAATGGTAAATGGAATGCAAAAACATTATTTATAAATTATAATTCGATGAAGCCACATCATTTTATTCCATTTATTTTTACATTATACATTATTAGCATACCTTTGGTATATATTACTTGTTTTATATATTCATTGGTAAACTTTGCCCATTTATATTTAGCTCCATTGTTTATTTATTCATTCATCGTAATCATTGAATCTGTAAGGTTTTTTAGGGTTTTTAAAAAAAAAGATGTATTTATGCTTCCATATATTTTTTTTAGGTTTCATTTTTCTTATGGATTAGGCACATTGAGGGGATTTTTTGGCTGATTATATTTTGAAATAATTTTTTAATTTATATTTCTATACTTTATCTATTTTACTTATGCATTTAGGCATGGAATTGGTTTTTATAATTTTATTCAAGGAGGGCGTCCCCTTGGCTGGCACACGGGATATGATATATGAATTAAAAATTGCTTGTAAAGTATTAAGATCTAAAATTCATGTTTTTAGTGTTGAAATCAATAAGACTCTTTATGGATAATATAGTATTAAATTTTCACCATATGTAAATTACGATAATTGTAAAATAAAAGAATTCCCAAGTGGAGATGTAAAAAATATAACTAAATTTTTATTCAATTTCATTTGAGACTTTAATGCTAAGACTTCATTGTATTTTAATTATCAAGATAGTGATAATTTTGATTTCGATGTTCACTTTTATAGTATTAAATGCATTTATAGCATATTTCAAGAATAAAGGTAAAATTATTGAAAATACCATTCCATAAACCAAATGTCCCAAAGGATCTAAATGAGGTTTATAATAAATCTGTGCGAGAAGGTTGGCTAACTACAGGACCAAATGTTAATTTATTTGAGCAAAAATTATCCAATGTACTTGAGGTAGAAAATGTGGTTGCTGTTAATTCTTGCACTGCAGCTTTGCATTTAGCGCTTGCAGCAAAGGAATATAATAAAGGCGATAAATTTATAGCACCCACCTACACTTTTGTAGCTAGCATTGAAGTTGGTGAATATTTAGGTATGGAACCAATTTTAGTAGATTGCGATGAAAATTTTAATATCGACGTTAATAAAATTGAAAACATTGTTAAAAAAGACTCCTCTATTAAAGCAATAATTCCAGTGCATTTTGCAGGAAAACCTGTTGACATGGAATGTGTTAATTTCATCTCTGAGAAATATAATCTTTTTGTTCTTGAAGATGCTGCACATGCTCTTGAAACAATTTCAAATGAAGGCAAAGTAGGTAATACTAAAAATGCAGCCGCATTTAGTTTTTATGCTAATAAAAATATAACAACCGGTGGTGAAGGTGGAGCTTTGACAACAAACGATGAAGAATATGCAAAAAAAATACGAAAACTATCTCTTCATGGAATGTCTAAGGATGGATGGAAAAGATTTAAATTTGGAAATAAATGGGAATACGATGTCTCTGAACTAGGGTATAAATATAATCTTACAGATATGGCGGCATCTTTCGGTATTTGGCAATTAGATCATTTAGAAGAATGGCATAAAAAGAGGTTTGCTATTTTTAACAGCTACAATAAATATTTTAAAAATATTAATGGTATAAAATGTCCCAATGTTGTTTCAAATATTGAAAAAGATGCATATCATTTATATGTTATTCGTTTAATACCAGATTTATGGACCATTAATAGAAATGAGTTCATTGAAAAGCTTAACTCATATGGTATTGGTACATCTGTGCACTATAAACCAGTGCATTTACATAGTTATTATTCAAAAAAATATTTTTTTAACAAAAATGACTTATTGATTGCAGAGAAATTTTATAATAATGTCGTATCCTTACCAATTTATCCTGAACTTAGGAATAATGATATTGAGTATATAATTGAAGTTATTTTAAATATTTGGTCAAAATATAAAAAATAGATTTAAATGGAATATATTTCACGCAGTATTGCTTTAATTTTATTATTTTTATTATTTCCACTTAACATTATGATAATCGTTATTTGTTTTTTTTCTCAGGGCCCACCTATTTTCTTTCATCAAGAAAGAGTAGGATACATGTTTAGGCCATTTAATATAATAAAATTTAGGACTATGGTTGAAAACTTTGGAGGGAAAATAACTGAAATTGAAGATAAAAGAGTAACTAGTTTTGGAAAAATACTAAGAGCTTCAAAACTTGATGAAATTCCCCAGCTACTTAATATTGTTAAAGGTGATATGAGATTCATTGGGCCAAGGCCTGAAGTATTCGAATATTTTAATGAAAAATCATTTTCCTTTTTGAAAATAATTAAACCAGGCATTTCGGATTTTTCATCTATTTTATTAAGGAATGAGGACAAAATATTATTTAGAATTGGAGGCAAAAATCCTTACTCAAAACTTCTTCCAATTAAGCTAGATTTGGCAAAATTTTATTCAAAAAATAAAACTTTTTATTTAGATTTATTTTTAGTTATAGTTACTATAATTTCTATTTTTTCTCCTAGATTATCAAACAGAATTTTAAGGTATATCTTAAATAAAAAAGGCCTGAAACATGTTTCAGTTTTTTTGAAATCTTATGTATTATAGTTAAAATAATATCATGTGTAAAAAATTAAATGTTTAGAATTTATAGAAAAAAATTGAGTTTACTAATTGGCGATGGCTGCTTGGTAGCTTTTGCATTTATTTTGAGCGTATTTTTCAGGTATGATTTCAGTTTTCCACCTGAAATTACATTCCTATTTACACCAAAGAATGTATTTTTATTTTTATTTATTAAAGTTTTTTGTTTTCAAGTATTTGCTCTTTATAGCGGTATGTGGCGTTATACTAGTGTTTGGGACTTGCTAAATATTTTGAAGGGCAATGTATTTGCTAGCTTTATAATTGTTGTCTGTATAAGCTATTCGTACGGGTTTGGGTACATTTCTAGATCACTTTTCGTAATTGATTTCATATTATGTAGTATTCTAATATCTGTAGTTAGATTAGGGATGAGGTTGTTCTTTACTCACCTTAAAGATTTCCTAAGCACAAAAGAAAACATTAAATCAAAAAAAAATGTATTAATAGTCGGCGCTGGTTTTTCTGGGCAAGCAATTTTAAGACAATCTCTTCAAAATAGTATTCCCATAAAAGTAATTGGGTTTTTAGATGACGATATTGAGAAAATCGGGCGAAAAATACATGGTGTTTCGATATTATCAAGGATTGAAGAGATTAATAAAATAAATGTAAAATTTGAAGAAATATATATTTGCATTCCTTCTGCAAATAGAAGGCAAATGTCAAGGTTAGTTGATTTATGTAAGAAAAGTGGTAAGCTAGTAAAAACTCTTCCATCCTTATCAGAGGTAATATCCGATAGAGTTTCATTTTCGCATCTAAGAGAAGTTTCAATACTAGATTTATTGGGTAGAGATGAGGTAAAGCTTAATATTGATTTAATTAATGAAACATTTAAAGGGAAAAGAGTAGTTGTTACAGGAGCTGGTGGTAGTATTGGCTCGGAATTAGTAAGGCAATGTTTAAATTTCTCTCCATCATTATTAATTATGGTAGATATTAGTGAACTAAATCTATTTGAAATTGATAGACAGTTGAAGCAAAATGATACAAAAACATTGCTGAAACCTATTTTATGTGACATCAGAGATTACACCACAGTTCAAAATGTATTTGAAGAGTATAAACCTCAAGTCGTTTTACATGCTGCAGCATACAAGCATGTACCGTTGCAAGAAAAATTTCCCTGGGAAGCAATCAAAACTAATATTTTTGGTACTTTAAACCTTTCTGAAGTATCTATAGAACATAAAGTTGAAAAATTTGTTTTAGTTAGCACAGATAAAGCCGTGAGGCCTACGAATGTCATGGGGGCAACGAAAAGAATAGCTGAAATGATAACATTATATTTTAATCGTGAAAAAAAAATTACAGATTTTATGGCTGTTAGGTTTGGAAATGTCCTTGGTAGCTCGGGAAGCGTAATCCCAATATTTCAAGATCAAATAAAAAAAGGCGGCCCTCTTACTGTAACAGATCCAAATATGGAAAGATTTTTTATGTCTATACCTGAAGCTAGTCAATTAATACTTCAGGCAGCTTCTTTTGGAAATGGAGGAGAAGTATTTATCTTAGACATGGGAAGTCCAATAAGAATTATCGACATTGCACATCAATTAATAAGACTTTCTGGCTTTGAGCCTGAAAAGGATATTGAAATCAGAGTGACTGGCGCTAGACCTGGTGAGAAAAAAGTAGAGGAGCTCTCACTGCCTAATGAGCCACTAGATAAGACGAAACATGATAAAATTTTTGTTTTAAATGATTCCCATATAACTGATGAAGTTTTGAAAAGTGTTTTGAAAAATATAGACCTTCTTAGAGTAGGTCTCAAAATTTCCTCTGTAAATGAAGCTAGAGAGGTGCTTTCTAAAATTCTACCAGACTATAATCCTCAGGAACTAAAAAAAGAAAATAGATTTGATAAATTAAATATTAAAGCAGAAGCTTGATTGTTTTATTTTTCTTTATAAAACAATTTTGTTTTTAAAATTGTTGATAAAATACTTAAGCCATGTATCATTCTTAATTTTTTTCCTTGTTTGACAGACCTTCTTTTGTAATTGACGTTTATTTCTTCAATCGGAATTTTTTTTAGAGCAAGTTTAGCCATTATTTCACTTTCAATACTAAAATCGTCGCTTGTGAGGTTCAAACTAACTATTATAGTTTTTTTAATTATCTTTACGCAGCATAGTATATCATTATGGTTCGTACCATAAATATTATTAAAAATAATATTTAATACATAATTACCTAAATCATTAAAGTTTGTTAATTTTTTTTTTTTAATGTTAGACCATCTAACGCCTACTAAAACAGCATTCTTTAAGACTTCATAGCGATTAATTAAGAATGGAATTTGCTCAACGTCTATCTCAAGGTCTCCGTCGATAAGTACGATGTTTTCAAATGATGCAGATTTAATTCCTTTGCGGATACAATAGCCTTTGCCCCTATTTTTTTCATTTTCAATTATTTTAAATTTGGTTTGATTTTTTAATATTTTGTCCGTTCCATCACAACTACCATCATTGACAATTATGATTTCTAAGTTACTAGGGAAATAATTTATTTTTTTAAGTAATCGGTTTAAAGTATTTATTTCATTATAAATAGGTATTATAAGCGAGTATTTCATCTGAGTAAACTGATTATAAAAAGATAGCCTAAATATTAAAAATTAGCCCTCTCCTAATCTTTTAATATTTTTATTTTTCACGTCCTTAAAGACATTTCTTGTATCAATGATTAGTTTGCTAGATTCATTTATTAAAGCAAAATCTATTTGAGAATGGTCGGTAAGTATTACTGTTACATCAAATTTGCTGATATTATCTTTAGTCAATGTATCTAGACTTCTTAATTTTACATCATTGAACTCAAGTTTATTTACAAATGGGTCATAAAATTCAATTATTGAGCCAGCATTTTTTAATAATTCTATTATATCTAATGCTGGTGATTCTCTGCAGTCATCAATATTTTTTTTGTAAGATACTCCAATGATTAAAATTTTACTTCCATTAATTGATTTTTGATTCTCATTCAATACTGAAGTTATTAATTCAACTACATGTTTTGGCATTTGAGTATTAATTTCTCCTGCAAGCTTTATAAACCTAGCATCGTAATCTAAAGTTTTTAATTTCCATGATAAATAATATGGATCAATTGGTATACAATGACCTCCTAAGCCAGGCCCTGGCGTAAATTTCATAAAACCGAAAGGTTTGGTTGCTGCAGCATCAATTACTTCCCAAGCATTAACACCTAATTTTTCACACATAATAGCTACTTCATTTGCTAGGCCTATATTGATTGCTCTAAACGTATTTTCAAGTAATTTTACCATTTCAGCGGTCTCCGTAGAGCTCACAACAACAACTCTATTTATAATTTTAGAATATAATTCTTTACCTACATCAGAACACTTATCAGTTACTCCGCCTATAACTTTAGGCGTATTACTAGTATTATATTCTTTATTTCCAGGATCTATCCTTTCAGGGCTAAAACATAAGCATATATTTTCTCCAGGTATTAATTCATCATTTTTATTAATGTATGGTAATATTAATTCTTTTGTGCTTCCTGGATATGTAGTGCTCTCTAATACAATTAACATATTTTCGTGAATGTAATCCTTTATTTTTTCCATTACAGATACTATAAATGAGATATCAGGGTTTTTTTCCTTATTCAAAGGGGTAGGGACACATATGGATAATGCATCAAGGTTTTTTACTTCATTAAAATTTGTAGATGCTGTTAATAGTTTCTTTTTTACTGCATTTTTTAAAATGTCATCTCTAACATCTTTTATATAGTTTTTTCCAAAATTAATTGAATTTACCTTTTTTTGATCAATATCAATGCCTACAACCTCATAACCAGCGTTTGTAAACTCTACTGCAAGAGGCAATCCCACATATCCTAAGCCTATGACTCCAATTTTCGCTGATTTATCATTAATTTTTTCAACTAATCCCATTCCAATTTCATCCTTATTATAATTTACTGTTTATTATTTGCAATGAATGATCACTATCACAATTATTAACGTGAACTATTAACGATTTACTCATGCAAACCTAAGAATTCTGGCTGAAACTTATTCTAAATAAGTGATTATAACATGTTTAAATTGTTTCGTATAAAATTGGTTATTAATATAAAAAAATGGATAAAAGGTTAAGGCTAGCTGTAGGAACAATTTTTATAATTGGTTCTATATTTGGAGGATTAATTGGTTATGATCTTCGCAGTATTGGACAACAATATAATCATATATGGGTTTTATCTATAATTGCGCTTTATGCAGGTTTTGATTGGATCTCTAAATCATTAAATGATTGAAAAAAAATTAAAGTCAATTAATCCCAAAAATAATATCGTACTAAGTTTATGGGATGTCCCCTCTATAGATGATATAGATATCATAATAGATAAGACTGCTAAGGCCCAAACGGATTGGTCTAAAATAGATTTGATATCTAGGCTCAATTTTGTAAAAAATTTATTTCATATTCTCATTGAGAGAGCTAATGAGTTGAGTATTCTCATGGCCGATGAAATAGGTAAACCAAAAAAGCAAGGAACAGGAGAAATTAGGAAGTGCGCATGGCTTTGTGATTATTATTATAAAAACTCTGAGCAGATTTTAAGTGATAAGCTTGTAGAGACTGAATTTCATAAAAGTTTTGTTACTTATCGGCCAATCGGTCTCATTTTTGGTATAATGCCATGGAATTTTCCATTTTGGCAAGTTTTCAGG
>MDTG01377553.1_pt1 | contig 20370 bp, 20 predicted proteins | sample 811421 | NCBI WGS metagenome assembly MDTG01 (sample SAMN05326645, study PRJNA326480) | marine metagenome | isolation source: seawater | place: Pacific Ocean: South East | collected 2011
GACCGAAGGCACGGACGCGCAAGCTGAAGTCAGTGTGCGATTGGAAGAAAAAGGCAAGACGGTGACCGGCCGTGCTGCCGACACCGACACAATGGTGGCTTCTGCGCGTGCCTATGTCAGTGCGTTAAATAAGTTGCTAATAAAGCGTGAAAAACAGGCGCCGGATTCGCTGACCGCTTAAGTTATTGTTCCGATTGGGGGAGAACTCGAATGTTGAATATGCTGCTCGCTATGTTTTCGGCCGATATGGCCATCGACCTCGGCACGGCCAATACGCTGGTCTTTGTAAAGGGTCGTGGCATTGTGCTGAACGAGCCGTCTGTTGTGGCGATTATTGAGCAAAATGGACGCAATCGAGTTCTCGCCGTCGGTGATGAAGCCAAAATGATGCTTGGTCGCACACCGGGCAATATCAAAGCCATTCGCCCAATGCGCGACGGCGTGATCGCTGATTTTGATGTGACTGAGGAAATGATTAAGCACTTTATACGCAAAGTGCACAATCGTCGTTCGTTCGCCAATCCGCAGATTGTCGTTTGTGTGCCGTCAGGGGCGACAGCGGTTGAGCGTCGTGCCATTCAAGAAAGCGCCATGTCGGCCGGCGCACGCCGCGTATTTTTGATCGAAGAGCCGATGGCGGCGGCTATTGGTGCGGGACTGCCGGTCACCGAGCCGACCGGCTCAATGGTAATTGATATTGGTGGCGGCACGACTGAGGTCGCCGTGTTGTCGCTTGGCGGTATTGTTTATTCGCGCTCTGTGCGCGTCGGTGGTGATAAAATGGATGAGGCAATTATTGCTCATATTCGCCGCAACCATAATTTGCTGCTTGGTGAGTCGAGTGCCGAGCGCATCAAGAAAGAAGTCGGTTCTGCCATGATGCCCCCCGGTGAAGAAGGCGAGTCGGTGAAAATCAAAGGCCGTGATTTGATGAATGGCGTGCCGCGCGAGGTGGTGATTACCCAGCGCGAAATAGCCGAAAGCTTATCGGAGCCGGTGGGGGCAATTGTTGAGGCGGTGAAGGTAGCGCTGGAAGCAACGCCGCCCGAATTGGCGGCTGATATTGTTGATAAGGGCATTGTCATGACCGGCGGTGGCGGTCTGTTGCATAATTTGGACGCCTATTTGCGCGAAGCGACCGGTTTGCCCGTATCCATCGCCGATGAAGCGCTGTCATGTGTTGTGCTCGGCACCGGACGTGCTCTGGAGCATATCAAAACCATGAAGCATGTCCTGTCTGTCGCCTATTAGGGCCGAGCGGAGAGGGATAGGGTGGCCAAATCAGGCATAGGTGGAAGCGAAACACGGCTCATTAGCGCTGCCGGCATTGCTGCCATTTGCTTGGCTGTCTGCTTTCTGCTTCTCGCTGTCATTCCCAGAGAAGACCCTCGAATATCGGCCCTTCGGCAGGCATTTTTTGATGTGACCGGCCCCTTATTGGAGCTTGCAGGTCGACCGGTCGACGCGCTTGAGGAAATGCGTCAGTATTTTAAAACACTTGAGGTGGTACGAAACCGAAACCGCGAATTGGAGCGGCAAAATATAGAATTGCGTGAGCGGATAAATGACTTGTTACGCACCGAATTGCTGATGCGGCAATATCGCAATTTATTGAACTTGCCGGAAGAACCGAATTTGGAAATGGTCCATGCGCGCGTCATTGCCGATTTGAACAGCCCCTTTGTGCACACGCTTGTCGCTAAAGGCGGGAGCGATAGGGGTATTGTGCCGGGGCAAGCGGCAATGGGCCCAAATGGGCTTGTTGGACGGGTCATTTCAAGTGGGCGCAATTCATCACGCATATTATTACTGACTGATTTCAACAGCCATATTCCGGTGGTGGCGCTTTCTTCCGATGTGCAGGCAATTTTGTCGGGCGCCAATCGGCCGCAACCAGAATTGCAGTTTTTGCCGCGCCAGGCGGAATTGAAAGATGGTGACCTTTTGGTTACGTCCGGTCGCGGCGGGCAAATTCCCATTGGCCTGCCGGTAGCTATAGTGCGTCGTAATGATGACGGTGCGCTGACGGTTCGGCTGCTTGATGATTTACAAAGCCTTAATTTTGTTCGGGTGGTCTTGTCGCAACTGACGGAAGAGCCGCCAAGTGAAATTCAATTGACGCCGGAATTATCGCAGTGAGCAGCTTCAAAAGCAGTGGAGATAGCGGTGGCGGAATTTTTGTCCCCTATCTCTTGGTGTTGATTTTCATTCTTCTCGCCAGTGTTCCAAGCAATTTTTTATATTCGGCACAGCTTGAAATCGGGCTTTATTTTATTCCCCTGTTTTTTATCGGCCTAACGGCAGAAAGCGATGCCACACCTGTTTTTCTGGCCGCTCTTGGTCTGGTGAATGATATTATGAGCGAACTGCCGCTTGGCTTTTGGTCATCGCTGTTTGTTGTGTTTTATCTTTTGTGCGCCAGCCAGCGCAGTATTTTATCGACCGCCAGCTTCGTTTCTAATTGGCTGACTTTCGGCGTATTGATGTCGATGACCTATCTGGTTGCCTATTTGTTGGCCTTGCTGCTTGATGATTTGCAGATGGCGATTGTGCCGTTTTTGCTGTCGGCGCTTATCTGCATCTTGTTTTTTCCGTTATTATATTTTCCTCTATATTTGTTCGGTGAAGCCGTGGGCGGGTCGGAGAGAAGTTGATGTCGGTTTATGACATGGAAGGCCAGAAATTTTCGCGTCGCCTGCTTTTGCTTGGTGGCTTGCAGGGCTGTTTGTTTCTGATATTGGGTGGACGGTTGCAATTTTTGCAGGTGGCGCGGTCGAATGTTTATGAGACTTTGGCCGAAGCAAATCGCGTCAATATTTCTCAAATATCTGCCATACGTGGGCGTATAACCGACCGCGCGGGCAAATTGCTGGCAGACAATGATCGCAATTTGCAAATTCGCATGGTACCCGAGCGCGTCGGCAATATGAATGTCACGCTACGTGATTTGGCCCGTCTTCTAAATCTCAGCCCATCGGAGCTCCACGAAATCCGTCGCAAAATAAATCGCGGGCCGTCCTTCAAGCCTGTGGTTGTTTTGGAGGATTTGTCATGGGATGAGTTTGCGCGGCTTAATCTCAACATGCCGTATTTGTCGGGTATTGAGCCTTTGGTCGGGCAAAAGCGGGTTTATCCGCATGCCCAGTCGGTTGCCCATTTGGTCGGTTTTGTTGGCACCAAGACGCGCGAAGACTTGCAGCGGGTCGAAGACATTGTCGGCGACTATGTCGGGCGTAGCGGCGTGGAGCGTGACTTTGAACGCGACTTGCGTGGCACGCCGGGCGTGCGTCATGTTGAGGTCAACGCCATCGGACGGACCGTGCGCGAATTGCAATCAGAGGCCGGGAAAAAAGGACGCGACGTGGCCTTGTCGATTGATTTGGAACTACAAAACTTTACCACAACGCGGATCAAAGGCCAAAGCGGGTCGGCGCTGGTAATGGATATTCACAATGGCGAGCTTATCAGCATGGTGTCGGCGCCCAGTTTTGATTTGAACAAGCTGGCACGGGGCATCGACGTGGAGGAATGGGAACAGCTAATCGACCATGAGCGTAAACCTCTAGTCAATAAAGCGATGCAAGGCCTATATGCGCCCGGCTCAACGTTCAAAATGCTGGTGGCGCTTGCCGCGTTGGAGGACAAGTTGATTGATCCGGAAGAAAAAATCACTTGCACCGGCGTCTATAAATTTGCACGCGAAGAGTTTCATTGCTGGACGGCAGATGGCCATGGGCCGGTCAATATGATTGATGCGCTGGAGCGTTCTTGCGACACTTATTTTTATGATTTGGCCTTGCGTGTCGGTATTGACCGTATTGAGGCGATGGCGCGACGCTTTGGTTTCGGCAAGGTGACCGGCATTGATTTGGACGGCGAAAAAAACGGCACAGTGCCGGGCCGCGATTGGAAGCGCGCCAATTATGATACGGGATGGCGCAGCGGAGAGACCATTATCACCGCCATTGGGCAGGGTTATTTATTGGCGACACCCTTGCAGCTGGCGGTGATGACAGCGGCATTGGCGAATGGCGGCAAATTGGTGCAGCCGCGCATCACCAAATCTGATGAGACGACTAAACCGGCTGCTGAATTGGGTCTGAAATCGAAAAATATGGCCGTTGTGCAGCGTGGCATGTATCGCTCGGTCAATCGGCCAAACGGCACGGCCTATGGCTCAAGCTTGTTGATTGACGGCGCGCGCATGTCCGGCAAAACCGGAACCGTACAGGTGCGGCGTATTTCCAAAGATGAACGTTTAAACGGGGTTATTCCCAATTCGAAGCTCGATTGGCATTTGCGCGACCACTCGCTTTTTGTCGGCTATGTGCCGCATAATAAACCGCGCTATGCGGTCAGCGTGGTGATTGAGCATGGCGGCGGCGGGGCTCAGGTCGCCGCTCCGATCGCTCGGGACATTATGGTAAGGCTTTTGCAGAAAAAACCTATTGCGCGCACCCCCAAGCTGGCATCGCACGACAGGTCGGAGGCCGGCTCATGAGTTTTCAAATGCGAAGCGGGCGTATGGGACAATTGGTCAGTATCGGCACGTTGAATATGCCGATAATCGCTATGGCGCTGGTGCTCGGCCTTGTCGGCGTGATGATGCTTTACTCGGTTGCCGGTGGCGATTTCTCACCTTGGGCGTGGCGTCATGCAAGCCGTCTGGCCGTCGGTCTTTTGCTCATGTATGCTATCGCCAATCTTGATTTGCGAACAATATTCAATGCCGCCTATCCGATTTATGGCGTGATATTTTTGCTGTTGGCCGCAGTCGCGGTTTTTGGGAATAGTGGCATGGGTGCTCAGCGATGGCTGGATTTGGGATTTGTGACCTTGCAGCCGTCTGAGTTTATGCGCTTTGCTGTGATTATGGCGCTGGCGCGCTATTATCACACATTGCACCGCGATGATGTTTCCCAGCCATTCGGTTTGATTGTGCCGATTGGCATGATTGGTATTCCGGCACTTTTGATTTTTGCGCAACCTGATTTGGGCACGGCGATTATGTTGGCGGTGAGCGGTTTGGGTGTGGTGTTTCTGGCCGGTGTTTCCATGCGCTATTTCATTGCCGGTATTGCGGTAACAATCGCTGCCGTCCCGGTGGCTTGGAATTATTTATACGATTATCAGAAAGAACGCGTTTTGGTGTTTCTTGACCCTGAGCGCGACCCGTTGGGCGCGGGCTATCACATTATTCAATCGAAAATCGGCATCGGCTCGGGCGGCTTGTTCGGTAAGGGCATTGCTCAAGGCACCCAAAGTCAGTTGAAGTTTTTGCCGGAGCGTCATACGGATTTCGTGTTCGCCATTTATGCTGAGGAGCTGGGCTTTATGGGTTCGCTATTGCTGATATTTCTTTTCGCCATATTGATTTTTTTGATGTTTACCATTGCCGCCCAAATGCGGCATCGGTTTTCGCAATTGACCATTGCGGGGTTTGCCTTCGCCCTGTCGACATATGTTATCGTCAATCTCGCTATGGTGATGGGGCTTGCGCCGGTTGTCGGTGTGCCATTACCATTCATTTCATATGGAGGAACGTCGCTGCTTACCTTTATGGCCGGTTTAGGAGTCATATTGGCATTGGAACGCCAACCAATGGCGGAGTTGCCGAAATAGGGAGACAAAAATGTTCACAAAAAGAGTGCTTCCGGCCTTTGTGGCGGCTCTGATTGCGCTGCTTGCCGTTTTGCTTATTCGCACATTTACCCCGACCGCTGACCAAAGCGCCGGTGAGGCGTTTGATTTTCGCCCCGATAGCGACCGCGTGACACGGCTGATGAGTGAGTCAGTGCGCTTCAAAACCATTTCATTCGGGCGCGATAAGCCGACTTCTTCGACAGAATTGCTGGCTTATCGCGATTACCTTGAGCAAGAATTTCCGCTGGTGCACAAAGCATTGAAACGCGAAACCATTGCCGAATATTCATTGCTCTTTACTTGGCAGGGCAGTGAGCCAGTCAGCGATGACAATAAGCCGGTGATTATGCTTGGTCATACGGATGTTGTGCCCGTCGTACCGGGGACGGAAGATAAATGGACACAGCCGCCTTTTGCGGGTGTTGTCGCGGACGGTTTTATTTGGGGACGCGGTACGCTTGACAATAAGGTCAATATTATCGGCCTATTGGAAGCGGCGGAAAATATGCTGCAGCAAGGTTTGCAGCCCAAGCGGACGATTTATTTCGCTTTCGGCCATGACGAAGAGCAGGGCGGCATTGACGGGGCGAAGGTAATGGCTGATGTGCTGCTGAAGCGCGGTGTGCAAGCCGAGTTTTTGGTCGATGAAGGCGGCTTGGTGACGCAAGGCGTGGTGCCGGGCATTGACGCGCCCATGGCGCTGATTGCACCGGCTGAAAAAGGTATTGTTACCTTGCAGCTGAAAGTGGTGGGCGAAGGCGGTCATTCGTCCATGCCGCCAGAGCAAACCTCCATCGGCATTTTGGCTGCTGCCATTGCGGCGCTGGAAGCCGACCAATTCCCTCGTGATTTCAGCCATACGCAAAGCTTCTTGGAAGCGGTGGCGGATGATATGCCCATTGCCAATCGCTTGGTGATGAAAAATCTGTGGCTGTTCAAGCCAATGGTCATGGGGGCGTTTGAAGGCGACAAGCAAGCGCAGGCGGGCATGCGCACGACAACAGCTGCGACAATGATTAAGGGCGGCATTAAAGCCAATGTGCTGCCGATTGATGCGACAGCGAAGGTTAATTTCCGTATCCTGCCCGGTGAAACACCGGATACGGTGCGCGCTCGTGTCATCAGTGTGATAAATGATGCGCGGGTTGAGGTAACGTTTGACGGTTCCGGCCAGCGTGGCATGGCGCCCTCGCCGGTCAGCCCGACTGAAGGGGTTGGCTGGGATCATTTAACCGCTGCCATTCGCGATACGGCGGCGCCGCAGCGCCTTATCGTAACGCCGCGTCTGCTGGTCGCCGCCACCGATACACGCCATTATCGCAAGCTGACGCCCAATCATTACCGCTTTACCTATATGCAGTTGGACCCAAGCGATTTGGCCAGCATTCATGGAACCAATGAACGTATCAGTGTGGCCACATTGAATGACACGGTGCGCTTTTATTTCAGAATGATGTCAGGCTTATAAGCCTAAGGGGTCAAAAGCGGGTCGAGATCGCCTTTTGCGTTGAGCGCGTAGAGGTCGTCACAGCCGCCAATATGCGCGTTGTCGATAAAAATTTGCGGCACGGTGCGCGCGCCATAAGCCCGCTCAATCATGCGGTCCCGCAGATGCGGCTCCTTCGACAGGCTGATTTCCGAGAAATCCACGCCCTTTTCATTCAGCAATTTTTTTGCCGCATGACAAAAGGGACAAATAGACGTTGTGTATATTTCTATTTTCGGCAAGGCGTTGCTCCTTTTATCCTAAAATCGGACAAAAGGACGCCATGTGCAAGTAGATATTACTCAGCGGCAGCTTCGCTGCTGCCTTCTATGATAGAAATATCGCAGGCAACCATTCGGCCATTACGGCCTTCTTGCATATCAAATTCTACCTGCTGGTCTTCAATCAGCTGTTTCAAGCCGGACGCCTGAATAGCCGTTACATGAACAAAGCAATCATCGCCGCCCGTATCAGGGGTGATAAAGCCGTATCCCTTGGCCGAATTGAACCATTTAACAGTTCCAGTCTGCATATTCGCCTCCATGTTCGAAAGCGCGCCGAAGCGGATAAGCCGTCTCAATCGATTAGGCGCGTGGATTGGACACCAAGCTTCATTGCATTAGATAGAGCGCCAATGGGAAAGGGCGAGCAAAAAAATTCAATTTTTCTGGAAGAGTGACACATTGTATCTGTTTACCGCAGAAAACAGCGCTTCAACAGGCACATTCGGGGATTATTGGTCGGTAATTTCCCGAATATTAAACGGCAAAAGCGCGTTTTTTGACTCGGTAAAGTAACGCGTGGCATAAACGGTCACACGGCCATAGCGCGATTTACCGCGCATATCCAGCGGGGCGGCAAAGCCAATATCGCCGATTTGCCCGAAATGCGCGCTTACCGGTGGAAACTCGGCAGCCCGCTCAAGGCTGCCTTCCGAATAACCGGCGACGGGTTGCCAAACAATCGTGCATTGAACCGCAGGGCGGCGATGCGGAAAATCGTGCTCAAAAGGCGGCACAAAGCGCGCATCTTGCGCCGTTAAACGAGCCAGTCGTCGACCGTCAAATATCCGTTTTGAGCCGTCACAAGCGGCACGTAAGGGTCTCCCGTTTAGTGGCGACAACAGCCCTAAAAACGGATCGACACTGCCCACGCCGACCGCCTGAATCGCGATCGGGTTTTTCGATTGAAACTCTTCCGGCTGCGTGTAGCCGCTAACGAATTTATGCGGCGCACCGTCAATGTAATCCATATAACTCGATTTGATCGTGTCTTCAGATGTCCAGCTTAGGTCAAGGCGTTGCGGCACAAGCGTGCCATTTCGCCGCGTGCCGCGTGTGGTCGAAACAACATGACTTTGGCCGGCAATGCGACCAAAACCAGCGGGTCGGATATGCGCGCTCAATAGATAATTATCGGGTGAAATGGCCAGCCGCACATTAGCTTGACCAATCAGCAAGCCACTGACATAGAGACGATATTCCGCCGAAAAATAACGCGTCGCATCTGCTGCCAAAACGGGTGAGGCAACGGTCAAAAAAGCCAGAAAAATAAACAATCCGTTTAGCATGTTGGTTTTACGCCGATGGCGCGGCTTCAGATGTCAGGCGGTCTGCATGGCGTCAATGTCGCGCGCCAATGTGCGACCGGCAATAAGATAATGAATGCTGCCCCAAAGACCGATAATGACCATTAGAGCCAGCGCAATACCGAGGCCACGCACCCCATAGTCTGGGGCCAGTGCGTCGCTCATCATGCCGACAGCCAGTGGGCCGATACCGAGGCCAAATATATTATTGATAAACAGCAAAATGGCTGATGCCAGAGAGCGCATTTCCGGTTTGACCAGCGTGTGCAGCATAGCCAGCGTCGGGCCGAAATAAAGCGCCCCGGCCATGGTCGGTACAACCAGCCATAATAGAGCCGTTTGGCCGCTGCTTGCCAGGTAACCCATGACCGAGAAAGGCGCGACGACAATGCCGACAAGTCCAACCAGCCACATATTCCAACGAACATCTTTCTTACCGAGACGGTCGGCAAGAACACCCCCTAAAGTGGTGCCAATCGCGCCGCCCACGCCGATCATCACCGCCAAAATGACACCGACCTGCGTCGCAGTCATGCCATGAACGCGAATGAAGTAGCTGGGCAGCCATGCAACGGCGCCATAGCCGACAATAATGATAAGGGTTGAGCCGACAAGCAATTGCCGCATGGATGGGGTACGCCACATATGTCGCACCGTTTCCATAATCGGCGGCGCTCGGCCCTGTCCAGCAGTGTCGTCACTCATGCCGCGCGGCGGGTCTTGCAGGGTAAACCACGCAATGACGGCCAGCACAAAACCCGGCAAGGCAATTACTTGAATGGCTGTGCGCCAACCGTAATTATCGGCAATCCAGCCACCGGCAATAAAGGCGACAAACAGGCCCAAATTTATGCCCAGTGCAAAAACCGCTAAGGGGGTTGCGCGGTCTGAAGGGGCATACATATCGGCAATCATGGCGTGTGATGGTGGGCTGGTGCCGGCTTCACCAACTCCGACGCCGATGCGCGCCAGCAGGAGTTGCGCATAATTTTGTGCCAATCCGCAAGCATAGGTCATCATTGAAAACAGCGTCAAAGAGGCGATGATGATTTTCTTGCGCGACAGTCGGTCAGCCAAATAGGCGATAGGAATGCCCAGAGTGGCATAAAAAATACCGAATGCGAGACCGGTAATCATGCCAAGCTGTGTGTCGGTAAGCTGCATGTCTGTTTTAATCGCGGTCAGCAAAATGGCGACGATTTGGCGGTCAACATAATTGGCCGTGTAAATCAGGGTGAGAAGACCGACCGTATAGGCTTTAAGCCCGGCGGTGAATTTTATTTGTGTCATGACCTGCGGTTTCGCGTGAAAATATTTGTTTGTCCATTACGAAACCGAATGATGAAACATAATTTGATAACTAGCCAGCTTATTATCAGGAGTCCAAGAAATTTGCCAAACGACTGCGCCAAAAGAGCTTCGAGCATGCCGAGAGGCCCAGTATTCAAGGCGTTATAAAGCGTGGCAAGAATGAGCGTCAATACAGAGACTTGCATGGCGAGAAGAATTGGCCGCAGTTTTCGACGCGCTTGCGTTCCATAGCCAAGCGAAAGAAAAATGAGCAAGCCACCCGTGATAATCGAAGGAGGCCAGCCAATCAGGTGTAACCAATCAGACACAAAACCCTCTCTAAAAAAGACACTGCCCGATAAAGTAATAACAGGTCAAGGCTTAGAGCCAGCCGGCCAATTCTCTTTTGGCAATTACGTGCAAAAGGTTTTGAGATATGTCGCTATCATTTAGGCACGGCACGGTCGAGAAATGCGTGCCACCGGCGTCTTCAAAGTCTTCTTGCAGAGCAATGCCGATTTCTTCCAATGTTTCCACGCAATCGGAAATAAATCCCGGTGTCACCACAGTAATTTTCTTAACGCCTTGTTCAGCCATCTTAATAACGGTTTTGTCGGTATAGGGCTCCAGCCATTTGGTCGGGCCAAAGCGCGATTGAAAGGTTAGTCGCAATTTGTCTTCATCCATGCCCAGCTTCTTGCGCAGCAGACGCGCTGTCTTGGCACAATGGCAGTGATAAGGGTCACCTTTTTCGAAATAGCTTTGCGGCAGACCATGAAACGAAGCGATAATATGCTCCGGCTCGAAATCCAAACCGGCTAAATGGTCGGTCACTGATTGCGCCAGCGCGTCAATATAGGCGGGGTGATCGTGCCACGGTGCAGCGGTGCGAATGGCCGGTTGCCAGCGCAGTTTTGACAAAACGCGGAATACGTCGTCATAAACGCTGGCTGAGGTGGACGCGCTATATTGCGGATAAAGCGCGATAATGGCGATGCGTTCACAACCTGCTCCTTTCATATCAGCAAGGCGCGTTTCTATGGACGGTGCGCCATAGCGCATGGCCCAATTAACTTTTACACCGTCGCCAAGCTGCGCTTGCAGCTTTATGGCTTGCACCCGCGTATAGTAGCGCAATGGGCTTTCATTGCTTTCTTCGCGCCAGATTTTTGCGTAGGCCTCGGCCGATTTTTTCGGCCGCGTGTTCAAAATAATGCCACGCAAAATCGGTTGCCAAATAAGCGGCGATGCTTCGATAACGCGGCGGTCGCTCAGAAATTGCTTGAGATAGGGGCGTAAGCCCCTTTTATCAGGACTTTCAGGCGTGCCGAGATTAACCAGCAAAAGGCCGGTTTTACCAAAGGCAATGTCGGGGTGGGTATTGGGCAGCATTACTGAGCCGCTGGTGCGCTCATCAAATCCGGTAGGTCGCAGGAAATATCCAAATGTGCCCAGACTTCCTGAACCGCTTCGACAAGTGCATCTATCATCGCGTCAGTGTGTAAAGGTGAGGGGGTGATGCGAAGCCGCTCCGTGCCGCGGGGCACGGTCGGATAATTGATTGGTTGAATGTAAATATTATGCTCATTGAGCAGACGGTCAGAAGCCGCTTTGCACAAAACTGGATCACCGACCATAAGCGGCACAATATGCGTTTCGGTGCGCAATACCGGCATACCGGCCTGTTCCAGCATGGTTTTCAGCTTTTCGGCGCGTTCTTGATGGCGTTGGCGCAAATCATGGGCTTGCTTGACCAATTTTACGCTTTTAATGGCACCGGCCGCCACAGTGGGCGGCAATGTGGTGGTAAAAATAAAGCCTGGCGCGTAGGAGCGAATGGCATCGACCAGATTCTGCTTGCCGGTAATATAGCCGCCCATAATGCCAAAGGCTTTGGCCAGCGTGCCTTCAATTATATCGATGCGTTGCATGAGATTGTCACGATCGGCAATGCCGCCGCCGCGCGCGCCATACATTCCGACAGCGTGCACTTCATCGAGATAGGTCAGCGCGTCATATTTTTCGGCTAAATCACAAATCGCCTCAATCGGGGCAATATCGCCATCCATGGAATAAACGCTTTCAAAAACAATCAGCTTGGGGCGTGTCGGATCGGCATCCCGCAACAGGCTCTCCAAATGCTCGACATCATTATGTCGCCAAATCAGCTTCGAGCAGCCACTTTGGCGCACACCTTCAATCATTGAGGCATGGTTCAATTCGTCTGACAGAATGAGGCAATCGGGCAGCAATTTGGCGAGCGTTGAAATGGTCGCCTCATTGGAAATATAACCTGAAGTAAAGACCAAAGCGGCCTCTTTATCGTGCAGATCGGCAAGCTCGTTTTCCAATTCAACAATCATATGGTGCGTGCCGGAAATATTGCGTGTGCCGCCTGCGCCCGTGCCCATTGTGTCAATGGCGTGTTTCATGGCATCCATAACTTCGGCATTTTGACCCATGCCCAAATAATCATTGGAACACCAGACAATAACCTCGCGCGGTGGATTGGTCGAATGGTTCATCGCGCGTGGAAAAGCACCGGCGCTGCGCGCCAAATCGGTAAACACGCGATAGCGACCTTCGTCGTGCAATGAGGCCAGCGCATCATCCAAATGTTTGTCGTATTCGACAGCCATTAAAAATCCCTAGTTGCTAACGATAGCTTTAGCCGATTTATCCCGCCTAGACCAGCTTTGCCGGAGAAAAGGCTTATTTGCCGCAGGGTTACTCGTCATCCTTTCGGACAAAGGTAACGGCAAAATATTCTTTGCCATCGAATAAATCGCTGGGTTCGCCCGGCCCGTTAATCATCATATAACGACGCGGCGTTATTTGACCTTCCATGCGATAGCCGCGTGCGCTCATATTGCGGCGATGAAACTCCATCGCGGCAGGGGTAAATTCTTCTGCGAGAACGGTTATCCGTTCAGGTTGTTCTTCATTATCTGCCATTATTTATTCCCTAAAAATTCGTATCGGCCAAAACTAAGGCCTCGACAAACAAATGTCGAGGCCTAGTAATTGCGTCACCCTTGCGGCCTAATATCCGCCCAAATCGGCATAACGGGCGCGGTGGAAATTGCTGTCGCCCAGCATCTGCCCTTGCACGCGGGCGCGTTTCAAATATAACCCCATATCAACCGCATCGGTCATGCCGATACCGCCATGCATTTGCACGCCTTCATTGGTAATCAGCCGCGCTGCTTCGCCGACGCGTGCCTTGGCAAGGCTGGTGACGGCAGGCACATCATTGCGGCGCTCATCGAGAGCTGACAAAGCTTCCAGCACCACGGAGCGGCATATTTCCACCTCGCAGAACATTTCTGCCGCGCGGTGTTTCAATGCTTGGAACGTGCCGATAATCACCCCGAACTGCTTGCGCTCTTTGAGATATTCAAGCGTTGTGTCAAACACCGCTTCAGCGCCGCCCAGCATTTCAGCGGCAATGCAAGCGCGTCCCAAATCCAGCACATTTTCCAATTCGGGATAGGCCGCGCCAATGCTGCCCAAAGCGTCATCGGCACAAACCTCTAAGCCGTCCAGCGATACGATGGCGGCATTGCGGCTATCAACCATATGGGTGCGGGTGACGCTGACGCCCTTGGCATCGGCATCGACCAGAAACATGGACAAACCTTGCGTGTCGCCTGCGGCACCGCTTGTGCGCGCCACGACAATCAGCTTGTCGGCAATGTGGCCGTCAATGACGAATTTCTTCTCGCCCGACAGTTTGTAGCCGTCGCCCGATTTTTCTGCCGCCATGGCGACATTGGCTGGATTGTGGTGATTGGTTTCTTCCAAAGCCAATGCGGTCAGCAATTCACCGCTTGCGATTTTCGGCAAAAGATCATTTTTCTGCCCTTCTGAGCCGGCCGCCATAATCAGGCCTGCGCCCAAAACGGCGGTGGAATAGAGCGGTGAGGCGGCCAGTGTACGCCCCGCTTCGGTCATCACAATGCCCAGACCCATAGGCCCAAAGCCGGTGCCGCCGTGCTCTTCCGGAATTAAAATACCGGCAAAGCCAAGTTCGACAATTTGTTGCCAGACCTCTTTGTCATAGCCCAAATCATCTTCTTCATCGCGCAATTTGCGCAAATTGATCACCGGAACCTGCTCGGTGAAAAAATTCTTCGCCATATCGCGAAGCATGGTCTGTTCGTCAGTCAGCACGAGTGCCATGAGAAATCCCCCCTGATATTCTTGAGAATCCGCAGTGCCGGTTTACGCGTCGGGCAGGCCGAGCACACGTTTGGCAATGACATTGAGCTGCACTTCAGACGTGCCGCCTTCAATGGAATTGCCTTTCGAGCGCAGCCATGAACGGGTGACGGCCAATTCTTTGCTATCAAAGCCTTCGCCTTCCCAGCCCAAAGCCTGCGAGCCCAAAACATCGAGCAGCAATTCAAAGCGGCGCTTGTTCACTTCCGTGCCGTAATATTTGAACATGGCCGACGCCGCGCCCATGCCTTGGCCAGATTTGGCTTCGGCTGATGCGCGTTTCAGCGTCAGGCCGAAAGCTTGCTGGTCCATTTTGTGTTCGGCAATCGCTTGGCGAATACCGGTATCGGCAATTTTCTCGCCATCTGTGCCAAAGTTTTCTTTCGCCACGGTTTCCATGCCGCCCATGGACGCCGCACCGGCGCCCATGCCCATGCCTGAAATCATGCTGCGCTCATGCTCCAGCAAACGCTTGGCAATGGTCCAGCCCTTATTGAGTTCACCGACAAGGTTTTCTTTTGGTACTTTCACATCTGTCAGGAACGTTTCGCAGAACGGCGATGACCCGGAGATTAATTTGATCGGTCGTGCTTCCACGCCTTCATTATCCATATCAATCAGCAAGAAAGAAATGCCGTCATGCTTGACAGTTGTGTCGGTGCGCACGAGGCAGAAAATCATGTCGCATTTATCGGCGTAAGAGGTCCACACCTTTTGGCCATTGACCAGATAATGATCGCCCTTATCTTCGCATTTGGTTTGCAGGCCAGCGAGGTCAGACCCCGCGCCCGGCTCCGAATACCCTTGGCACCAGCGGATTTCGCCTTTGATGATTTCAGGAATATATTTTTGCTTCTGCTTTTCGCTGGCAAATTCCAACAGCGCTGGGCCAAGCATCCAAAGGCCGAAGCTGGTCAGGGCAGGGCGAGCTTTAATGGCGGCCAATTCCTGCTGCAGCACTTTGTTTTCTTCTTTTGACAGGCCACCGCCGCCATATTCGGCAGGCCATTCGGGCGCGGTCCAGCCGCGCGAGGCCATGCGGTCCATCCAAACTTTGGTATCCGGATTGGGATAGCTGGCATTGCGGCCACCCCAGGGCATTTCGCGCTCCGGCATCGGCGTGCGCATCGATTCGGGGCAGTTTTCCTGCAACCAAGCCCGCGTTTCCTCGCGGAATGTGTCTAAAGCGGTCATCTCTGTCTCCTTAAACAATAATTGGAGAAATCATAGCATGACCCTGTTGCTTGGCAAGAGATTGGCCATGCCAATTACGTGGCGGAGTGTCGCGGTAGAAGGGCTAAGAAGCTTCAGCAACCAAAGGGAGCGAAGTCGGCGGTAGAAGCACCTGTTTGCCCGCAGAGCACATCCAGCTTAATCAGCTCTTAATGAAAATATTTACTTTAAGGACACGCAATTGCCTCATGGTATCACAAATCCTTCGAGGTTTGCGCCCGTGCCGGTCGCCACTTGCCGTTTCAAATCAGCGCCTTCTGCATAGCTGCACAGGCTTTCGGCAATCGACATATATCGCGCGCGGTCAGCGCCAAAAGTATGCGCCGCCATATGCGGGGTCAGCAGCACATTATCGAGGCTGTTAAAATCATGTTTCGACCCTTGATAAGGCCCGCCGCGGTCGGGGTCGGGCTCGGTATCGGCGATGTTGACGGGATAGCGATACCAAGTATCAAGCGCTGCGCCGCCAATGCGTTTTGAGGACAGCGCCTCAAACAGCGCGTCTTCTTTAATCACCTCGCCACGCGCCACATTTATGATAAAGGCGCTCTCTTTCATTTGCCCGAAAGCGTCTGCGTCAATCATGCCTTCAGTCTCATCGTTTAAATCGCAGGTCATGATGAGGTAATCGCTTTCGGCCAAAAGCTTCGGCAATTCGGCTTGCGTGCCGATCCAATCGAGTGGGGCAGGGGTTTTGTCGCGCTTGGAGCGCGCCACGGCCGACACGCTCATGCCGAAAGCGGCTGCGCGGCTCGCCACCGCTTGGGCAATTTCACCAAAGCCGACAATGCCGACATGTTTGCCGAGCAAATCGCCGTGTCGTGCCTCGGGTGCCGCATTGCGGCCAGCGCGCCGCCATTTTCCAGCCAGCATATCGCTATGCATGGTGCGCAATTCGAGCGCGTGTTCCAGCATAGTGCCCAGCACATATTCCGCCATTGGTGCGGCATGGCCACCTGCATTGCAGAAAATCAGCCCCTTCGGCAGAAAACCGGCATCGAGCCAATCCGTGCCGACCCAGGGTTGCAGCAGGATTTTGAGATTCGGCGCAGCCATCAGCGCGCCGAAATTGCCCGGCGTCAAAATGAAATCAGCGCTCATCACCGCCGCTTCGCAATCGGCCAGCACCGCGTCGCGCGCCGCTTCATCTCCATCGCAAGCCCATTTGGTGACCTGCCAATCTTTCTGTTTGGCGGCAAAATGTTCTTCAATAATGGGCGCAAATGCCACGCCCATTGCGCCGAAAACGGCTACTTTTTTGGTCATGCGCGCTTCTCGACTTCCTCAACGGCAAATTCAGTTACGCTTTTATAATCGGCTTTGCCATTGGGCGCGCGGAAGGGCGGGCCACCGTGGAACACATGTTTCGGTGTCTTATAAGCAGCCAATTTTTGTTTGCAGAAGATTTTCAGTTCTTCTTCGTCAAATACGCCGCCATCGACGGTTTTGACGACAGCCGTCACCGCTTGGCCCCATTTTTCATCGGGCACACCAACGACCAGCGCATCGTCAATCGCATCGTGCAATTTCAGCGCTTCTTCGACTTCTTCGGGATAAATCTTTTCACCTGCCGAATTGATGCACACCGAACCGCGCCCAAGCAGAGTCAATTCGCCTTCTGGTGAGACGAGGCAATAATCGCCCGGAATGGAGAAGCGCTGGCCGTTAATGGTCTTGAATGTCTTGGCGGTTTTTTCTTCATCTTTGTAATAGCCCAGTGGTATCGGGCCGCCAAAAGCGATAAAGCCGGGGGTTTCGCTGCCCCACGGAATTTCATTATCGTTTTCGTCAAACACTTTGCAGTAGTCATTGGTGGTGAATTTGGCTGTCTTCACCGGCATATCCTTCATGGTGATGGATGAGCCGAAGCCAATGGCTTCCGACGAGCCGAAACTGTCGGCCAACATGCATTCATCGGGCAGATAATCGAGCATCTCTTGCTTCACTTCCATCGACCACATCACGCCGGAGGAGACAATTGAGGCGACCGAAGAGACATCATATCGGCCCGGATTATCTTTCAACTCTTGCAGCATGGGCTTGGCAAAAGCGTCACCGACAATGGCCATATATTCAACACCGCGCCGCTCTACGGTTGACCATAATTCGTGTGAATTGAGCGAGGCCGCTTCAAGCGTCACAATCGTGCCGCCCGCCATCAATACGCCCATTGCGGTAAACAGGCCGGTGCCATGCATGAGCGGGCAAGCCGGAATATAAACCTGACCGGGCCCCTGATTTTTCAAATGCGCGGTCAATTCTTCCAGCGTTTCTGGCACTTCACCCAGCGCGCGCAGCGCCAATGTTTGCGTTTCGCGCAATGCATGATGCTCCCACATCACGCCTTTCGGCATGCCGGTGGTGCCGCCGGTATAAAGAAATAGCAAATCGCTGCCCGAACGCTCAATATCTAAATTGGTGCCATCGCCGTCGGTGGCAAGGCTTTCATAGTCGATAATGCCGTCGGGCAAGTCTTTTCCATCGCCGACTTCAATCCATTGTTTGACTTTTGGAAGGCGCGGGCGTAGCTGCTCAATATTGTCGCGAAACTCTTTGCCGTAAACCACGACCGTGGCATCGGAATTGTCGAAAATATAATGCACCTCATCGGCGACATAGCGGTAATTGACATTCACATGGGTCAGGCGACCGCGAAAACAGGCAATCAGTAGCTCGCTATATTCGGGGCGGTTGCGCATATAAAAACCGACCTTATCACCGGTGTCGGCGTCATTGGCTAGAAGATTACGCGCTAGATTATTGGTGCGCACGCTCATTTCTTGCCACGTGATTTCCCTGTCGCCATGCACCAATGCCAGATGACCTTCAGGCAAAACCGGCACAATCGAATCAATTATATCTCCGAAATTCCACTGCATAATGTCCCTCCCCGTGCGACTGCTATTAGAGCGCCGCCTGCGCTCGGGAAAAAAGCTAAATCCTTAATGCCGCCGTGCCAAGCATTTTTCCGCATAAATTCTTCAATGGTCTGTATATCGGCAGGGTCAAGCCATGCTAAAAGCAGGGCATGGAATCACCGCTCATTTTGCTTTTGGCAGGTTTTGTTGTTCTCGGTCTGGCCGGTGAGGCATTGCTGCGCGGCGCGGTTACGCTGGCCGATAAATTGCGCGTCTCGCCGCTGATTATCGGCCTGACGATTACTGCCTTTGGCACGTCCGCCCCTGAATTGACAGTATCCCTCAATGCTGCGCTTGACGGCCAGCCCGACATTTCCATCGGTAATGTTGTCGGCAGCAATATCGCCAATATTCTTTTGGTTATGGGGGCAATGGCGGTGGTCAGCCCGTTTTTCGTCAATCACGGCACGCTGGCGCGCGATGGCGGCTTTATGATCGGTGTTTCGGCCCTGCTGTTCGTGCTTGGGATGGTGGGTATAATTGATCGCCCTGCCGGTATTGCATTATTCGTCATTCTTATCGGCTTTACCTATTATCTCTACACCTCGGCGCGCGAGGATGAAGACACGGCAGAAGCCGAAGCAGGGGTCGATGAGAACCGCGTGCCCGGCGGCGCATTGGCGGCGGCTATGGTATTGCTGGTCGGCATTGCTGGCGTTGTTTGGGGAGCCGAGTTAATGGTCGATGGCGCGGTTGCTTTGGCGCGACAATTGGGTATATCGGAGGCGGTGATTGCCTTGAGCCTTGTCGCCATCGGCACCAGCCTGCCAGAGCTTGCCGTGTCATTGGTCGCCGCCATGCGCGGCCATGCCGGCCTCGCGGTTGGCAATATTATCGGCAGCAATATTTCTAATATTTTGCTGATTTTGGGTGTCACTTCTATGGTCGCGCCTTTGCCGATATCCGATATGATGGCTATGCGCGATATTCCCATTATGATTGGCGTGGCCTGTCTCGGCTTCATTTTCATGGCTTCAACGCGCGCCATGTCGAGGGTCGAAGGCGGCATCAGCCTGGCCCTTTACGTGGCCTATATAGGTTATATTTTTTCTGCCTAGCCGTCTGTTTTATTGGACAAACCCTGCTTTGCACGCTATCAAAATCGCGCATTCACCATTGGGAGAATCCATGAAACGGAAATTACGACGACGATAATTGTTTTGCTGCCCTTTGGGTGGTGCTTTTTCGTTCGCCAATTTCGTTTCATTTTTAGGGGCAGACCCCCACGGATTAAAGATGACCCAATTTGATATTCTATCGCAAAGTGCCGAGCCGCAAGCGCTCCTTCAGCTTCTTGACATTGCCTTTGGCCCGGGGCGCGTCACGCGCACGGCCGAGAGGTTGCGCGAAGGCAATCGACATATTAGTGAATATGACCGCATGGCGGTGACCAGGACCGATGGCGTGATGGTGGGCGCGATTTCTTTTTGGCCTATCGCGATTGATGAAATGGCGGGCTTATTGCTGGGGCCGCTTGCCGTGCATCCTGACATGCAGGGGCAGGGCGTCGGTTTGGCGTTGATGCAGGATGCGCTGGCGACGATTGATGAAACCCGCTTTGCTTTCACGATTTTGGTCGGCGATTTGCCCTATTATCAAAAATGTGATTTCGCCGTTGCGCCGACATCTGTCAGGCTGCCTGGGCCGGTTGACCCGCAGCGATTGCTGGTGCGCGGTGAGGCAAAGCTGTGCGCCGCGCTCTCGGGCATGGTTCGACGTGCGCCTGATTTGTGCTAGTTTCTCCCTTAACAGGGGAACAACATGTCCGATGAAGCAGCCAATGCATTGATGAAAATCGTTGCCGATGCCGAAAAAGCAGGGGATCCGAAAGGCGGTGAGCGCGGCCTGCCGCCCGTGCATTTATGGGAGCCTGACTACTGTGGCGATATTGGCATGAAAATCGCGCGCGACGGGCAATGGTATTACGATAATTCGCCGATTGGCCGCAAAAAACTGGTGCGCTTGTTCTCAACCATTTTGCGTTATGATGA
>MDTG01299598.1_pt1 | contig 20368 bp, 20 predicted proteins | sample 811421 | NCBI WGS metagenome assembly MDTG01 (sample SAMN05326645, study PRJNA326480) | marine metagenome | isolation source: seawater | place: Pacific Ocean: South East | collected 2011
GGTCATCCCCATAATTATTGACCAGATACTCGAGCTGCTCATGCGTGAACACAGTTGTATCAAAATACAACTTCTTCAAATAACTAGTTGGTGGATTAGGTAAATTACCATAAGAGTCCTTCCGCGCTCCCCATGAATGGTCTATACGACCGGAGTATGCAGGTAAAAATCCACCCCCATGGACTCCTAATATCTTAAGATTTTTGTATCTTTCGAGAAGTCCGTTAAAAATTATGTAATGTAAGGCAACAGTCGTATCCAATGGGTTACCAATTACGTTGGTAAAATAGTAATTACCAAATCTCTTCCCATGAGAAAAACCTAGTGGGTGTAACATTACTGCAAGATCATATTCTTCAACTTTTGCCCAAAATTTATCTAATGAGTCATCAGATATTTCCATGCCATTTACATTTGTCAGAATCTGTAAACCCTTAAGATTTGTCTCTTTCTTTATATAATCAAGTGTATCTAGAGCTATATCCAACTCTTGTAATGGAACGGTTCCAAGACCTACAAATTTATCCGGGTGGGCATCAACCCACTTCATCATGCCATCATTTACTATTCGCGATACTTTATTCGCGTCCTCTCCTTTAGCCATGTAGTAACATTGGTTTGGAACTGAAGCAATCACCTGTTTATCGATGCCTTGAGTTTCTAAAAGTTGAAGACGATCCGGGATACTTGATAATGCAACTGTCCTGTCTGTATCCTGAATTTGCTGAATTTCGAGCGTCTCTGCACTCGAGTCATGCACAAATGGAATATCCCCTAGATTATATAAGGGGCTAATAAAATCATGTGCTTCTGGAATTAATACGTGAGCATGAGTATCGATTACAATTGAGTCCATATCTATTTTACGGGTGGAGACATTTCTTGCAGAAGTAGGGCCATACCTATTTGGACTATCACCTAATTTAGGTGTATCAATTACACTGTGAGACATTTTGATTACCTTTAAAAATTCAATTATGTTATAAGTTTGATACATATTATCTAAAAGAGTCATAAAGTGAAATGAAAAAAAATATTTTGCATAATAAATCACTTGAAGAATTTCATGCAGATATATTGTCTGGAAGGACTTCGATAATTGATGTTACTGAAGAAATAATTGAAAATTATAATTATGGTGAAGTAAGTAAAAGTGCATTTGTAGAATTTAATAAAGACACCATTAAGAACTCGGCGCTTATAATTAACAAAATCAAGAATAACGAATACGCCTTACTTGGAGTCCCTGTATCAATAAAAGACCTTTATGGTGTTAAAGGATATAAAACAAGAGCCGGAACTCCAAAAGAGCTTTCTTCTAAGTGGGAGCTGCAAGGACCAATTGTAAACACCCTCACTTCTAACTACTCACTGATCACAGGAAAAACTCATACCGTAGAATTTGCTTTTGGTGGAGTTGGTATGAACCCACATTGGGGTACACCAATAAATCCATGGGATATTAAAAATCACCGGGTCCCGGGTGGTTCAAGCTCTGGTGCCGGCGTCAGTTTGTGCACTGGGACAGCAGCTCTTGCACTTGGTACTGACACTGCCGGCTCTGTAAGAATACCGGCATCTGTGACAGGAAACGTAGGGCTAAAAACAACAAAAAATAGGTGGTCAACTGATGGTATTGTCCCCTTAAGCAAGAGTTTTGATACGCCGGGTATAATCACTCATACAGTTAAAGACTGCATATATGCTTTTAATGAACTTGATAAAACAAGTCTATATCATAAAAAGGATCGGGAGATCCCTGCTGATAATGAGATTGATTTTACATTTACAGTTTATGACTGGTTCTTTGATAAAAGCAATGATCAAATAAATGATGAGATAAATATTGCAATAAAAAAGATTGAAAAGGGCAATAAATACAAAAAAGTCAATACGCTTAATGAAATTGATGATTCCTATATTCTATTTACAAAAGGTGGTCTGGCCGCAGCTGAATTCGCGTCATTCTTAGATGGTGAAATGCAAGAATTAAAAGCAACACTGGATCCAAACGTTGCCTTTCGTGTAAAAGACATGGAGTCATTTTCTGCAATTGAATTTCTAAAGAGAAAAAATGTACTTGAAAATATGAGTCAGTCTATCAATCAAAAATTTGATGAATTTGATGTGATTATTACGCCAACAGTTCCAATAACAGCCCCAATAGCATCAAGATTAGAGGACCCAAAGAAATACTCTGAAGCAAATGGTTTAATGCTACGTAATACCTCGCCAATCAATTTACTTGGCCTCTGCGCTATAACAATCCCGATTGCACTTGATGGGAGTGGAATTCCAATAGGAATGCAATTAATATCTTCAGCATTCAATGAGTCAAAATTACTCTCAATTGCCTCAAAGATTGAAGGTTTGTTGGGCAATAAGTATAAAACTTTATGATAATAATATTATTTCCTACAGCTTGCTTTCAATAATTCTGATTACATCTGTTGTAATATCTGGCTTTATGCCCAGCCAATGCTTCCATGATAGAGCGGCTTGATTCAATAACATTGGTATACCATTTAGAATTCTACATCCATGACTCTTCGCATCAGTTAATAGTTTCGTTTGAAGTGGATTATAAACCAAATCAACAACGACTGACCCCTGCTGTATTGAAGAAAAATTCAATAAAATGTCATTATTATTCTGCATTCCCTGACTTGTACAATTTATGATTAAATTAAAACTTGAGATATCTTTATTTAATTTTTCCCAGTCCATAAGAGTGATTTCACTCTCAAAAACCTTTTCTAGTGATGCGATACGGTCCTTTGATCTATTTGTGACTGTAATCTGACCGGTTGATTTCATGAGCAAGGAATGAATAACCGCTCTTGATGCTCCACCGGCACCAATCACTAGAACATTCATCTTACCAAAATCAAGATCTTTATCAAATGATAGTAGTCCATCCATGAACCCATCAGCATCCGTGTTAGATCCAATAAGCTTATTATTATCTAAAGTTATACAATTTATCGCACCAATAATCTTCGCACTCTCACTAACTTCGTGCATGTATTTAAATACATTAACTTTATGTGGTATTGTTACGTTGAGCCCCCTGTAGTCTGATATATTATCACTAAACAGCTTATCAAGGCCTGGCTCATCAACTTCGAGTATCTCATAAGTTCCAGATATCCCATGCAACTTCAACCAGTATTCGTGAATTTTTGGAGATAAAGTGTGAGATAAAGGGTAACCGATAATACCTAACTTTAATTTTTTTTTGTTTTTGGAGCTCATAATCAAATGCTTATTTTTTTGTTTTTATATATTAAATATAATATATTTATATTTTATAAATACGTTTTAATGAATTGGAATAAAAATGAATTTTTTCAAAAGTCTCTTTAAAAGAGATGCCCCCATATCAAAAACCCCATCATTTCAAGCAAGTGAACTCCAAACTGCAATATCAAAAATACTGGTTCGTACTGCAAAGATTGATGATGAATTTCATATTCTGGAAGAAGAAAAAATATTAGAGTTGTTACAATCATATTTTAAACTTGAAGTGGATGACTCAAAATCTCTACTGGAAATTGCCATAAGAGAGGAAAAGGAGGCAACTGACCTCTACTCATATACTAGTGTAATAAAGAGAGAACTTGCCTTAAATGATAGGAAAAAGATCATTGAAATGATGTGGCAAATAATTATCACAGATGATAATTTTGATCCGTATGAAAACAACCTTGTTTGGCGGGTTGCGGAATTAATCGGTATAAGTACACGTGAAAGAGTCCAAATCAAAAAGGATTTTTTGAGTGAGATATGAATAATAAGGTACTTATTATCCTTCACCAAGCAACATCTTCCCCAGGTAGGATTGGAATCTTACTAAAATCACGCGGTTATAATCTAATCATAAAAAGACCTGCTCTTGGAGATAAATTACCTGAATCACTCAAGGACGATTATGCTGCAGTTATAATGTTTGGAGGTCCAATGAGCGCCAATGATAAGGATGACTTTATACGGTATGAAAAAAATTGGATCCAAGTTCCACTAATGGAAAATATACCATTTGTTGGTATTTGTCTCGGTGCGCAATTGTTAGCTTGTAGCATTGGAGGATCGATTAAAATAAAAGACCATGTTGAAATAGGGTATTACCCAATAAAACCTACTGAATATGGTAAGGATCTTATTAATTGGCCCCCTTTTGTTCATCAGTGGCATCGCGAGTGGATGGAGCCACCAAGTAAGGCAAAAATTCTGGCTGTTGGTCAACATGATGAACCACAAGCCTTTCAATATTCAGAGCAAGCTTATGGTATACAGTTCCACAGCGAACTAACACTCGCTATGGTAAATCGCTGGCTAGTTAAAGCTGAACACAGACTTACAATGAATGGAGCTCAACAAAGAGAAAGGCATTTTGAAGGCCGATATATGTATGATACCCATGTAAAAACTTGGCTTAATAAATTTTTTGATTTATTATTACAATAATTAATCAGAGAGACTGAAAGGGATAAGAGATGAAAACAGCTGGTTCAGAGCTTGAAGAAGCTAATAAGATTGTACCCAAAATAGATATTGCCGAGGGTATACAAAAACATAAAGCCGGTAAGTCAGTATTTATTGATGTTCGCGACGGCTTGGAGATTAATAAATCTGGGACCATAGTGGGTGCGCTCAGAATTCCAAGGGGATTTATTGAGTTTGCAGCAGATCCAGCTACGCCTCATCACAATTCAGCTCTTCAGAAAGACACGGATATTATCCTTGTGTGTGGCGCCGGTGGTATGGCTGCATTAGCAGGAAGAACTCTTATTGAAATGGGATATAAGTCTGTTTCAAATGTGGGAGGTTTTTCCAATTGGAAAGATGGTGGGGGACCAGTAGAAAATCTATCTGAAGATTAATTAAAGTTTTTTATAATAATATTTTAGTAGGAATTTATTATGTCTAAATATTTATGTGAAGTATGTGGGATGAGTGTCGGCACCATGACTTGCGGTCAGTGCGAGAAAGAACTCACACATAGCACAATCACAAAACCAGATGGAAGCAGTGTACACGTTGCAGAATGCCCCGATGGACATGGAAAAGTAAAATCTCCAATGTGCTGTGGCCGTGATATGACCGCACAGGCTTAATTTTAGCAGACCACATATATTATATGTTCTAATCTTGTTTGCTTAATATCTTAATATCCTGAGTGCCACTTATGTAGTCCAAGATCTGCTTCAGAGAACCTTTCTTTCCCCATAAACTGCTGGTGCCAATAGGGATAGAGTAAATTTGGTCGGCTAACCTCATTCAGCTTATCCAACTCGTCTTCAGTAAGAACCAAATCAGATGAAGGTATGTTCTCTTTAAATTGTTCCTCATTCCTGCCACCAATAGTAAGGGATGTAACCGTTGGTCTACTTAATAACCAAGCTAAAGAAACCTGTGATGGTGGTATTGATCGTTGCTCAGCTATATCAATAATCACATCGATTATATCGTAGAGCTTTGACTCATCGTAAATCGGTGGGTTTTTCCATTTTCTTTCGAAGTGCCTTGAACCATTTGGGCCAGATTCACCTCTTCGAAACTTTCCCGTTAGCAATCCTCCGGCTAATGGACTCCAAACAATTGTTCCAATTTTCTCAGAAATACCAATTGGGATTAATTCATTTTCTGCTTCTCTTGCTTGCAACGAGTAGTGAATTTGTTGACATATGAAACGTTGACGATTACTTTTATCCGCCGCAGCGAGGGCTTTCATTAGATGCCAACCTGAGAAATTTGAGCATCCGATATATCTAACCTTACCATTTCTTACAAGACTATCGAAGGCTTCGGCTATCTCATCTATTGGCGTCATTCCATCCCATTTATGAGCTAAATATACATCTAGTCTATCTGTCTGTAGCCTTTTGAGACTTGCTTCACAGGCTGATATTATATGATGCCTTGAAAGGCCAAGATCATTCGGACCATCTCCCATTGGATTCCATACTTTCGAAGCAATGATCAGTTCCTCTCTTTTACCTTTAATTGCTTCACCGAGAATTTCTTCGGACGCCCCTTTTGCGTACCCATCTGATGTATCGATAAAATTTATTCCTTCGTCTATGCAGAAATCAATATTTCTCTTCGCCTCTTTTACTCCAAGTGAAAATAGAGGTTGAGAAGAGTCTCCTTTTCCATAATTCATTGTTCCAATTGACAAATTTGATACTTTTAAACCTGAGTTTCCGAGTAAGTTATACTTCATTTTTCTTCCTTTTACTTATATCATCATGCATCATTAATAATTGATGCCTGAAATGTGAATATTAATATACTTTCTTTAGCCTTGTAAAGATTTATGGCTCGTGATTGTCGTCATCCTTTATAACACCGGGGTCATCTGGAAGAGTGATATCTTCTGAACTTTGATTTTTCTTAATTTTAATATTTTTTGTGTCCTTTTTCTTTATCTTAATATTGTTTGCTTTTTCTTCAACTATTTCCGTGATCTCGATAATATCTTCAGACTCACTACCAACAATTTCCTTGGGTAATCCATTACCAGGAAGCGCCTTCACTCTTAAAAAATTATCTGCGTATCTATTATTTTCATCTAGTGAATTTATTCGGTGGTCACCCCACTCAAAGATTTTAATTTCGCCAGTCTGTGGTATACACGGGAGCCAAACATCAGATGTGAAATTATCAGCTTTCCAGTTTGTATCATATTTCGTATTCATGGCCTTTATCATCCACTCTTTTGCCTTCGTATTATTATTTTCGAGATTAGAGTCAATTTCAGCCAATAGTTCGTATATTCGTCTGCTGGTATGCTCATTTATATATTTTTCAATAACCTGTTTTGCCCTTTCAAAATTTTTCATGTCTATATAAGCTCTGCATAAAGCAACATCTCCTTCTAAGCCTGAAATTTTAGTTTTTTTAATTAGCTTCTCAATTCTATCAACTCTTTGCTTTGGAGAGATACCGGGATTAACGTAACTCAGGAGATAAGCGAGATCCTCATGTTGTGTTAGCTTCCATATATCGTAAATAATTTTTTCTGCCTTTGTTTTATCCCCCTGCTCAGATAAAATTCGGGCTCCAGTAATCGCAGCAATAATTTGATTCTTATTTAGTTTGATTGCATCTAGTGCCATGCTTAATGACTCATCAGGACTCTCTTCCTCCAGAAATAAGGCGTGCGCAGTTAAAATTATCGACTTATGTATATTGTAGGTTCTTCTCGAAATTAATTTATTAGATAATTTCTTATCAAGTATTTCGGCGGCACTTTTCCAATTCTGAGTCATTAGATAACATTTCAATAACTCATCGATGACCCATGGCTCTGCACTATTATAAGACTCAGCCTCTTTCAATAGCTCAATTGATTTTTGAGGATTTTTTGCACTCTTAGATATTGTGTATAATCCACGGTAACTAAGCATCTTGGTAGTTTCGATTTCCCCCATACTTTGGAAAATTTTATTAAGTGACACATTATCCTTTTTCAAACTCGCATTTTGGGCTTTAAGAAGCAACACCATAACATCCGACTTATTTTTCTTTAGCCTATCAATTTTCTTAATTTCGATATCAGAAGCAATTATATTGCCCGCAGACGCATGCACAAGTCCGTTCATTATTGCATTTTGAACCTTTTCATTCGCTCTCGCCTCCTTAATTTTCTGTATCTTTCCAGGTAACTTGTAAATATATAAAAATGATAAGAAAAGTAATATTGACAATATGATAATCGTTATCGAAGAAATAGTAAATAATATCGGTGAAATTCTGACTTCATAGTCTCCTAATGTAAAAAGAACCTCGCCCGTAAATGAAGCTAACCAGTTAAATGAATATATGAGGGTAATTAATGTGAATGCTAATATAAATATTTTAATCATTTCAACAAGATACCATGGTTAAATTAATTTAGTTCGTACTTTTCTATCAAATACTTAATTTGCTCTAAATATAGTTTACGGTTGTTAATCTTCATAACTAAGACCTCGGTATCCTTGCTAGAATTTAGATCCTCAACCAACGCCTCTGCCACTTTGAGATTATCATTATAAATATTTGTGCGAATTTCATTTAATACATCGGTCTGCTGAGCCTGGCTCTTTCTTTTTATAGAAATTTGATCTTTGATTAGACTATAGATTTTTGAGCTAATGCCGCCATCTCCCTTGTATAAAATTATTTCCTCTTCAAGTAATAATTCTAACTCATTGATTAAATCATTAGGTGTGGGAATAATCTTATCAGAGAGTTTGTTAAGATTAAGGGTAACTGGATCCTCAACTCCAATAATCACCAGAAGCTCTACTTCATTGGAAAAGCTCTTATTATTTGCAATGTTCTGTTCAATCCTATCCAAAACTATTGATATTATACTTTTTTTATTACTTTTATTAAATGAATCATTTAATGGGTCAGGTTCTTGAGCTACAACGGTTGCCTCTATTGTTTTGTTTGAATTATTCTCATTGCTATTGGTTTTAGCTACAACTTGCATGTTATCTCTATAAAGCTCCTCTTCAAAATCAATTTTACTTGTTTCAAAAATTGTTTTTTTCTTATTTTCGGTCTGTACGTATTGTAAAAGTTGATCATTTGCCTCTGTAATAGAGTCATTTTTTTCAGAAATCTCTCTAATCATTGAATTTAATTCAATTACTTGTGATTCAAGTCTGAGTAGTGCTTGATCTTTTTTTTCGAGTTCACGCAATAATTGGTTATTGTCGCTTATTTGGTTCTCAATAATGCCAATTTTCTCATTTTGTTCAGAAATTATATCATTATTCATTAAAGAGATATTGGTTAATTTTGGATTTGATTTTAGAATAAAATAAGCTGCTACTACAAAAATTATTATCAAAACAAGCCAAATAACAGCCTTGCGACTTACTCTTAATCTAGCAAGAACTGATCTCCTCGAGGTCACTCTAGATTTCGATGAACTTGGCTCATCTTGATTTATAGTTACCTTCGGCTTTATTTGTTTTTTTCGAGTATTGGTATTCATAAAATATAAAAGGTCATTTTATAATAAATCCAGAATTGCATCTTCACTTGGATTAACCAAAATTTTTGATTGAATCCCTTCATCTTGAAGTATATTTGCAATATTCCTAGAAATACAGTAAGCCATAATTATTGACGTTTTATTACCTAAATTATATTTCTTTAATGCTTTCAGAAAAATTTTTGCTGTTCTTATTGAATAAATAATGATCGATATTTGCTTGCTATTTTCGAACTCTTCTAATGTTTCTGAATTAAAAGATACCTTTTCTTCTGCTGTATATTCAATGCAATCGTCAATCACGATCCCAGTCCCTTTAAAAATTAATCTTATGTCAATTGTAACATCTCGACCCCTTAAATATAAAATTTTCTCTAAATTTGGCCCTTTAGAGGACTTGAATGCATCAACCAAGTCACTTACACTTTCATAAAATATATACTCATTATCAGGGGCAAAAATTTTAGCTTCTGTGTAGGTCGAACTTCCACAAGCATACACTATCTTTTTTGAGAACTTTTTTCTCTTTTTCGCTAAAGATCTTACCGCGTGTCTACTGGTAAGTATTAATCCTCCATAGTCCACAAAATTTATATCTATTTTCTCATATGAAATTTTAAGCAGCGGATTTACAAGGCAACTTAAACCCTTTGACTCAAAATATTGAAACATCTTTTTTGAGTCTTGTAATGGCCTTGTGATAATAAGCTTCATAATAAGTGATTAACTATTGACTGTCCTCTTTAAGGACTTATCAAAATATTCTAACAGCCTTCTTCCGATATCTCCAGCTATATCCATAACAGTATCTCTTTTGGCATACTCCATTATATTTTCATAAAGTGTACCATCGTCACTAGAAATCATAGTGTTGATTGTAATCTTCTCATCATCATCAAAGTTAGCAAAAGCAGCAATTGGCTGAAAACAAGATCCACCAAAACTTTCAAGAACCTTACGTTCCGCGCAGATACAAATGTAGGACTCAATATGATTCAATTGATCAATAATATCAATTATCTCACTATCATCTTTACGAGCAACCATGCCGATGGCTCCTTGTCCAGCAGCTGGGATCATAAAATCAGTTTCAAGTGGCATAATATTACAATCAGAAAAATTTAATCTCTGGATCCCGGCCATTGCTAAAAAAGTGCCGTCGACCTCTTTGTCCATCAACTTTCGTATTCTCGTCTCGAAATTACCCCTAAACTCAATTATATTTATGTCGCTCCTAATTGATTTTAGAATTGCACTTCTCCTTGGCGAAGAAGTACCCACCAATGAGTTTTTTGGTAACTCGTCAATGCTCTTGATCTTTTTATTCGTTATCAGAGCATCACGTGGATCCATTCTCTTCAGAACGCCCAGTAAATCAATCTCGTCAAGTAAATAACTCTCAAGGTCCTTCACTGAATGTGCAGCTATGTCGATCTTATTGTCTACTAGTGCTTGATCTATTTCTTTTGTAAAAAGTCTTTTACCGTCATAAGGGCCAATGGAGGAGGTTATTATATCTCCAGATGATTTGATTTTTATGATTTCAATATTTTCTTCTTTAGCTAAGTTCCTATTTGTGATCGCTCCAGCGAGAATTTCAGCTTGTCGCATCGCAAGGTTTGTAGATCTTGTGCCTATCCTTATTTTTCTCATAGATGTGATACTAGCCATGACATAAATCAAATCTGATAAAATATTATATTAATAGTTTTATTGATGATATTATCCTATTAATTAGTAGGTTTAGAACAATTCTAATATAATAGCAAACGAAAAAATGATTGTACTTGGGATAGAAACAAGTTGTGATGAAACATGTGCTGCAATACTGGAATATGCAGACATTAGTCAATGTAATATTTTATCTAATATTATTTATTCTCAAATATCAGAGCACAAAGATTATGGCGGTGTTGTTCCTGAGATTGCTGCCCGTTCGCATATCAATAACATTGATGTTGTGATTCAAGAGTCATTTCAAAAAGCAAAATTAAACTTTAATTCTATAGACGCTATTGCCGTTACTTCTGGGCCAGGTTTGAAAGGTGGATTGTTGGTTGGAGTCACATTCGCAAAAACAATGGCAAGTATTTTAAAGAAGCCACTCATCGGAGTAAATCATCTCGAAGGTCACGCTTTAACAATCAGAATGATAGAAAAAATAGAATTTCCCTATCTCCTCTTGCTTGTAACTGGTGGTCACACACAGCTTTTAGTTGTAAAGGGTGTTGGGGATTATGAAAGACTTGGCACAACAATTGATGATGCTCTTGGGGAAGCATACGATAAGGTAGCTAAATCACTAAATCTTGGTTATCCCGGTGGGCCAATTATTGAAAAATTAGCAAAACAAGGTACAGAAAGTCATATAGTGTTTCCCCGCCCTCTTCAAAGATCTAAGGATATGAGTTTCTCATTTTCCGGACTGAAAACAGCAGTGAAGAGAGAAATTGATAAATCTATACCTTTAAGTGAACAATCTCTGTCAAATATTTGCAAAGCATTTCAAGATTCGGTCATAGATATTTTACATACAAAATTAGTAATGGCGGTTGAACATTTCCGAAAAGAATATTCAAGTAACACTAATGTAGTCTTAGCCGGTGGTGTTGCAGCAAATAAAAGTATTTTTTCGGAAATTACGAAGATAAGCAGAGAAAAAGAATTTGGTGTTTTTGTAGCACCTAAAGAACTATGTACAGATAATGCTGCTATGATTGCATGGGCAGGCATAGAGAGGATAAATTCTGGGAATTTGCAAAAAGAAAGTGTTAATGTAAGAACAAGATGGCCATTAGATGAAGATGCCGTTAAAGTTCGAGGGGCAGGAATTAAAGCATGAAAAAATTTGGAATAATTGGGGCTGGCGCGTGGGGAATTGCTCTTGCAATCAGTCTAGAAAAGAATGGGTGCCCAGTGTCATTATGGCACCACAATGAGGGTAAGTCGAAAGAACTTGATCTTGAAAGGAAAGCCCCAAAATTAAATAATATCCGCATAAGTGATAAAATAAAATTTGTACCAACCATTGATGAAATTCTCAGTAATGAAATTCTAATATATGCCTCACCAACTCAAGAATTTGATAGAATTACACAAAGAATTCAAAAAATAAAAACTCTTGAAACGCCTTTGGTCATCACATGCAAGGGTATTGATATTAGCTCTAAGAAACTTCTTACAGATATTAGTAATAAAAACTTACCAGGTTGCATCCCCATGATTTTATCTGGTCCTGGTTTCGCAATTGACCTCGCAAATGGTCTTCCTACAGCTCTTACATTGGCGGCGACATCTAATGAGGCTTTGCGAAATGTTGGAGAGTTGATGGCTAATAATAGTCTTCGGCCATATTATAATGATGACATAATAGGTGTCCAAATTGGTGGCGCTCTTAAAAACATAATTGCCATTGCGACAGGCATTGCGATGGGTAAGAGATTAGGCGATGGCGCTATTGCATCATTAATCACAAGAGGTATGAATGAAATTATTACATTTGGGATGGCTATGGGGGCAAAAAGAGAGACATTTTTCGGTCTTTCTGGCATTGGAGATCTTGTATTGACGGCTACAAATATGAAGTCGAGAAATACTAAACTTGGAAATCAGATAGGGGTCTCAAATGGGCTAAAAAATACACCCGAAGACCTGACTGAGGGTTTCTACACAACGAGTGCTGTTTATAAGATTTCAAAAGAAAAGAATATTAAACTCCCAATAATTGATGCAGTATATAATATATTGTATAATAATGGCTCTGTTGATAATGAAATTGGCTTATTAATGAATAGACCTCTTCGGGATGAGAATACGAATAAGAGTTGATGATGGCATACTGGCTTTTTAAATCTGAACCGAATACATGGTCATGGTGTGATCAAATTAATGTAGGTTCTGTAGGAACAGAATGGGATGGCGTGAGGAACTACCAAGCGAGGAATAATATGGATAAGATGATGGTTAATGATTTGGGTTTCTTTTATCATTCTGTCAAAGAAAGGACTATTGTTGGGATAGTGAAGGTTATCGCTGAGGCTCATAATGACACAACAACAAATAATGATACATGGCGATGTGTTGACCTCGCATACCATAGTAGCTTCAAGAACCCAGTGAGCCTAGATACAATAAAAGATACACCATCTTTAAGTGATATGGTGCTTGTCAAAAACTCCAGATTGTCAGTTCAACCTGTGAGTGAAAAAGAGTGGGATATTATCTGTAATATTGGTCAACCACAATAATGTAATAAAGATGAACAATTATAACGGAAATAAAGTTGATAAAATTTGGGCAGAGAATGCCTACATAGATCGAAAAAAATATGACGCGCTATATCTCGAGAGTATCAGTAGGCCGGAAGAATTTTGGGCAGTTCATGGGCAGAGAATTGATTGGATTAAACCATATACAAAGATAAAAAATACATCCTACAAAAAGAATAATATCGACATTCGGTGGTTTGAAGATGGAACATTGAATGTATCGGAAAATTGTATAGATCGACATCTGAAAAATAATGCGCAGAAAAAGGCTATTATTTGGGAGAGTGATGACGGTAAAGAAACACGTACATATAATTACCAACAGCTTCATGAAGAAGTATGCAAATTTGCAAATATTCTAAAAAAACTCGGTACAAAGAAAAGTGACAGAGTCACAATTTATATGCCAATGATACCTGAAGCTACATTCGCGATGCTAGCGTGTGCGAGAATCGGTGCAATCCACTCAGTCGTTTTTGGTGGCTTCCCCCCGGAAGCTCTTGCAGGAAGAATTCATGATTGCAAATCAAAAATAATAATTACAGCAGATGAAGGGATACGTGGTGAGAAAATTATACCACTCAAAGAAAATGTTGATAATGCAATTAAAATTGCCAATAAACTTGGTACAAAAGTTAAAAAAACCATAGTTGTTAGAAGAACGGGTAATGAAATCCCTTGGACACACAGTATTGACAATTGGTATCATGATGAAAGAAAAATAGCTTCAAATTTCTGTAGCCCCGAGGAGATAGGCGCTGAGCACCCACTTTTCATCTTATATACTTCAGGATCTACTGGTAAACCAAAAGGGGTTCTTCATACTTCTGGTGGTTACCTTGTTTATGCATCAATAACTCACCAATATATTTTTGACTATAAGCCTGATGACATATATTGGTGTGCCGCAGATGTAGGATGGATCACTGGGCATAGTTATATAGTATATGGGCCACTATCCAATGCAGCTACAATATTAATGTATGAGGGCCTTCCAAATTATCCAAATGCATCAAGATGCTGGGAAATCATTGATAAACACTCAGTAAGCATTTTTTACACTGCACCAACTGCAATTAGGTCTCTAATGGGCGCTGGAGACGAATATGTCAAGTGTACTAACCGTTCAAGTTTGAGGCTCCTTGGGACCGTTGGCGAGCCGATCAACCCTGAGGCATGGAATTGGTATTATAATGTTGTTGGCGAAAAAAAATCACCAATAGTTGATACATGGTGGCAAACAGAAACAGGCGGTATAATGATTTCACCTCTTCCAGGAGCCATTGATCAGAAACCAGGATCTGCGACTTTACCTTTTTTTGGAATAAAACCTGCGATTGTTGATGCTGACGGGAAAATATTAGAAGATGAATGCAGTGGTAATTTAGTAATATGCGACTCCTGGCCAGGACAAATGAGGACTGTGTATGGTGATCATGAAAGATTTGAAAGTACATATTTTTCAACTTATGATGAGATGTACTTTACAGGGGATGGATGCCGGAGGGACTCCGATGGTTATTACTGGATAACAGGCAGAGTTGATGATGTCATAAATGTTTCTGGCCATAGACTTGGAACTGCTGAAGTAGAATCAGCTATAGTGTCTAACAAAAAAGTATCCGAGTCTGCTGTAGTAGGTTTCCCCCACAATATTAAAGGGCAAGGTATATACGCTTTTGTAACTTTAAAAGCAGGGATTGATTATCAAGATCAATCTATTGCAACAGAGCTTATTGGAACTGTTAGAGAGATAATTGGTCCGATTGCGTCACCAGACCATATACAAATTACACCGGCCTTGCCTAAAACTAGGTCAGGGAAAATAATGCGACGCATATTACGCAAAATTGCTGAAAATAATTTCAGTGACTTGGGGGATACATCAACATTGGCAGACCCAACGGTTGTTGATGAACTTATAAAAAATAGAAAAAATAAGTAATTAGAAATCCGAGGTTATACCCTTTTTTTCCCAGTCCCCGTATCTTGTAGGCTCGGGACCTTCTGGTCCATCTATTTCCTTGGGCATATCGACAGCTTTATTTCTATCTTTCTTTCTTCTCTCTTCGGCCTCCTTAAGTGCCCTTTTTGCAGCAGGTGTAAGTCTATCTTTATTCATTTCATATATTTTTTTTATTATTATTACATTTAACAGTATAAATATAATCTATAAAAAGAAAATTTAAATATGAATAGCATTACGAAAACTACTAAAGCAGATGAAAAAGGTTATAAATCCAGAGCCCTTGCTCTAGATATACTAATTGATGTGCACCAGAGAGGTGCAAGTGCAGATGATAGATTTGAATATTACCTCAAAAAAAATAGTAGCCAGAATTTACAAAAAGAAGATATTGCTCATTGTAAAACAATGGTGATGACAACCCTCAGGCGATGGGGACATATAGAACAGATATTAGATAAATATCTCAAAAAACCAATTGAGGAGCACTCTCCGCGAGTTCATCTAATTATGATGATTGCAATCTGCCAAATAATATTCATGGAATCCCCGCCGTATGCTGTAGTTAATATCGCTATAATACAAACTAAAAATGATAAAAAATCATATAAATTAAAGAATCTCGTCAACGCCATATTAAGAAGAGTTAGTAACGAAAAAGATCAGTTCGTGGTTGATCAATTCGACAATAAGGAACTTGTACCCAGATGGATGAGAGATAAGTGGAAGAATGACTACTCCCCAAATGAAATAGACCAAATAGTGAACTCATTGGTAATTGTGCCGCCATTAGACATAACATTAAAAAAAGATGACATAAAAATTGCTGAAGATATTGATGGGCGAAGTGTGATACCAGGAAATATTAGACTCAATAAATTTGGATTTATTCCAGATATAAAATACTATAATGATGGCAAGTGGTGGGTTCAGGATGTAGCAGCAACCATACCTGTTAAACTCATTGAAAGTGCAATACATAACAAGCATTTTGCAGATCTATGTGCAGCCCCTGGAGGCAAAACAGCCAATTTGATAGATGCTGGAGCAAAGGTTACAGCAGTTGATAGCAATATTGATAGAATTGATATTTTAAAAAGAAATCTTAGAAGACTAAATTTTGAAGCAGATATTGTTCACGCAGATAGTACGAAATGGCGCCCGGAATTAAAATTTGATGGTGTCTTGATAGATGCACCATGTAGTTCTACAGGTGTCATTAGAAGAAACCCTGATATACTAAGAAGAGAAGAGCATAACCTCGATTATCTCACAAATCTTCAGCATAAACTGCTTATTAATGGAATAGAGATCCTTAAAACAGATGGATTGCTAATATACTGTACATGCTCACTAGAAAAGGAAGAGGGTGAATACCAAATTGAAAGAATCCTTAATGAGAGAAACGACATTACAATTAGAAAAATTGGTAAGAAAGATATTAGTATATTTCAAGAATTCATTCACCCCAAGGGTTATTTGCGTATTTTGCCTAATACAATAGCGGATGGTGGAAATGATGGTTTCTTTATTTCCATTCTCCAGAAAAAATAATAATATTAATTTGTATTTATATAAATCAGGAGTATTTCAATGCCAATTTTTCGGAAAAATGAGATGGAGGCCACGCCGGATGTAGCTAGACCACATATAAAAATGATCCAATATGCTGGGGATCTCCTTAAAGTGGGTATTGTAACCTATAAACAGGGTGATGTTCCGCCCCCACATTACCACCCAAATGATGAACAATGGATATATATACTCGCTGGCAGACTGGCAGTCTTGCTGGGAGATGAAACGACGACCGCAGATGCTGGCGATTTAATTTTTATCCCCAGAAATACCGTTCACGGCATACGACTATTAGATAGTGAGTGTACATTCTTTGCATGTAAAAATAAATCAGGAACGGGTGGCTTGAGTGAAGACTATACCGATGTGACTAATCTTGATGAATTAATAAAGAGACTCGAGATGCAAGAATAATTTTAATGCATAACTCAAACTTTAAGGAAATAACTGGTTATGAACGATAATCTTATAAAGATAAAACGTGCCCTCATTAGTGTTTTTGATAAAACAAATATAGTAAGGCTTGCTGAATGCCTTGCCGAACTAGATATAGAAATTGTCTCCACAGGGGGTACAGCAAGATTACTAGTTGATAATAATATTAAAGTCACTCAAATCGATGAAATCACAAAATTCCCTGAGATCTTGGGTGGTAGAGTTAAAACATTGCATCCAAATATATATGCAGGATTGCTGTCAAGGTTGAATAATTCCGGTGATAAAAAAACAATAGAGGAATTTGACATAGAGGAATTTGACCTTGTGGTTGTAAACTTATACCCTTTCCAAAAAATAGTCGAAAGTACCGAAGATATTACTGAAATTATTGAAAATATTGATATTGGTGGGCCTTCGATGATAAGAGCGTCTGCAAAAAATTATCCGAGAGTAACTGTAGTAACTGAAACGCATTCATATGATGATCTAGTTAAAAAATTAAAGAAAAATGGAGGGTTATTACAAAGTGAGAGAATGTCGCTCGCAGCAGATGCTATCAAACTAACGTATAATTATGACAGAATAATTTCAAATTGGTTTGAAAATTACCTTCATCCTGAGCAAGAAAATCAATCATCTACTGAAATAATAACTGAAAGAAAATTAAGATATGGCGAAAACCCTCATCAATCAGGTGAATTACAAATTAATTCAAAAAGTGGGCTTGGTTCTATTGAACAATTACAAGGAAAAGAGTTATCTTATAATAATATTAATGATATTGATGCAGCTCTACAGCTTATAGACGATTTTAAAAAAGATAGACCTACATTCGCTATAATCAAGCACGCTAACCCATGTGGTGTAGCGCAGAGAGATGCATTAGTTACCTCATATATTGATGCACTATCTTGTGATCCAACGAGTGCTTTTGGGGGTATTTTAATAGCTAATGTGACTATTGACGCAGAGACTGCATCAGAAATCGTAAAAATTTTTTCGGAAGTTGTTATTGCACCTAATTTTTCTGATGACGCAATAAAAATACTATCTGATAAGCAAAATCTGAGGGTAGTTAAGTTTAATATAATCAATAACGGAAAATCAGATAATAAATTACTCAAGTCAGTCTTTGGTGGATATTTAGTTCAAGAAAGAGACCAATTTATAATTGATGAGAGTGAATTAAAGACTGTCACTTTCAAGAAACCTAATGCTAAGCAGATCGAAGATTTAATATTCGCATTCAAAGTCGTGAAGCATGTAAAATCTAATGCTATTGTTTATGTAAAGAATACGAAAACAATTGCCATCGGTGCGGGTCAGACTAGTCGCGTCGACTCATCAAGAATTGCAATACAAAAATTTTATGAAAATATAAATGACGAAAAGCAAAGAAATGGGTGCGTCATTGCATCTGATGCATTTTTTCCATTTTCTGACGGATTAGATGAAGCCATCAAATTTGGTGCAAGTGCTGTTATCCAACCGGGAGGTTCAATAAGAGATGAAGAGGTTATCGAAACAGCAAATAACGCTGGACTGTCAATGGTGTTTACTGGATTTAGACATTTTAAGCACTGATAATCAAATATAATCACTTAGCCTTGTTGGTAAAAATCTGCCTATATTTTGTTTTCCCTTGATTTTGTTGTTTTTAACAATTGTATGCCCTCTCAATAGAACCTCGTCCGGCCAACAAAATACTTCTAATCCGGAGTATGGGTTATATTTTGACCCATCAACAACCATATCGTCTCCGAGTATAACTTTTTTATCTTTGTTCCATATTGTAATATCAGCATCGGAACCAATTTTAATTTCGCCCTTTTTTGGATAGAGACCATATATTTTTGCTGGCATTGTTGAAGTTATTTGAACAAAATCATGTAAATTTAAATTGCACTGCTTTCTTAACACCTTAGAGAGAATAATAGGCAGCCTCCAATGGAGCCCAGGCATACCATTTGGTATTTCTTTGAAGCTAGGGTTGTTGCCCATAAAAAATTTGCCTTTTTCGTCAAAACTGTATGGTGCGTGATCTGATGATACTAAATCAAGAGTCTTATCCTCAATACCGCGCCACAGCGCTTCAGAGTCACTCTTATCACGGATTGGCGGGCTGCAGATCCACTTAGCGGCTTCTTTTTTATTAGTTTGATTCAATAAACTTGAGTTCAGAGAGAGATATTGAGTGCATGTTTCAGCAAAAAAATGCACCCCTCTTAGCTTACCTCTTTTAATTTCATTGAGACCTTTTTCTGAAGAAACATGAAAAATCATTACGGGTTGTTTAGTATCTTCGGACATTCTTATGATCCTCTTAAAAGCATCTACTTCCCCGTCTACTGGATGGCTATCTGTATGATACTTCGGATGTATGCAGCCATTATCAAGTAATTCTTTTACTTTTTTGGTGATCATTTCATGGTTTTCAGCATGAACCGAAACCATTGCCCCACATTTTTTCGCCTGCTCAAGTATTCTTTGAATACTATTATCATCAATTCTTAATCTGTCATAGGTCATGAATATCTTTATTGAACTATGACCATCTCCGATCAATTTTGGTAGTTGAAAATCAATTACATCATCGGAGGGTCCAGCAATGATCATATGCATGGAGTAATCTACAATCGCATTATTTTCGGCTAACTCATGATATTCTTGGACAATCTTCATTAGGGAGTCGCCCTCATACTGAGCTGCAAATGGAATGACAGTAGTATTTCCTCCAAGCGCGGCCGCAGTTGTAGCGGAGAGAAATGTATCAGAATTTACTAATCCAGATGCTGATCTCTGTTCAATATGACAATGACTATCAATGCCTCCTGGGAGCACTAATTTATCTGTTGCATCTATTTCTCGATCCGCTGATACATTTATGTTATTTTCTATTCTTTCTATTATCTGATCCTCTATTAGTACATCCGTGACCCCAACAAAATCAGAGTGGACAACGGTTCCATTTTTAATTAAAATTTTTTGATGTGACATTTTCTAAAACCTCAACTGAAAAAAATTGGGTATGAAGTTTTGATGATGGAGCGGGCGATGAGATTCGAACTCACGACCCCAACCTTGGCAAGGTTGTGCTCTACCACTGAGCTACGCCCGCTTATTAGA
>MDTG01258429.1_pt1 | contig 20366 bp, 19 predicted proteins | sample 811421 | NCBI WGS metagenome assembly MDTG01 (sample SAMN05326645, study PRJNA326480) | marine metagenome | isolation source: seawater | place: Pacific Ocean: South East | collected 2011
TAGATTAAATGGCTACGGTGGATTTAAATATGATGGAAGATGGTTAAAATTATTACCAAAGTTGATTAAAAGATATAAATTAACCTCTAAATCTAAAGTTTTAGACTTAGGGTGTAAAAAAGGTTTTTTGCTAAAAGATTTGAATATTCTATTACCAGGTATTAAATCTTATGGAATTGAAAATCATTCATATGCTTTAAAAAAAGCGATAAATTGTAAAAGTAAATTAATTAGATCAGAATATACAAAGCTGCCATTTAAAAATAAATCTTTAGATTTTGTTATTGCATTTAATTCTTTATACATGCAAAATTTGGGTGACGTCATCAAATCTTTAAAAGAGATTCAGAGAGTTTCAAAAAATAGTTATGTAGTTTTGGCATCTGGAGAAAACGATAAGGAACGAAATAAGTTTTATAGATGGACTTTAATTGGAACAACAATTCTCCTCAAAAAGGAGTGGAAAACCTTGTTTAGAAAAATTAAATTTAAGGGCGATTATTATTTTTCTTCAGCAAAATCGTTAGGTGTCTAATTTGTAATTATATAACAATAATTAAATAATGAGAGTCGCAGATTTTGTAATAAAATTTCTTGAAGAAAAAAAAATTAGCACAGTTTTTACTGTTAGTGGCGGTGGTTCAATTTTTCTTTGTGATGCTTTATATAAGTCAAAAAGACTAAATTACGTATCGTGTCATCATGAACAGGCAGTGTCATTTGCAACTGAAAGTTTTTCAAGGGTAAATAGCAAACCTGGTGCCGCTATAATAACCACAGGTCCTGGCGGAACTAATTGCACTACTGGAGTTGCTTGTTGTTGGATAGACTCTGTTCCATCAATTTTTATTTCAGGTCAGGTATATTTAAATCAAACAATAAAAAATACCGGGGTAAGACAGGTAGGAGTCCAAGAATTTGATATTATAAGTATGGTAAAATCCTGCACAAAATATGCTGTAATGATCAAAGATCCAAATTCTATAAAATATCATTTAGAAAAAGCATATTTTTTAACAAATCATAAGCGACCAGGCCCAGTTTGGATTGATATTCCCGCTAATATTCAAAATGCCCAAATAGATCCAAGAAAACTGAAAGGCTTTAGTCAAAATAAAAATAAAAAGACTCTCAAAAATAAAAATCTAGATAAAAAAATTAAAAGAGTTGCAGACATGATGATAAAAAGTAAAAGACCATTAATTCATTTAGGACAAGGAGTAAAAATTTCAAAAGCTGAAAATTATTTGAGAAAAATAATTGAAAAGTACAAAATTCCTTTTGCTTTAACTTGGAATGCTTCAGATTTGATGGAGTCTAGCCACAAATATTATGCGGGCCGACCAGGAGCTTTTGCAGAAAGAGGATCAAATTTTATTATCCAAAATTGCGATTTTTATTTAGCTATTGGGACTAGACTGCCATTCATGGTAACAGGATATAATTCAAAGGATTTTGCAAGAAAAGCAAAAAAAATTATGGTTGATATAGATCCAAAAGAACTAAAAAATAGTAATGTAAATCTTGATGAAAAAATCTGTTGTGATGCAAAATATTTTCTAAAAACATTATTTAAATTTCTTGGAAATAAAATAATTTTTTCAGATAAATGGTTAACTTACTGTAAAGATATTAGAAAAAAATATCCAATTGTCTTAGAGGAATTTAGAAAACAAAAAAAATATATAAATTCTTATGATTTTGTTGATAATTTATCAAATGTTTTAAATAGAGAAGATATTATAGTAACTGACATGGGATTGTCATTTGTCGGGACTCATCAAACTTTTAGAATAAAAAATGGACAAAAATTATTTACAAATTCTGGGCATGCTCCAATGGGTTGGGGTTTACCCGCAGCTATTGGTGCAAGTTTTGCATCGAAAAATAAAAAAATAATCTGTTTAACTGGAGAAGGTGGATTGCAAATGAATATTCAAGAATTTGCAACTATCATGCATCATCAATTACCCATAAAAACATTTATTTATAACAATGGTGGATATTTGACGATCAAACAGACACAGCAATTAGGTTTTAAGAGCCGAATTATGGGATCAACCTACGATACTGGCCTATCTTTTCCAAATTATAAAAAAATTGCTGAGTCTCATAAAATCCAGTACGTAAAAATAAAAAACAATATAAATTTGAAAGACAAGTTAAAAAAGATTCTTAATCACAATAAACCAGTTGTTTGTGAATTAATAATGGATAATGAGCAAGAGCAAATGCCAAAAGCCATTAACAAGAGACTTCCTAATGGAAAGTCAGTTGCTACAAAGTTCGAGGACATGTATCCCTTTTTACCTTTTGACGAAATCAAAAAAAATATGTTATAAAATATTATGAAAGCCATTATAATTTCAGGTAATCTTGCTCAAGATCACGAATTCATTTATCCCTACTATAGATTACTTGAGGAAGGAATTGAAGTTGATGTTTGTATGCTTGAAGGAAAGCCAGTTAAAGGTTTTTTAGGAACCACTCTTCCACCTAACAAAGATCAAAAAGTTAAGAATATTAATCAGGTTAAAACAAAAGATTACAATATTCTAGTATTACCAGGTGGAGTTAAAGCTATGGAGAAAGTCAGACAAGAAAAAAAAATAATTAAATTTATTTCAGATTTTAACAAAGAAAAAAAAGTAATTGCTTGTATTTGTAGTGGCGCTCAACTTTTAATATCTGCAAAAGTTGTTAAAAATAGAAATATTGCTGGCTACTATAGTATGAAAGATGATTTAATAAACGCTGGAGCAAATTATACTGACATGCCGGCTGTTGTAGATAAAAACATAGTTACAACCGCTCATTATAAGGATATGGGACCTTGGATGAGAGAAGTCATAAAGAAAATAAAATAATTGAATTTAAAAATGAAAATTCCCTATGTAAATCTAAATTTACAATGGCAAAATGAAAAAAAAACTTTACTTAAATTAATTGATAAGTCTCTTGGGGAAGAAAACTGGGTAGGAGGTAAATCAGTCGAAATTTTTGAGAGTAAAATTGCTAAATTTTGTAAAACAAAATACTCTGCAGCCTTAAACAGCGGGACTGATGCGCTTACATTGGCTTTACATTTACTTGGTGTCCGAAAAGGAGATGAAGTTATTACAACACCCAATACTTTTATCGCTACAGTTTCAGTAATTGTACATTTAGGAGCAAAGCCAGTTTTTGCAGATGTACTGCGAGATCAATCTATGGACCCACAAAAATTGGAAAAAGTAATAACAAAAAAAACCAAAGCTATAATTCCAGTTTATCTATCTGGAAGAATTTCAAATATGTTCAAAATAAATAAAATAGCTAAAAAATATAAAATACCTGTTATAGAAGATGCTGCTCAGGCGATTGGTTCAAAATATTTTAAAAAACCTTCAGGATCTATAGGTGATATTGGGTGTTTTTCAGCTCATCCACTTAAAAATCTTAACGCTATTGGTGATTCTGGTTTTATTACCACAAATAACAAATTGATTTATGAAAAAATTGTTGAGTTGCGAAATCATGGAATGGTTAAAAGAAATAAAATAAATAATTTTGGATATGTCTCTAGAATGGATAATTTACAAGCAACAGTTTTAAATTTTAGATTAAAAAATCTAGATAAAATTATTATTAAAAGAAGAAAAAATTTTGAGAATTATAAAAAATATCTTAATAGGAACTTTGTATACTTTCCTGATGAGGAAAAACATCAATATAATTCATATCATACATTTGTTGTGCAAGTAAAAAAGAGAGATAAACTGAAAAAATACCTTAAGACTAAAAATATAGATACTGCTATCCATTATCCAATACCAATTCACCTTCAGCCTGCTTCAAAATATCTTGGATATAAAAAAGGTGATTTTAAGTCTGCAGAAGCTCAATCAAAAAAAATTTTAACTCTTCCTATAAATCAATTTTTAAAAGAAACTGAAATAAAATATATCTCTGAAAAGATCAATTTATTCTACGAAAAAAATTTGTAATTTGATTATTATCTCATGCATAAAATTGTTGTTTGTATTCAATTGTTGATTCTGTCTCCCATAATCTTTTTTGCTATTATTTTGAGATTTTTTTTTAAAATTCAAATTATTGAAATTGAGACGCGGGCAATCGGTCATATGTCATTACCAATTGAGGTTTTTTTAAGCGAAATTTCAAACAAGATTCATAAGAAAGGAATTTATCTTGCTTTTCAAAATCCTACTATCGCCAATAAATTTTTATTTAAGAAAATAAAAAAAAAATTTTTAGTTCTACCGAGATTTGTTGTTGAACCAATATATTTATTTTTTAACAGTAGATTTATATATAATTTAATAGGTAAAAAATTTACTTCAGATTTTAGGCACTGGAAAAAAAGAAAAATAGTAAATTTAAGTAATTGGCAGGAACAGGATATATATGATGTTTTACCCAAAACTAAACCATCAATTTCTTTTGATAATAGTGAAATTATTTTAGGAAACAAATTATTATCTAAACTAGGAATTAATACAGAAAAAAACCAATATGTATGTTTGCACCATAGAACACCACACTTTTTTTTTAAAAACAAAATTATAAGTGAATTCAAATATAATTTAAGAGATTTACGAAATGAAAATTATTTAAAAACGTTTGATTATTTAAAAGCTAATAATTTAAAAGTTGTGTCAATGGGAGAAAAAATAAAAAATCAAGATATAGATGAAGTTATTTATTATAATACTGAAAATCTAAAGGACGATTTTTTAGATATATTTCTTCTATTTAATTGTAAATTTATGATAAGTGATGGGTCTGGAATATCGAATGTGCCATTACTGAATAGAAGAAAAAGATTATATATCAATTTTGCTCAAATTTTTTCTATAAATTTGTCTGATAGTATTTACACTCCTTTTATATTACCTAAAAAATTCAAAAAATTGGACACAAATAAATATTTGCCATACTCAGTTGTTCTAAAAAAAAAATTATCTGAAATTACTTATGTAGATGAATTAAATAAACTTGGTTACGATATCGAAGATAATTCTGAGGATGATATATTTAATGCAACAAAAGAAATGAATTATTTTTTAGACAACAACGATTACCTGTATTATGACTCAAATTTAGAAAAAAAGTTTAATAAATTGCTAGAAAAAAATACAAATTCAACCTTAAAAAAAAGTAAAATCCCTTTCTCTTATTTAAAAAGTAATTTAGAGCTGTTTGATTAATAAATGAAAAAAAAAACATTTTGTTTTGATTTAGATAATACTTTATGTACAACTAAAGACAAATATTATGGTAAATCAAAACCTAAGAAAGGTGCTATAAAAACACTAAATTATCTTTATTCAAAAGGTCATATTGTTAAAATATATACTGCAAGATTTATGGGTAGATCTAATGATGAATTAAGAAATCATAAAAAATTATACTCTGAGGTATCTAAACAATTAAAAAATTTTGGGATTAAATACCACAAACTTTTTTTATCAAAACCGTCGGCTGATACTTATATTGATGATAAAGCTTATGGGTATTCTCGTTCTTGGATTAAAAAATTTAGAAAAAAATTTTAAAAAATATTGTGATAAAAGTTGCTTTTTTATTTGATAAATCAAATCCCTGGATATTTAAAAAATTTAAAAATAATAAAAACTTATTTAAAAAAAAAATAAAATATAAATTTTTTTTTAAATATAAAAAAATTAAAAAATATGACTTGGTTGTAGTCCTAGGGAATACCAAGATTTTACCACGTAAATTCGTTAAAGATAACCAAGTTTTCGTTACCCATGGAAGCTTTTTACCAGAATATAGAGGGTTTGCTCCTATCCAAAGACAAATTTTAGATAAAAAAAAAATAGTTGGAATGACTTTATTTAAAGCATCACCAAAACTTGATTCAGGCCCAATAGTTTTTCAAAAAAAAATTAAATTCAGTGGACTGGAACTTTATGAAGAAATTCGCGAAAAACAATATTTAGCCCAACTAGGTATTTTAGAAAAATTATTTTCAAGATATCCAAAAATAAAATACAAAAAACAACCAGAAAAAAAAGGAAAAATTTTCAAAAAAAGAAAACCAGAGGACCAGAAATTAGACATCAATAAATCAATTAAAGAACAGTTTAATCTCTTAAGAATATCCAACAATAATTTATGGCCTGCTTTTTTTAATTACAAAAAAAAAAAATTTATAATAAAAATTTATAAAAATGATAAGTGAAATTTTAAAAAAAAAAAATAAACCAGTCTTTATTGGTGAAATTTCTTGTAATCACAACGGTAAATTAATTAATGCAAAAAAAATAATTAAATTAGCAAAAAAAAATAAAGTAGATTTTGTTAAACTTCAAACTTACACTCCAGATACAATAACACTCAAAAGTAAAAAAAAAGATTTCATTATAAAAACTGGACTTTGGAAAGGTTATAAACTTTGGGATCTTTATAACTCTGCTCAAACACCGTTTGAATGGCAAAAAGAATTATTTAATTACGCAAAAAAAAATAATATAAGATGTTTTAGTACACCCTTTGATGAAACAGCTGTAGATCTTTTAGAGGAAATTAGTTGCCCTTTATATAAAGTTGCATCTTTTGAAATAAATCATATTCCTTTAATTCAAAAAATCTCAAAAACAAAAAAACCTATGATAATTTCAACTGGTGTTGCAAATTTAAAAGAAATAGAAACAGCGATGAACACAGCGGTCAAAGGTGGCAGCAAAGAAGTATCATTATTATATTGTGTAAGTAATTATCCTTCAAGAATAGATGACTTTAATTTTAAAAATATCGAAATTATGAAAAAAAATTTTGGATGTATTGTGGGCTTCTCAGATCATTCTATTGATAACAGAATTTCATTTTCAGCAGTTCTAAGCGGAGCAGATATTGTTGAGAAACACATAGCATTAAATAATCAAATAGATGGTCATGACATCAAATTTTCAATAAAAGGAGATGAAATTTTAAATTTTAGAAAAAATATTGACATTGCTTGGAGTCTTCGAGGAAAAAATTATTTTTATAGAAATAAATCTGAGTTAAAAAGTTTGATTTATAGAAGATCTATCTATGCATCAAAAAAAATAGCTAAAGGTGAAAAATTTAGTAGAAATAATGTTAAAATAGTGCGACCAGGATTTGGTTTAAATCCAAAATACTTTTTAAGATTAATTAACAAAAAATCTAAAAATAATTATGAATTTGGGTCGAAAATAAAAAAAACTGAAATTATTTGAGAAAAATGTTGCTTAATTTAAACCTATATATATTTTAAATTTCGTTATTGCGATTATGAAAAAAAATTATATTAAAATCATTGACGAAATCCAAAAGGTAAGATCTAAAAATAATGTAAATTGGATGAATATTCTTAAATTAGCATTTAATCTGGATCCAAAAAAAACTGCAAAGATAATGAAAAAAATTAATTATGATGACAGAAAAATTGCAAAATTATTAAATAAACTTTCTTCTAAATAATTGAATATTATTTAAATGCCAATCCCATACGGAAAACAATTCATTGATCAAAGTGACATTAGGCAAGTATCTAAATCGCTTAGAAATAGGTTGATAACAACAGGTAAATTTGTAATAGATTTAGAAAAAAAAGTCCAAAATTTTTTGAGTTGTAAATACGCAGTTACATGTAGTAGTGGCACCGCAGCATTACATCTTGCAATGTTGTCCTTAGGTTTAAAAAAAAACCAAATTGTATTAATGCCAGCAATAAATTTTATTGCCTCTTACAATATTGCAAAAAATATGGGAGCAAAAATTTTCCTTGTTGATGTTGACGAATATACTGGTCAAATTACTCCTGATAAAATTTTACAATGTATTAAAAAAAACAAATTAAAAAATATTCAAGTTTTAATTACCATGTACCAAGGTGGATACCCTGAAAATATTGAAGAATTTTATAAATTAAAGAAGAAATACAAATTTGCTATAATTGAAGACGGATGTCACGCTTTTGGAGCAGAGTATATGATTAAAAAAAAATTCATTAAAGTAGGATCATGTAGGCATTCAGACATTTGTACTTTTTCGATGCATCCAGTAAAAACTATTACGAGTGGAGAAGGAGGCATTGTTACAACAAATAATAAAGGGTTAGCTAGAAAGATAAAACTATACAGAAGTCATGGTTTAGTGAGAAATTTAAAGGAATATTGGAAGTATGATATTTTAAAAACAGGATATAATTATCGGTTGTCTGACATTAATTGTGCACTAGGGCTTACACAACTAAAAAAGATCAATTTTTTTTTAAAAAAAAGAGAAAGTATTTGTCAGAGATATATTAAGGAACTTACCAATATAAATCCAAATCTTAAATTGCCAAGATATTCAAAGTTTATTAAGTCAGCCAATCATTTATTTTTAATAAATATAAATTTTACTAAAATGAAAAAGAAAAAAGATGATTTTTTTAACTATTTAAAAAAAAATAAAATTCTAGCCCAGTTTCATTACATTCCTATATATAAATTTTCAGTTTATAAGGAAAATCAAATTAAGTTCAACGGGGCTGAAAAATATTTTAAAAATTCAATTAGTATACCAATATTTGTTGGACTTAAAATTAAAGAGCAAACAAAAATAATTAAGATTATAAGAAAATTTTTTAATTAAGATGAAACTAGTTTTGGGTGGTGCCCAATTGGGTCAAAATTATGGTTTGAAAATAAAAAAAAAATACCATTTAATGAAATTAAAAGTATTTCTTCATTATGTAAAAAAAAAAATGTAAGACATATTGATACAGCTTTATCATACAAAAATAGTCATAAAACAATTGGAAATACTGATTTAAAAAATTTAAAAATTATTACTAAATTAAAATTACCCCAAGAAAAAAAAAATATTGAAAATTGGTTAGATGTAAAATTTGAAAAGATTCTTTTAGAACTAAAAACAAAAAAAATTGAGAGTGTCATCATTCATGATTATAGAGATATAATTGGAGAAAAAGGAAAAATTTTTTTATCTTTTTTAAGGAATTTAAAAAAAAAAAGAATAATAAAAAAAATTGGCATATCTATTTACGAAACTAAAGAATTAGATCTAGCTTGGAAAATTATAAAACCAGATTTAGTTCAAGTACCAATAAATTTAGTAGATCAACGTTTTATTCAATCTAAATGGCCTTCAAAATTAAAAAAATATAATATTAAAATTTTTGCGAGATCATGTTTTTTGCAAGGCTTATTATTATCAAATTTTACAAATAATAAAATAATTTCATTAAAAGAAAAAATAAATCTTAAAAAATTCGAAAACTGGTGCAAAAAAAAAAAGATTACAAAATTAAAAGCGTGTCTACATTTTGTAAAAGGGTTAAAATACGTAAATTTTTTAGTGGTCGGTTTTAATTCACATCAAAACTTGGCAGAAATTATAAAAATTTTCAATGAACGACAAATTAAAATTACTAAGGCTTTCAAATCAATTAATAAAAAACTTATAGATCCAAGAAGATGGAATTAAAAAAAAATTTTTCAATAATAATTCAAGCTAGAGTAAATTCAACCAGACTTAAGGGAAAAATTTTAAAAAAAATTGGAAAACTATCATACTTAGAGATTCTTATAAAAAGATTAAAAAAAACAAAAAACATTGACAAAATCATAGTTGCATGTTCGGACAAAAAAAAAGATTTAGAAATTATAAAAATTTGTAAGAAAAATAATATAAACATATATGTTGGTGATGAACAAAATGTGCTTAAAAGATTTTTCTTTGCAGCAAAAAAATATAATTTAGAAAATATTGTGAGAATAACGGCTGATTGTCCCTTAATAGACTCAGATATCTTGGATAAAATGATTTCATTATTTATAAGAGAAAATTTCGACTATATTTCAAATATAAATCCGCCAACTTTTCCTGATGGTCTAGATATAGAGATATTTAATTTTAAAAGTCTATTATTTGCGTTTAGAAATGCTAAATCAAAATATGATAAAGAACATGTTACACCTTATATTAAAAGATCAAAAACTTTAAAAAAATTTAATTTTACTTATAAAAAAGATTATTCTTTTTTAAGACTTACTTTAGATGAAGAAAAAGATCATGAACTTTTTAAAAAAATTTTTGATGAATTTAATCCAAATATTTTTTTCACTTTTAAATCTATTATTAATTTATATAAAAAAAAAGGACAAATTTTTAAAATTAATGAGAGTATCAAAAGAAACCAAGGTAGCAAAATGAATACTGGTCAAAAGTATTGGAGGAGAGCTAATAAAATTATTCCAGGCGGTACGATGCTTTTTTCAAAAAATCCAAACTTACATTTACCAAAAAAATGGCCTGTGTATTTTTCGAAAACAAGGGGATGCAAGATTTGGGATTTAGATGGAAAAGTTTTTAACGATCTATTTTTAATGGGTGTAGGAACAAATACTCTTGGTTATTCAAACCAAGCTTTAGACACAAGAGTTCACAAAATCATTAATAATGGAAATATGTCATCATTGAACTCAATAGAAGAAATTCTTTTAGCTGAAAAATTAATAGATCTACATCCATGGGCTGAAATGGCAAGATTTACAAGATCAGGAGGAGAAGCAAATGCTGTCGCAATAAGAATAGCAAGAGCATCATCTGGAAAGGACAATATAGCTGTTTGTGGTTACCATGGTTGGCATGATTGGTATTTATCAACTAATTTAAATAAAAAAGATAATCTTGATAACTTTTTGTTAAAAGATTTATCAATTAAAGGAGTACCAAAAAAACTTTCAAACACCGTATTTCCTTTTGAATATAATAATTTTGAGCAATTAAAAAAGATTATAAACACAAAAAATATTGGCGTAATAAAAATGGAAGTTGAGAGAAACGAAAAACCAAAAAACAATTTTTTAAAAAAAGTAAGAGATATAGCAAATAAAAAAAATATTGTACTTATTTTTGATGAATGCACTTCAGGATTTAGAAAAAATTTTGGAGGAATTCACATGAATTATAGAGTTTATCCAGATATTGCAATATTAGGAAAAGCTTTAGGAAATGGATATGCGGTCAACGCAATTATTGGGAAGAAAAATATAATGAGTGAATGCAAATCTACTTTTATTAGCAGTACTTTTTGGACTGAAAGAATAGGATCTGTTGCTGGATTGGAGACTTTAAAAATTATGGAGAAAATTAAATCATGGGAAACAATCTCTAAAATTGGAAAAATTATTAAAAGTCAATGGTTAAAAATAGCAAATAATAATTCATTAAATATTAAAATACAGGGTTTGGATGCGCTACCCAATTTCTATTTTAAAAATAAAAATAATAATGCCTATAAAACTTTTATCTCACAGGAAATGATTAAAAGAAATATACTTGCATCTAATGTTATTTATACTAGCATATCTCACAATAAAAAAATTTTAGATAAATATTTTAATATCTTAAATGACATATTTAAAAAAATTAAAAAATGTGAAAACGATTCTGAAAATATTTATAATCTTTTAGAAGTTGAAGAAAGTATTACTGGATTAAGAAATAAAGATACAAATGTTTAAAAATAAATCAATTCTAATCACTGGTGGAACAGGTTCCTTTGGAAAAGCTTTTATAAGATACCTTTTAAGAAAAAAATTTCCCCTGAGAAGAATTATCATTTTTAGTAGGGATGAGTTAAAACAACATGAAATGAATCAGGATGAAATTTTTAATGAAAACAAAAATAAACAATTAAGATATTTTATTGGTGATATAAGGGATCAAGAAAGAGTTAAACAAGCCTTAAAAGATGTTGATTATGTAATTCATGCTGCTGCATTAAAGCAAGTACCAGCTGCAGAATATAATCCGCAAGAATTTATAAAAACCAATGTAATTGGCACTCAAAATATAGTGAATGCCTGTCTAGACAGTAATGTGCAAAAAGCAATTTTATTATCAACTGATAAAGCGTCTTCGCCAATTAATCTTTACGGTGCATCAAAATTATGTGCTGATAAACTTTTTACAAGCGCTAATAATATTGTAGGGAAAAAAAAAATTTCCTTTTCAGTAGTTAGATATGGAAATGTAATGGGCAGCCGTGGCTCTGTTATTGAAACATTTTTAAAACAAAAACAAAAAAAGGAAATTACAATTACTCACCCTGAAATGACAAGGTTTAATATTTTTTTAGACCAGGCAGTAGAGATGGTTTTGTGGAGTCTAAAGAATTGTAAGGGGGGAGAGATAGTTGTGCCCAAAATTCCATCTTTTAAAGTAACAGATTTAGCAAAATCTTTTGGAAAAAATATTAAGATCAGAATTATTGGTACAAGACCTGGTGAAAAAATTCATGAAGAAATGATATCAACTTATGATTCTGTTAACACTATTGAGTTGAAAAATTATTTTATGATTATTCCGAACCATCTTGAAAATTTTTATAGCAAGAATAAAATAGGAAAAAAATTTAAGAATAATCAATCTTATAATTCAAAAACAAATGATAATTTTTTAAGTATTTCTGATTTGAGAAAAATTATCCAAAAGTTCGAAAAATAATAAATCATATTTAATTTTTTAATCTATCTAAACTTTTCTTTAATATGAGTTTTGTAAATACAATTTTGTTACGAAAAAAAGTAAAAAAAAAATTTTCCGATCTATTCAAAAATGCATTATTGAATAAAAAAAAAAGTAAAATAATTCTTTTAGAATTTCATAATTCAACTTTTAGTCATATAGGGTCATCATATGTTTGTGATATATTATCTAAAAAGCATAACGCTAGAATAGAAGCATTCGCTGGATACCCGCTCCTTGTATCAAATTTAAAACAAACCATTTCTCAAAAATTGCTATGGTATTTTGGCAATTTATTATCTTTAAAAACCTTTGGTATATATAATTCTTTTGGTGTGGCTAAAATTTTTTGGCCAAAAATTAAAGATGATATTTATAAAAAAGCACTACGAGAGTTTAAAAATTATAATGCCAAAATTAGAAAAAAAGAGGATGTTGAAAATTATAAAATTGAAGGAATTTTATTTGGCGATCTTATTTATGATAGTTTCTTAAAAAAAAAATTGTATCCGACTATAAAAATCGAGTCCGATGAATTTAAAAAATTTTTTTTTGAATCAATAATTTTATTTTTTTATTGGAAATATTATTTTAAGAACAACAAAGTAAGTGCTGTCATTTTATTTCACAGTGTTTACTTATCAGCCCTCCCATCAAGAATAAGTACTTCTAAGAAAATTCCTACCTACATAGTAAATATCGAAAAACTTTACTGTATAGATAATAAAAGAAAATTTATGGGATTAGAATATTTGGATTATAAAAAAAAATTTAATATTTTCTCAAAAAGTAATAAAAATAATAAATTAATTGAGGCTGAATCTAGTTTAATAAAAAGATTTAATGGAAAGTTATCATCTGATCTTATTTACACATTGAAAAGTGCTTTTGGAAAAAAAACTAACAAAAGAGTATTAAAAAGATCTAATAAATTAAAAATATTAATTGCTCCACATAGTTTTTGTGACTCCCCTCATTTTTTTGGAAATGCCTTTTTTCCAGATAATTTTGAATGGTTGGAAAATTTAGGAAAAATTTCAAATAAAACAAATTATGATTGGTATATAAAGTGTCATCCAGACTTTACTTCATATTTTGATAACACCCCAGAGATTGTAAAAGATTTTGTAAAAAAATATCCAAAAATAAAAATGCTTAAAGCTAGTATCTCTCATAATCAATTGATTAATGAGGGAATCGATTATGTTTTAACAGTGTATGGAACCATATCAGGTGAGTATCCATATTTTGGTGTTAATGCTATAAACGCATCTACCAAGCATACACAAGCCAGATATTCATTCACTATTACTCCAAAGAATAGAAAAGATTATATTAAATTAATCAAAAATTTAAAAAAGAGAAAAAAATTTAATAAAAGAAGAGAAATACTAGAGCATCATTATATGAAATATAAATTTTATAATAATGGCTGGTTTTTTGACGATTTAAATGAGGTAAAGAAATCAATAAATGGATACCATAATTTAGTCAGACCAGAACTTTATAAATACTGGGTTGAGAATTTTGACTTAAAAAATCATTTTATAAAATACAAGAATTTAGAAAAATTTTTAAGATCAAAAAATTATGTTTTTATTAATAATCAAAAAAATAATTAAATTAAAATTACGATTGTATGAAATATATTGAATTTTTAAAAAAGATTTTAAATAGAAAAGAGAAGTTTAATATCATTTACATATCCATATTAATGGTTATGAATACTTTATTTGAGTTGATGAGTATTGGAATAATACTACCAATAGTAACCATATTATTAAAAAAAGATTTTGATTTTTTGCCAGAAAATTTGCATGAATTTGTAAAAAGTCTTGATTATTTTGATCTTGTAAAATACTTGATGCTGGGAATTATTCTTATTTACATAGTAAAGAATTTGTTTATTATTTTTTACAATTATCAACAAGGTCTATTTGTAAGAAATTTACAAATCAGAGTCGTAGGTGATTTATTTGAAAAATATGTTTTTCAAAATTACTCATTTTTCTTACAAAAAAATACAGGTACAATTTTACGAAACATTGATGTTTCGAGAATTGTTTCTTTATGTTTGGTAAGTTACTTAATAATTGCATTGGAAATATTAATTATAAGTTGTTTTTTATCATACTTACTATTTATTAATTTTTTACCAACTATCATAATTACCCTGATTTTTGTAGTTTTTGGCTTAGCTCTTTATAAAGCTACAAAAAACAAATTATATCATTGGGGAAATTTAAAACAAGATTTAGACGCTAAGATTAATCAACAAATCATTCAGACGTTTTCTTTAATAAAAAATGTAAAAATTTTTAATAAAGAAAAAAAGATGCATAATTTTTTTGAAAAATTATTATTTAATTATGAGAATCTTACTTTGAAGACTGATATTGTTCAACAACTCCCAAGAGGGTTGGTTGAAATTTTAGGTGTGATTTCAATAAGTATCTTAATTGCAGTTCTTTCGGCAACCGGTAAGGATGGAGTAGAAATTTTAGCTTTGACAGCCATATATGCTGCTGTAGCTTTTAGACTTATTCCATCTTCTACAAGAATAATTACTGCAGCACAAAGAATAAGAAATTATGGACCATCACTTAATTTAATTAAAAATGAATTTTCTAATTTAAAAAAAGATAGGGAAAACACATCTAAAAAGATAGAGCCTTTAAGATTTGAAAATTTAAAATTTGAAAGTGTTAGTTTTAAGTATGAAGAAAAAAATGAAAATACTCTCTCAGATTTATCCCTAGAAATCTATCAAGGCGAGGTTGTAGGAATTTTTGGAGAAAGTGGCTCTGGCAAAAGTACTTTAGTAAATTTGATTTCTGGTTTATTAAAACCATCCGAAGGAATTATTAAAATAAATTCAAAAAATCTAGAAAGTGAAAAAAAAAACTGGTTGGCATCACTGGGATATGTTCCTCAACAAGTTACACTTTTTAATGATACAATAGAAAGAAACATAAGTTTTTTTGAAAATTTAAACCACAATAAAAATTTAGTAGAAAAACTAAATAAAGTTATAATTGAGTCAAATTTGGAAAGTTTTATCAAAAATTTACCTGAAAAAGCAAACACAATTGTTGGAGAAAATGCAGCAAAATTATCTGGAGGACAGGTTCAAAGAATTGGTATTGCAAGAGCATTGTTTAACAACCCTGATTTTATCATATTTGACGAGTCAACAAGTTCTCTTGATGAAAAAAATGAGAATGAGATTATGCAATTTATATATTCTTTGAAGGGTAGAAAAACTGTTTTATTTATTTCACACAAAAAAGAAATCTTAAACAACTGTGATAGAATATTTGAGGTTAAAAATAAACAAGTTTTAAAAATAAAATGAGTTATTTGATAAAAAACATTACGCGAATAAATAATATTAAAAATAAAAAATTATTTAAATTTAAATCAAAAAAAATTTCTAATTTATTTAAAAAGATTTCATATCAAGATAGGATACAAATTTATGATATTGGTGCTGGACTTAGATATTTACCTACCTTAATTAAATTTGATGGAATATCCAAGATACATTTAATTGATCCTAATCAGAACATTGAGGTATCTTATAAGAATCTGAAAAAAATATTTTTGGATAAAAGATCTATTCATAAGTACAAAGTAGGGTTGTCTAATAAAAATGAAAAAATATTTTATTATCCAGCGAAAGTCTCTTCTGGTTCTTCATTTCTAAATTTAAAGAAAAAAAAAAAATAATTCTCAATATGATGTAGATTATTTTGGAAAAGAAAAAAGACTTTTAAAAAAAGTCTATGATTTTGAGACTTTTATAAAAAAAAACAAATTAAAAAAACCTGATATTATCAAAGTTGACGTAGAAGGATTAGAATTTAAAATTCTTAGTTCTATACTAAAAAAAAATAGGCCGCTAATAATTGAAGTTGAGGTAAATTTTGATAACTCAATTATTGGGGACACTTTTTTAAAGACACATGGTTTGATAAAAAGAAAGAATTATAATCTCAATACCATTTTTCCAACATATCAAAATTATAATTTACCTTTTTTAAGTGAAAGAAAAATGTTTTTAGAGGGTGATTATAATAACCCATTATCCAGAAATTCAATTGCACAGTCTGATTGTTATTACATTTTAAATAAAAAAAAATATAATATTAGAGATTTGATAATGTTGATAGGTTATGGATTTATTAATGATGCTAAAAAAGAATATATCAAGATAAAAAATGAAATATCAATGACAAATAAAAAAATCTTTGAACAATTATTTAACTCATTAAAAAATTATGAATAATATATATAGATTATTGGATTTAAGCATGCAGTCTATAATGAATCCGAAGAAATTTTTTTCTGTACTTAAAAAAAAATATTTTTCTATACCAGAACTCCATTCTTTAGACAAAATCCAAAATACTTATTTGAAAAGAAAATTCTTCTATCTGTGGATAAATCTTTCAAAAAAAAATAAAAGATTTAACAAGTTGTTTTTTAATAACGAAAATGATGAAAGTGTTGCTAAAATTGATATTAATTATAAAAAAGACTTTAAAGAATTTTTTTTTGAAAATTTGGCAAAAAACGGAGTAATTATTTTTGAAAATGTTTTACCAAACGACGAAAAAAAAAAGATACAAAATGATTTTTTTAATTTAAAAAATTTTAAAATCAAAGAAAAAAATTTAAGTCATTCAGATTGGCTGATTAAACCCATAGAAACTGTTGGATCGTGTAAACAAAGAATATATTCTCAAAAAAAAATTTCAGATTATCCAAATTTAGAAAAATTGAGTGATAAGTTAACAAAAGAGATATCTGGTAAAGTTTTAAAAACTGTTGCAGAATTTTATTTTGATAGATCTATTAAAATTCCTGAAGAAAAAATTCCTGGAGATAATGATCTACATATTGATAGATGGGCTCCAAATTTTAAAATTTTTTATTCACCATTTGAAGTAAAAACAAATGGTGCTCCATTCACATATTTGGTGGGAAGTCATAAAATTAATGAAAAATATATAAGAATGATTTTTGATAAAAGTTATAAAGATATTGAAAAACATCAAATATATAATCTTAAGAAAAAAACCCAGTTACTATTAAAGGAAAATAGCTTAGTAGTGGCTCTGACAAATGGATTTCATGGAAGAAGTTCTTTTACTGAATTGAATGAGAGAATGTTATTATTTCTTCAATATAACAAATCTTTTAATAAATTTTCATTTTTTAATTATAAAAGTTTCAATAAATAATTTTGATGTCTGAAAATTTAAATCCAAAACCTTTAATTTCAATTATAACTGTTTGTTTCAATTCTAATAGAACTATTAAAGAGACAATTGAAAGTGTTATTAATCAAAAATATAAGAATATAGAATTTATAATTATAGATGGAAAATCTGATGATGGAACATTGGAAACAGTTTATAAATATAAAGATTATATTTCTAAAGTTGTATCAGAGCAAGATGAAGGTATTTATCACGCATTTAATAAAGGACTAAAAATTGCAAAGGGTGATTTAATTGGTTTTGTTAATTCTGACGATATTCTTACACCTTGTGCATTAGAAATACTTGTAGATTATTATAATAGATACCCAAAAAAAGATTTTTTTTTTGGGGCAGTAAAAAAACATTGGGGCACTCTACATGGTTATAATCCATGGAAAATATATTTTACCTGGGGGTTTTACTCAAGTCATTCAACAGGTTTTTTTATCAAAAAAAATTCTGCAAAAATTGTTGGTCCTTATAACACAAAGTATAAATACTCAGCAGATTATGACTATTTTTATAGAATGATTGTTAAACATAAACTATCAGGAATAGGTACAAAAAAAGATGAAGTCTTTGGAATTTTTAGAAGGGGTGGCTTTTCTAGTAAAATAAACTTTTTTGATCATTTAGTAGAGTGTACCAAAATCCGTTTAGATAATGGACAAAATAGATTAATTGTATTACTTACAATTGTATTTAAGTTTATTACTAACATTAAAAGATTATAATAAACTAAAAAAATTGAATATGAGATTAAAAGATAAAAAATTTTTTAAAGAATATGTTAATGAGTCTTGTCGTGCACTCCAGTCTCTAGATTTAAAAAAATTAGAATTGATAACTCAAATTATATTTCAAAAAATTAAAGCAAATAAAAAAATATTTGTTTGTGGCAATGGTGGAGCCTCATCAATTTCAAATCATTTTTTGTGTGACTTTAATAAAGGAATAAAAACAACAAGCAAAAAAAAACTAAAACCAAAAATAATATCATTAACAAATTCAGTTGAAATTATAACCGCAATCAGTAATGACGAAAATTATGAAAATATTTTTGTTAATCAAATAGAAAATTATGCTGAAAAAAATGATCTTATCATAACATTTAGTTGCTCTGGAAAATCAAAAAATATTATTAAATTACTAAATTATGCTAGAAAAAATAAAATCAGAATTATTAAATTCGTTGGATTTTCAAAAAAATCAAATCTTAATAAAAATGATATAACATATTCACTTAATTTGAATAACTATGGGGTAAGTGAGGATATTTTTCAGGCAATAACACATATGATTTCTCAATACATTCGGTCACGCTTTATATCAAATTACAAATTCAAAATAAGTAAATTATAAAATGATAAAAAAAAATTATTTCATTTAGGAATAGTAAAATTGTCTAGCAAAATAACTGTTTGTAGAAATTGTGGAAGTAAAAAACTTGAAAGTTTGTTTTCTTTAGGAAAATTAAGTTTCACAGGAAAATTTCCAAAAAAAGAAAAGTATGATGTTCCCAAAGATGAAATAAAACTTGTAAAATGTAAATCTTGTAACCTAGTTCAATTAAACAGAAATTTTAATCCAAAGTACTTATACGGAAAAGATTATGGCTATAGATCTGGAATTAACAAAACTATGACTGATCATTTAAGAAAAACTGCTAAAATACTTTCCATTAAATCTAAATTAAAAAAAAATGATTTTGTTTTAGATATTGCTAGTAATGATGGGACACTATTAAATAGCTATAGTAGAAATATTACAAAAGTTGGAATAGATCCTATTATCTATAAATTTAGAAAATTTTATAAAAACATTCAATATCCAATTAATAATTTTTTTTCATTTAAAGTTTTAAAAAAAAAAGGTGTTAATAAAAAATTTAAAATTATTACTGCTTTATCAGTTTTTTATGATTTAAAAAAACCAAATATTTTTTTAAATGATATTTCTCAAATAATTGACAAAACCAATGGGATCTTTTTGCTCGAACATACAGATCTACTATCAATAATTAAAAAAAATCTATTTGATACGATTTGCCATGAACATTTGGAATACTATTCTGTAGAAGTTATAAAAAATATGGCTCAAAAAAATAATCTAAAAATATTTGATATAGAGCAAAACAGTATTAATGGAGGTAGCGTAAGATTTTTTATATGTCATAAAGATGCAAAATTTAAATCTAATTTTATCAAAGTTCAGAAATATATTAATGAGGAGAGAAACGCAGGATTAAAAACTAAAAAATGTTATAAATTATTTTTTAACAAAGTCTTAAAAACTAAGGAAACTTTGAAAAATCTCATAAAAAAAATTAAAGCCGATGGCAAGAGTATTCATGGTTATGGAGCATCAACGAAGGGCAATGTATTGCTTCAATTTTTTAATATTTCCAAAAAAGAAATTCCACTTATTGCTGATAGAAACATTGAAAAAAATAATTCGTTTACTCCAGGTACAAAAATTAGAATAGTTACAGAGGAAGTTTCAAGAAAAAAAAGACCAAATTTTTTTTTAGTTCTCCCTTGGCATTTTAAAAAGGAAATTTTAAAA
>MDTG01443263.1_pt1 | contig 20366 bp, 17 predicted proteins | sample 811421 | NCBI WGS metagenome assembly MDTG01 (sample SAMN05326645, study PRJNA326480) | marine metagenome | isolation source: seawater | place: Pacific Ocean: South East | collected 2011
CGCAGCAGAAGCCGGTCCGCGGCCGGCTGCGCGAAAAGCGGCGAGGTGCCGGCGAGAACGGGAGTGGCGAGGGTGGCGGCGATCCCGCGCAACACCGAGCGCCGCGACATGCCCGCCTCGACGCGTGCGAGGGCCTGCATGGCCTGGGGTGTGTGACGGGCGCAGCCAAACCCGTGCGCCAGACCCTGATATTTCTTGCCAAGGCGAAAGACCATGATGCGCGCACTCCGCTCGGTGATCGACCGGATGGTCCTGCCAGGACAATCCGCTCCGACGAATCCCTTTGCGCACAGGGTATTGGCCCAATCCTTGAGTGACCAGACCTAACTCGCTTTCTGGTTGATGCGCGTGCGGGACAGGGGGCGGGTTCAGTCGGCCCTTCCGCGAAGCCCGCCGGTTGCCGGCGCGTTGCGGGACGCGAACTGCATCAGCCGGCGGAACTTGGGGCACTCCAGGTGATCGTCCTTGGGACAGTCGGCGACGTGGCGCAGGGCGTCGCGCAGGCGGGTCAGGCCCCGGATCTGTTCGTCGAGCGCATCGGCGCGCAGATGCAGTTCGGCGCGCGGAACCCGGGGCGCCCCGCCTCCGGCGAACATCGCCTTGATGTCGGCAAGCGAGAAGCCGGCGAGCTTGCCGAGAGAGATCAGGGCGAGCTGGGTCACGGCAGGCGCGTCGAACTGGCGTCGCAGGCCGTGCCGCGCCACCGAACGGATGAGACCGATTTCCTCGTAGTAGCGCAGCGTCGAGGCGGGCAGTCCGCTGAGTTGTGACAGCGCGCCGATGTCGATGAGTTTCATGCTTGACCTCAAGTCGACTTGAAGTGGCAGATGTAGCGCCACTTCACTTCGATCACAAGGGTGGCACTCATGAGCGACACGACATCGGACCGGTCTTCCGTCCCCGTTCTTGCGGCACTTGCCGCGGCGACGCTCACCGCGTCGATGGGCATCAGCATCGCATCGGTTCTTCTTCCCGCGCTCACGCGCGGCTTTTCGGCCACGATCACCGGCGTTCAGTGGGTCGTGCTGGCCTATCTGCTGGCGGTGACGGTCACCATCGTGAGCGCGGGGCGACTGGGGGACCTCTTCGGCCACCGCCGGGTCCTGATCGCCGGTCTACTGGCGTTCATCGCGGCATCGGGCGTGTGCGCCATGGCCCCGAGCCTCAAGGTGCTCGTCGCGGGCCGTGCCGTCCAGGGGGCCGGTGGCGCCATCCTCATCGCCCTTCCCATGTCGATCGCGCGCGACCGGGTCGCGACGGAGCGGCTCGGCATGGCGATGGGCGTGCTCGGTACGATGTCGGCGACAGGAACGGCGCTGGGCCCCTCGCTCGGCGGAGCGATGCTCGCATGGGCAGACTGGCGGGCGGCCTTCTGGCTTCTTGCCGGCTTCGCGCTTTTTACCCTTGTGTTGGCCGTTGCCGTCCTTGCGCGCGGCGCACCTCGCCCGCGCGCCTCGGCTCGCGATCTGGATGTTCCGGGAACCGTGCTGCTCGTAATTGCGCTGGCCGCCTATGCGCTTGCGGCCGGAGGCGGGGCGCCGGAGGTGCCGTTCGGCACGGGCACGCTCGTCGTGGGGGCCATGGTTGCCTTCGCCCTGTTCGTGCTGGTCGAGAGCCGCTCCGCCGCGCCGCTGGTGCCGATGCGGCTTCTGCGTGACCGCCGCACCGGCGCGGGTTTCGCGATGAACCTCCTGGTGGGAACGGTGATGATGTCCACGCTGGTCGTCGCGCCCTTCTATCTGGCGTTCTCGCTCGGACTGGACGAGGCGATGATCGGCCTTGTCATGTCCGTGGGGCCTGTCGTCGCCGCGCTTTCCGGCATTCCGGCGGGGCGCCTGACCGACCGGCTGGGCAGCGCGCGCGTCATGGTTCTCGGGCTGGTGCAGACCATGGCCGGCCTGCTCTGCCTGGCGTTCCTGCCGAGGGTCTTCGGCGTACCGGGCTACATCGTCGCGCTGATCGTGCTGACCCCGGCCTTTCAGCTTTTCCTCGCGGCCAACAACACCGCCGTGCTCCTGGACGCCCCTGTCGAGCAGCGCGGACGTCTTTCCGGCCTGCTGGGCGTGTCGCGGAATCTCGGGTTGATGACCGGCGCCTCGGCCATGCCGGGCGTGTTCGTCGCGGTGCTGGGAACGGGAAACGCGGCCGAAGCCTCCACGGCGGAGGTGGCCCACGCCTTTTCCATGACCTTCGCCCTGGCCGCCGGACTGGCGTTGCTCACGCTTGCACTGGCTTTCTTCAGCCATGCGGGGCGGCCCTCTCGTGCCTCCTGAGAGCGTGCGGGGCGGTCCCGCTCCGGTCGGGCGACATGCGGGAGGCTGTTGAGAAGTCCACTACATGTTGACACCAGGGCGGTGCGGGTGCCTACATCGTGTTGTCTTGGTGTCCGCGATTCGTCGCGGCTGAAAAGGGAAGCCGGTGGGAAACCGGCACTGCCCCCGCAACTGTGAGCGGCAAGCCGAGGTCCGTTGAGCCACTGGCGCGCAAGCGCCGGGAAGGTGGACCGAGGCGCTCGAGCCGCAAGTCAGGAGACCTGCCAGGACCTTGAGAGCGAACCCGGTCGGTGGGCCCGGAGGCGTCGTACGGTCGCGGTGTGTCCGCGCGCGTTCGCGTCCCCTTGTGCATCGGCCACGTCTTGGCAGAGATCCGGGGACACCTGATGAGCATCACCGTCTATTCCAAACCCGCCTGTGTTCAGTGCGCCGCCACGACCCGCGCGCTTGCCGCGAAGGGGCTTTCCTACGAACTCGTCGACCTGACGCTCGACGAGGCGGCGATGGAGCGCGTCACCGGGCTCGGCTACCGCCAGGTGCCGGTCGTGATGGCCGGTGACGACCACTGGGCGGGCTTTCGTCCCGACAAGATCGCCGCGCTGCGCTGAGGCGGGACATGGGCGGGCTGGTCTTCTTTTCCTCGCGCTCCGGCAACACGGCGCGTTTCGTGGAAAGGCTCGGGATCGACGCGGAGCGGATCCCGATTGCCTCGTCCGCCCCCGTGCCCGCGCCGGCGCGGCCCTTCGTGCTGGTCACGCCCACCTTTGCCGATGGCACGGGGCGCGGTGCGGTGCCCAGGCAGGTGATCCGCTTCCTCAACAACCCCGACACGCGCGGCAGGCTTCGTGGCGTCATCGCCTCGGGCAATCGCAACTTCGGAGCGCTCTTCGCCCTGGCCGGTGACGTGATCGCGGAGAAATGCGGCGTGCCGCTGCTCTACCGCTTCGAGCTTGCCGGAACGACGAGCGATATCGCACGTGTCAGTGAAGGACTGGACAGGTTTTGGAAAACGCAACTCTCGAGCGCGACGTGAGCGAAGCGCCTCCGGCGCAGGCCGTTCCCACGGAGTGGCAGGGGCTGGACTATCACGCCCTCAACGCCATGCTGAACCTCTATGACGATGCCGGGCGGATCCGTTTCGATGCCGACCGCATGGCCGCGCGCCAGTATTTTCTCCAGCACGTGAACCAGAACACGGTCTTCTTCCATTCGCTGGAGGAGAAGCTGCGGTACCTGGTGGAGGAGGGCTACTACGAGGCCGCCGTGCTCGATCTGTACGACCGGGCGTTCATCCTGGGGCTGTGGGAGGCGGCCTACAAGGTGAAGTTCCGTTTCCCCACCTTCCTCGGCGCCTTCAAGTACTACACCAGCTACACCCTCAAGACGCGTGACGGGAAGCGCTACCTGGAGCGCTTCGAGGACCGGGTCGTCATGGTGGCGCTCACCCTCGCGCGCGGCGACGAGGCATTCGCGTCGCGGCTGATGCACGAGATCCTCGCCGGGCGCTTCCAGCCCGCGACGCCCACCTTCCTCAACGCGGGCAAGGCACAGCGCGGCGAGTTGATCTCCTGTTTCCTGCTGCGCATCGAGGACAACATGGAGTCCATCGGGCGCGCCATCAATTCCGCGCTCCAGCTCAGCAAGCGCGGCGGCGGCGTGGCCCTGATGCTCACCAACATTCGCGAGCACGGCGCGGCGATCAAGGGCATCGAGAACCAGTCCTCCGGCGTCATCCCGGTGATGAAGCTTCTGGAGGACAGCTTCTCCTACGCCAACCAGCTCGGCGCGCGTCAGGGCGCTGGCGCGGTCTACCTGCACGCCCAACATCCCGACATCCTGCGCTTTCTCGACACCAAGCGGGAGAATGCGGACGAGAAGATCCGCATCAAGACGCTCTCGCTCGGCGTCGTCATTCCCGACATTACCTTCGAGCTGGCGAAGAAGAACGAGGACATGTACCTGTTCTCGCCGCACGACGTGGAGCGTGTCTACGGGGTGCCGTTCTCGGAAATTTCCGTCTCCGAGAAGTATCACGAGATGGTCGACAACCCGAGGATCCGCAAGAAGAAGATCAACGCGCGGCAGTTCTTCCAGACATTGGCCGAGATCCAGTTCGAGAGCGGCTATCCCTACATCATGTTCGAGGACACGGTGAACCGCGCCAACCCGGTCGCGGGCCGTATCACCATGTCGAACCTGTGCTCGGAGATCCTGCAGGTGAACGAGGCGTCGAGGTTCAACGACGATCTCTCCTACGCTCACCTGGGCACCGACATCTCGTGCAATCTCGGCTCGCTGAACATCGCCAGGGCCATGGACGGCGGCGATCTCGGCGCCACGGTCGACACAGCGGTACGGGCGCTAAACGCCGTGTCCGAGATGTCGGCGATCGACTCCGTTCCCTCGATCCGGCGCGGCAACGACGAGAGCCATGCCATCGGTCTCGGGCAGATGAACCTGCACGGGTTCCTGGCCCGCGAGCACATCCACTACGGATCGCGCGAGGGGATCGACTTCACCAGCGTCTATTTCGCCGCCGTGCTCTACCACTGTCTGCGGGCCTCGAACGCGCTGGCGCGCGAGCGCGGGTGCAGCTTCGTCGGCTTCGAGCGGTCGAAATACGCCGACGGGACCTTCTTTGACACATATCTGGAGCGGGACTGGCTGCCCGAAACCGAGACGGTGAAGGAGCTTTTCGGGCGTTTCGGCATCGAACTGCCGGTTCGCGGGGACTGGGCGGCCCTGAAGCAGGCGGTGATGGCCGACGGGCTCTACAACCGCAATCTCCAGGCGGTGCCGCCGACCGGGTCGATCAGCTACATCAACAATGCCACGTCCTCGATCCATCCGATCACCTCGAAGATCGAGATCCGCAAGGAAGGCAAGATCGGCCGCGTCTACTATCCCGCGCCCTACATGACGAACGACAATCTCGAGTACTACCGGGATGCCTACGAGATCGGCGCCGAGGCGATCATCGACACCTACGCCGCCGCCACCCGGCATGTGGACCAGGGCCTGTCCCTGACGCTTTTCTTCAAGGACACGGCCACGACGCGGGACATCAACCGGGCCCAGATCCACGCCTGGAAGGCCGGCATCAAGACCATCTACTACATTCGCCTGCGCCAGATGGCCCTCGAGGGGACCGAGGTGCAGGGGTGCGTTTCCTGCTCGCTGTGAGGCTTTGATGAACGACATGTCCGTGTTGCGCCAATCTCCCGTGCGTGATGTGCCGCGCGCCATCAACTGGAACCGGCTTCAGGACGAGAAGGACCTGGAGATCTGGAACCGTCTGACCGTGAACTTCTGGCTGCCGGAAAAGGTGCCACTGTCGAACGACATCCAGTCGTGGTCGCAGCTTACCGACGAGGAACGCCAGCTCACCATCCGCGTCTTCACCGGCCTCACTCTTCTGGACACGATTCAGAACGCGGTCGGCGCGCCGGCGCTGATGGGCGACGCGGTGACGCCGCACGAGGAGGCAGTGCTCAGCAATGTCGCCTTCATGGAGGCGGTGCACGCGCGCAGCTACTCCTCGATCTTCTCCACCTTGTGTTCCACCCGGGAGGTGGACGAGGCGTTCCGCTGGTCGGAGGAGAATGCCCATCTGCAGCAGAAGTCGCGGCTGATCCTCGACGAGTACGATGCGGGCGCGTCGCCGCTGCGCAGGAAGGTCGCCAGCGTGTTCCTGGAATCCTTCCTCTTCTATTCCGGCTTCTATCTGCCCATGCACTGGTCGAGCCGGGCGCGGCTCACCAATACGGCGGACCTTATCCGGCTCATCATCCGCGACGAGGCCGTGCACGGCTACTACATCGGCTACAAGTTCCAGCGCGCGATGGAGCGCGCGGGCGAGGCGGAACGGCAGGAGATCAAGGACTTCGCCTTCGCGCTTCTGTTCGACCTGTACGAGATCGAGAGCCGCTACACCGAAAGTCTCTACGATCCGCTCGGCCTTGCCGAGGACGTGAAGCAGTTCCTGCACTACAACGCCAACAAGGCGCTTCAGAACCTCGGCTTCGAGCAGCTCTTTCCCGATGAGGTCTGCCGGGTGAATCCGGCGATCATGGCGGCGCTTTCGCCCAACGCGGACGAGAACCACGACTTCTTTTCCGGTTCGGGCTCGTCCTATGTGATCGGCAAGGCCGTGGCGACGCGGGACGAGGACTGGGACTTCTGAGGCGTGCCCGTCCTCAGTCCCGCGCCGGCAAGGTTCAGGCTTCCACCTCGACCTGTCCGATGGGGTGGGAGCAGCAGGCGAGCACGTAGCCCGCTTCCACGTCCTCGTCGGTGATGCCGCCGTTGTGGACCATGTGCACCTGGCCGGAGATCTTGCGGATCTTGCAGGTTCCGCAGACGCCGAAGGTGCAGCCCGAGGGAATGTTGAGCCCGGCGTTGCGGGCGGTAGCGAGAATGGTGTCGGTCTCGGCACAGGGCTGAGTCACCCCCGACAGCGCGAAGGCGACCTCCGCCATCGCGGCCGCGTCCGGAACGACGTCGCCCTCGACCGGATCCTCCGCCACCTCCGGCACCGGCGCATGGAAGCTCTCCTGATGGTAGCGGGACATGTCGAAGCCGAGGCCCGTCAATGCCTCGCGCACCGCCTGCATGAAGGGTTCGGGGCCGCAGCAGAACACCTCGCGCTCCAGGTAGTCCTGTGCCATCAGGCCCAGCATGAGCTGGTTGAACGTGCCCTGGTACCCGGTCCAGGGCAGGAAGCGGTCGGTCTCCTCGACGACGAATTTCAGGTCGATCTCGGGGAAGCGGCTCGCCATGTGCTCCAGGCGCTGGCGGAAGATGATCTCCGAGGGACGCCTGGCGCAGTTGACGAAGACGACGTCGGCGGGGCGCCCGAGGTCGAACATCCATGTGGTCATCGACATCATCGGCGTGATGCCGGAGCCCGCGGAGATGAACAGGTACTTGTCCGCCGGATGGAGCTGGCTGGAGAAGGAGCCGGCCGGCGCGCTTGCCCGGATCCTGACGCCCGGACGCAGATTGTCCAGCATCCATCGGGTGCCGAGGCTTCCCTCCTGCGCCTTGACCGTGACCGAGATCGACATCGGTCGCGAGGGCGAGGAGGAGATGGTGTAGGTGCGGTAGAGCGGGCCGCCCGGCACCGGCAGCTCCAGTGTCAGGAACTGGCCCGGCACATAGGAGAACACCGCCCCCGAGGGGGACTGGAAGCAGAAGCTTGCAACGTTCGGCGCCTCGGGAATGACCGAGACGCACTCGAGCTCCTCGCTTCCGTCCCACACGACGACCGGATGCGAGATCTGCGGGTGGGGCATTCTCATTCGGCGGCCTCCCTGAGCGGGGCGAGACGGCTTGCAAGGGTGGCGCAGTACCAGTCCACGAACTGGTCGACACCGCTTTCCTGGACCGGCGAATAGGGGCCGGGCGCGTAGGCGGGCGAATTGATGCCGACCTGGTTGTCCTCGACCACGCGACGGTCCTCGTCGTTGGTCGCCTCCCAGACCTCGGTGAGCGTCTTCAGGTCGTAGTCCACTCCCTCGACGGCGTCCTTGTTGACGAGCCAGGTCGTCTGGACCTCGGTCTGCTGCGGGCCGATCGGCGTCACGCGGAAGGTGATCGAGTGATCGGGCAGGAAGTGGTTCCAGGTCGTGGGATAATGGAACTTCAGCAGCGCCCCCGCATCGGGCAGCGGCACCCGGCCGAGCGGCCGCCCGACGGCCGCGTTGCCGGTCATCGTGTAGCTTCTCGCGCCGGTCTTAAGCGGCATGCGGGCGAGGCGGTACTGGCCGCTGTCGGCGAGATGGAAGCGCGAGGGAAGTCCGGCCGCCTCGCAGCGCGAGACATGCGCCTGCAGGTGAGGCGGCGTCTCGCCGTTCTCCATGCCCGTCACGGCCGGGTCGTCGGGAAAGCTGCGGCAAAGGGCGGGATGGTTTCCCCCGCAATGGTAGCACTCGCGGTTGTTCTCCCACACGAGCTTCCAGTTGCCGTTTTCGATGATCGTGGACTGGTGCGCGATGCGCGCGTTGCCCAGGTCATGCGGAGCCAGATAGGGGCCGGCCTGCGTGGCGAAAGTGTCGAAGTCCGGCGCCTCGTCGGCCAGGCAGATGTAGACGAGGCCCGCCAGTTCCCGACAGTGCACCGGCTTCAGCCCGTGGGCCGAGGCATCGAAGTCCGGACCCATGTCTCGGGCCCAGAGAAGCCGACCGTCGAGCTCGTAGGTCCACTGGTGGTAGGGACAGACCAGCTTGGGCACATGCCCGGAGGCAGCCTTGCAGATGACCGAGCCGCGATGTCGGCAGGTGTTGTGGAACGCGCGGATCGCGCCGTCGGATCCGCGCACGATCACCAGCGGAAACGCCCCGACGCGGTGGGTGACATAGCTGCCGGGCTTGGGCAGCCCGCAGGCCGGCGTGGCGTAGAGCCAGTCGCGGTAGAAGATGTGCTCGAGGTCCAGCGCGAGGATGGCGGGATCCGCGTAGAAGGCCTGTTCAAGCGAGTGATGCGGCACCCGCCGGGCCAGAAGGTCGTATGCCTTGGCGTCTGCGTTCATCATGCAGGTCTCACCTTGCCGGAATGCGCCGGCGATAACATGAAGCGGATGCGCGGGAGGGGATCGGCGCGGTGCCCGGGAGCGGCACGGCACGAGATCGCCCCCACCGCCACCCGCGGCTTGACGTCATGTCGGGCTGGTTTCCGGACTTGGAACATCTGGCTTTCGCCGCTTCCCCGACGCCTTCCCGGAGGCTCCTCCCCGGTGGCCTGTGTCGCGGTCTTGTCCGTTCCTTACCGTTGCGGGGGCAGTGCCGGTTTCTCACCGGCTTCCCAATTCTCGACCGCCTGCATGTGCCCGCGGCCGCACCTGACATGTCGCGACAGAATAGCTTCGCCATGGCCCTTCGATGCCTTGGATGCGACAATCGCTTGTTCGAAACGGACCTCCCGGCGGCGCGTGCGACATTCTCGCGCGACTCCGGCATGCCGGTGGCAAAGGCGCTTGACCTTCCCGGAACCGGAAGCCCCATCCTGGGCGCGATAAACTGGCGTGGAACCGCTCCGTCGCGGACCGGATCACGGGATGGCGCAATGACGATGAAGGCTGTCGGATGGAGTGTCGCGGTCGTGGCGGTGATCGTCGCCGGCTGGCTGATGCTCCGCCCCGGGGCGCCGGGGGCGCCGACCGCGCCAAAGGCCGGGTTGCACGTTCCCCGGCTTTCGGGCGCCGCCCTTGAGGGTGAACGGCTTTTCGCCGCGAACTGTGCATCGTGTCACGGGGAAAACGCCGGCGGAACGGACATCGGACCCTCGCTCGTGCAGCGGATTTACGCGCCCGCCCATCATGCCGATCTCGCCTTCCGGCTTGCGGTGCGCAACGGGGTGCGCGCCCATCACTGGACGTTCGGGAACATGCCGCCTGTCGAGGGTGTGGGAACGCGGGACGTCGACAGGATCACGGCCTATGTGCGCAGCATCCAGCGCGCCAACGGCATCGAGTGACACGGGCGGCGGATCTGCCCGCCGGGTCGCGATCCCCGGCCTCTTCCGGGGCATGCAGAAGGAGAAAACGCCATGATGCAAGACATGTACGGTTCGCACGGCTGGGGCTTCGGCGGCTGGCCCATGCTCCTCGGTCTGGTCCTGGTCGTCCTGATCGTGCTCGCGCTCATAAAATACCTGAGGAGCTGACCGGGCTGGATCTCAGGTGGCGGATGGCGTCGCGATCCTGGCCGGTCGGGAAGCGCCGCTGCGCAGGGCACGGGCAAAGGCACAGATATCCGGTGCCGTGAGAGGGGGCGACACACCCGGCCCCTCCGCAAGGGCGCAAGCGGCGTCGCGGGCCATGTCCAGGTCGGCATCGGTTGCCACGCCTTCGATCAGCGTTCTGGCGCCCAGTGTCTCGGCCATGTTCGCAAGTGCCGCGACGTCGGCGCGACAGTCGCCCGGGACACTCTCGCACAGGAGCGTCTTGTTGATCGTGAGCACTTGCGGGCGCAGCCGTGCGAGCAGGGTCAGTACCCCGTTCCCCTTGCCGAAGGTGCTGAGCGCGAGGCGCACGCCATGTTCCGAAAGGCGCGAGAGCGTCTCGATGACCTCCTCGCTCCGGGACAGGGCGGCTTCGTCCGCGACCTCGATTTCCAGCGCTTCCGGCGGGAGGCCGGAGCGGGCCAGCAGGCGGTCGATCTCCTCCACCAGCGTTGCATCCCGCAGCGAACAGGCGGACAGGCCGACCACCACATAGGTCTGCTCGGGGATCGATGCACGCCAGCGGGCCACCGTTTCGCAGGCCGTCGCCAGAAGAAAGCTGTCGAACGCGCGCGCCTGACCGTGTTCACGCGCGCCGGCCATGAAGTCCCCGGCCGCAAGTGTCGCGGACAGGCCCGGATGTGCCCAGCGAAGGTGTGCCCGCGCGCCGACCAGTGCCCTTCGGTTGATGCAGATGCGCGGTTCATAGGTGACGAAGAGTTCCTGGCGCGGCAGGGCGGCGGGCAGTCCCGAGGCGATTTCCTGAAGGAGCCGCTGCCGGTCCAGCATCTCCTCGCGAAAGAAGACATGCGCGCCGCGCTGGCGTGCCTTGGCTTCATACAGGGCGGCATCGGCGCAGGTCAGGGCCTCGTCGATGGTGGCGCCGTCGTCGGGCCAGACCGCGACGCCGCAACTCATCGCGATGGGCAACCGTGCGTCCGAGGGGCCGTTGACCTGCGAGGGCTTGTTTGCGCGCGTGGAAAGCCGTTCGTCGATTTCGCGGAGCGACAGGTCGCTCAGAGGGACGGCGACCACGAACTCGTCGCCGCCCCAGCGGGCGATCAGTCCCGCGTCGGGAAAGTCGGCAAGCAGGCTCCGCGCCGCCGCCTTGAGCATCGCATCGCCCGTCGCGTGGCCGAACTGGTCGTTGACCGCCTTGAAATGGTCGATGTCGAAGACCAGGAGCGCGTGGCGTCGTCGGGCGTTCTCGTCCCGTGCCTCGCGTTCCGTCGCCCAGTCGGTGAAGCCGCGTCGGTTCGTGAGTCCGGTCAGACTGTCGCGGGCACTGGCCGCGCGCAGGTCGTCCATCATCCGGCGGTTGCGGAAAAACAGCGACAGGGACAGGATGCTGAGAATGAGCATCAGCGTGATGCTCGTGATGATCTCGGTCCAGGCGCCGGTCGCGCGCCGGGCATGCTCCCTCAGAACCGAGTCGATGCGCGCTTCCACCTCCCGGGTGTAGTCGCCGGTCAGGCGCAGCACCTTGCTGCTGATGTCGTTCAGTTCGGAAAGCGAGCGGTCGTTGAGCGGGGGGCCGGCGCGCGCGAGGGCGTCGAGGCCTGCCATCAGTTCGACCGAGAGGCGTTTGAGCTCGGTGCTGTCATCGGCAAAGGGACCCTGGCTCAGGCCCGAGAGCATCTGCAGCCGGACATAGAAATGATCCGCCGCGTCGGCCAGCATCGTGTGGGCCGCCGGCGTGAACGGATTGATCTGCAGTGTGGCCAGCAGCGTGTCGAGCGAGGCAAGCTCGGCGTAGGTGTAGCGCATGTGGCGGATCACATGCTGGCCCGCGTCCGGCTCGGGCTCGCGCAGCGTCGAGATGCCGCGCGCCGCGATCAGGCACGCGAGCACGCCCGCGGCCAGCAACAGAAGGCTCAGCGTACGGGGCGTACGCGGAAGAAGCGGTCGCAGAAAGAGCAGGGCACGCCTCATGGCCTTACCATTCGATCTCCGCGATCATCCAGACGCTGCGATCCACATAGGTGCGATTGGCAAGCTCGGGGTAGAGGGTGGCGGGATAGAGAATGCGCGCCGGACCCCGCTGGCGCACGGTGAGCCTGTGCCCGCTGCAGCGCGTGGCAACGAGAATGGGCCAGGTCTTCCAGTCCTTGCGCGGAATGTCCGCCGCATAGCCGTCGGACGCGCGAACCGTGATCCGGTCGGTCTTCGTCGCGCCGATGGCGTCGACGACGTCGCTCAGAAGCGCGCCCTGGCAGGTCGCGACCGGCTCGTCGGGAGACACGCGGCCGGTCAGTTCGGATTGCGGCAGGGCTTCGATGGCGGCGATGGAAATCGTGCGGACCCGTCCGGCATTGCGCAACTGGATGGCAGGATTGCCGCGTCCGTTTGCGAGCGAGGATTGCGCGAGCGCCGGTCCAGTCGATCCGGAGACAATGCCTGCGGCGATCAGGAATATCGAAAGAGAAATCCTCAGGAGACCGGTTCGCGGCATGGTTGTTCTCCCGTCAAGGAAACGCCCTTTGGGGTGGTTTCTTGTTGATGTCTTGTGGCGACGTGACCGCGTGCCAATACCACCTTCATCAATCGGCGCTCCGGATGAAGATCCCATTAATTCAGTGAAAGATGCAAGAAGCGGGACATCACGGATGCCGCAGCGTCAGGATTGTGTGGCCTGCCCGGGCGCGCCCGCGGCCGCGTCGATGGTCCGTGCAGGCGTTTCGCCCGGGCCGGCAAACTGGCTATGGTGTGGCGAAACGGGAGGATGATTCATGTTGCCTGAAGGAATGGATGGCGCCCGGCTGGTCGGCCGCGTCTGGCGCCCGGATCTTGGTGCGCCCTCGGTGGTGATCCTGCGCGGCGAGACCGTCATCGACGTGACCGGGTCGCTTGTCAGCGTCTCGGATTTTCTCGAGGATGAAAACCCGGCCGCGCGCTTCGACGCGCTTCAGGGCGAGGAGATCGGCAGCGTTCACGACCTGGTGCTCGACCCCGAGCGGATGGGGTATGACACGGACCGTCCCTGCCTGCTGGCGCCGATCGATTTCCAGGCGGTGAAGGCCTGCGGGGTCACCTTCGCGCGCAGCATGGTGGAGCGGGTGATCGACGAGCGCACGGCCGGCGACCCGGAGCGTGCCGATGCGATCCGGACCCGCATCGGCGATCTGATCGGCGGCAGCCTCGCCAATATCGAGGCGGGATCCGCGCGCGCGGCGGAGGTCAAGGCCGCGCTGCAGGCGGAAGGGCTGTGGTCGCAGTATCTCGAGGTGGGAATCGGGCCGGACGCGGAGGTCTTCACCAAGGCGCCGGTGCTCTCGTCCGTGGGTCACGGTGCCGAGGTCGGGCTGAACCCGATCTCGGCCTGGAACAATCCCGAGCCGGAAGTGGTGCTGGCCGTCGACAGTCGCGGCAACATCCGGGGTGCGACGCTCGGCAATGACGTCAATCTTCGCGACGTGGAGGGGCGCTCGGCGCTGCTGCTCGGCAAGGCCAAGGACAACAACGCCTCTTGTTCCATCGGTCCCTTCATCCGCCTTTTCGACGAGCGGTTCACCCTTGCGGACATCGAGACGGCGACCATCACGCTGAAGGTGCGCGGGCGGGACGGCTTCGTTCTGGAAGGGCATTCCGACATGTCCGAGATCAGCCGCGCGCCGGCGGAACTCGTACGCCAGACCCTGAACGCCAATCACCAGTATCCGGACGGCTTTGTGCTGTTCCTCGGCACCATGTTCGCCCCGCGCGAGGACCGTGCCGACCCCGGCTCCGGCTTCACCCACAAGCCGGGGGACGTGGTGGAGATCGCCACGCCTTTGCTGGGCACGCTGGCGAACACGGTCACCACGTCGGACAAGGCGCGCCCGTGGACCTACGGCTTGCGTCGCGCCATGCGGGATCTGGCAGCGCGCGGATTGCTGTAAGGGGATCGCGGACTATCGCTTCCGTCCGTAGGCGGCCATGAACACGTCCACCGCGGACGCGATGTTCGCCTCGATCTCCTCTTGCGGAACGGTGGTGCCGGGCATGAAGAGTGCCCGGCGCAGAATGCCCGATCCGCACAGGTCGATGAAGTGGGACGCCGCCGCCAGCGGATCCTTGCAGGCCAGGTCGCCATGGGCGACGCGCTGCTCGAACACCCTGGCAAGGCGCTCGCGCCCGCGCCGGGGGCCCGCCTCGTAGAGCAGGGCGCCGAATTCGGGAAAGGTCTCCGTCGCGCCGATCACCATGCGCAGGGTCGAAAGGCGCTCGGGGCGCAGCATCTTCTTCAGGAACCGGCGCCCGATGGCGGAAAGCTGCTCGCGTACGTCGCCTTCGGTGTTCTCGCACTCCAGCAGCGTCTCGGCCTGGTCGAGACGCTCTTCCAGGATGAGCGCGCGAAAGAGCGCGGCCTTGTTCTCGAAATAGACATAGAGCGTGCCCTTGGAGACCCCGGCGGTTTTCGCGACCTGGTCCATGGAGGCACCGTCGTAGCCGCGCGCACGAAACACCGAGCGTGCGCCTTCCAGGATCTGGCGCCGCTTGGCCGTGTCTTGCGTGGGGCGGGAATCGCCTGCCGTGTCCGGCAGCTCCCCGACCTTCGCTTCGCTCATTATCGTCCACTCCGCTTGCCTGTTCGAGGGAGGCGCCCGAGCCGGTGCCCGGATGCCCTTCGTGCGATCTTCGCGGTCTTAATGCGGGCATCTTGCGGGCAAAGGCAATGCCCGCGCCGGCCCGCTGTCATGTTCCGCCGCGTTTTCCGGCCGCCATGCCTCTTGCGTGACGCCCCTGTCCTCCCCTATATAGGGATTGACTGAACGGTTCGGTCAATATGGAAAGATGCGGATGCCTCTCCTTCCCGGAGCGTCGTGTCGGATCACCGTTCGGCCAGCATGGATTTCACACCGCGTTTCCCCGCGAGCGGCTCCGGTGGCGGACTTTCCGCCCCGGAGCAGGCACCGGCGGCGACGTGACGGGTCCGGACGCATTGCGGTCCGGGCCGTCCGCCCGCGCATGGTACGGGTGGCAGGACGAGGTACCTTGAACGTGACGACAACGAAGACGAAGGCCGGTGCCGCGCCGGCACGGGCGGATGCCGCTTCCCTCGGGGGCGATCGTGACACCGACGGAGTCGTGACCGCGCTGCATCCCTCCGCGCGCGGCGAAAGCCCGCTGACGGAGAGCGACCGCAAGCCGTCCCAGGCGCCGCGCGCTCCGGCGCCCGAGGGCACCGAGGACGTTTCGGGCAAGACCGGAGGGGGCGACGGCGGCAATGGCGGTGAGGCGCCGGCGGGGCCTGTAAAGAAGAACGGCAAGGCGAAGCGCGTGCTTCTCGCGGTCGTCCTGCTCGGGCTCGCGGCGGGCGGCTATGAGGGCTATCACTGGTGGACCCACGGCCGGTTCGTCGAGAGCACGGACGATGCCTATGTGGATGCCGACATCACGGTGATCCTGTCCAAGGTGTCCGGCTATGTCGCCTCGCTCGAGACGGGCGACAACGTCGAGGTGAAGGCCGGCGACGTGCTCTTCACCATCGATGACGGCGACTATCGTCTCGCCGTGCAGTCGGCACGCGACAGTGTCGCCTCCGCGAAGGCGGCGGTGGAGCGTATCGGCGAGCAGATCGTGGCCGGACAGGCGTCCGTTCGCGAGGCGGAGGCGGGAGTCGCGGCCGCGAAGGCGCAGCGCGAGGACGCGACCCTCAGCCGTGACCGTCTGGCGAAGCTGACCACCAACAAGGTGGTGAGCCAGTCGCAGCTCGACACCGCCCGCACCGAGCTTCTCGCCGCCCAGGCGAACGTGGACAAGGCCGCCGCCTCCGTCGATCTCGCGAAGGCCAATGTCGCGGTTCTGCAGGGGCAGAAGAAGGAGGCGGAACAGAGCGTGCGCGCCGCCGAAACCGCACTGCAGAAGGCGGAGCGCGATCTCGCCTTCACCAAGGTCCGCGCCCCGGTTTCGGGCATGGTCGGCAACCGTGCCGCACAGGTCGGGTCCTTCGTGCAGGCGGGCAGCCGCATGGCCGCCGTCGTGCCGCTGAGCTCCGCCTATCTGGAGGCCAACTTCAAGGAAACACAGCTCGGGCGTATCTCGACCGGTGCGCGTGTGAGTTTCACCGTCGACGCCTATCCGGACGTGACCATGCACGGTCGGGTGGAAAGCATCTCGCCCGCCACCGGCGCGGTCTTCTCCCTGCTTCCGCCGGAAAACGCCACCGGAAACTTCACCAAGGTCGTGCAGCGCGTCCCGGTGAAGATCGCCGTGGACAAGGATGACGCCGCCGCGCACCCGCTTCGCGCGGGCATGTCCGTGGTGGTCGAGGTCGACACCCGCACGGGCGGGGCCGGCGCGGACGCCGCACACAACTGAGGACGCCTCCCATGGCGAGCGCAGACAGCACCGCGGGCCCGGCCGTCGAGCCGGGCCTTGACGGTCGCAAGCTGTTCACCTTCCTGTGCATGGTGTTCGGCATGTTCATGGCGATCCTGGACATCCAGATCGTCTCCGCCTCCCTGCCCGAGATCCAGGCGGGTCTCGGCGCCTCGCGCGATGACGTGGCCTGGGTCCAGACGGCCTATCTGATCGCCGAGGTGATCATGATTCCGCTGTCGGGTTATCTCTCGCGCATGTTGTCGACGCGCTGGATGTTCGCCATGTCGGCGGCCGGCTTCACCCTGATGAGCCTGATGTGCGCCACCGCCACGACCATCAACGAGATGATCGTCTGGCGCGCGCTGCAGGGGTTCATCGGCGGCGGCATGATCCCCACCGTCTTCGCTTCCGCCTACATCATCTTCCCGCGCGAGAAGTTTTCCATCGTTTCGCCGATGATCGGCCTCGTGGCGACGCTCGCCCCCACCATCGGGCCGACGCTGGGCGGCTACCTGACCGAGTTCGGCTCCTGGCACTGGCTGTTCCTGATCAACGTGGTGCCGGGCATTCTGGTCACCATCGCGGCCGTAACCCTGATCGACTTCGACGAGCCGGACTGGTCGCTGTTCGATCATTTCGACTGGGTCGGTTTCGCCGCCATGGCCATCTTCCTGGGGTCGCTGGAGTTCGTTCTGGAGGAGGGGCAGAAGGACGACTGGTTCCAGAGCGAGGAGATCGTGCTCTTCACCGCGCTGACCCTTGGCGGAGCGGCGGTGTTCTTCTGGCGGGCCTTCACCGCGCGCGAACCGGTGGTGGACCTGCGCGCCTTCTCCGACAAGAACTTCACCATGGGCTGCATCTTCAGCTTCACCATGGGCATCGGCCTCTACGGGCTGACCTATCTCTATCCGATCTACCTGAGTTCGGTGCGCGGCTACAATTCGCTGCAGATCGGCGAGACCATGTTCGTCACGGGCGCGGCCATGTTCCTGACGGCGCCGGTCGCCGGCCGGCTGATGAGCCTGCTCGATCCGCGCGTGATGATGGGCATCGGCTTCGGCGGCTTCGCGCTGGGCACCTGGATGGTGACCGGCCTGACGCACGACTGGGATTTCTGGGAGCTGTTCGTGCCGCAGATCCTGCGCGGCTGTTCCCTGATGATCTGCATGGTGCCGATCAACAACATCGCGCTGGGCATGTTGCCGCCCTCGATGATCAAGAACGCCTCGGGTCTGTTCAACCTGACGCGGAACCTGGGCGGTGCCGTCGGCCTGGCCATCATCGGCACGCTGCTGACCAACCGGCAGGATTTCCACTATGCCCGGCTCGGCGAAAGCCTCAACTGGTCGCGCCCCATCGTCAACGAGACGCTCGAGATGATGACCCGCGCCTATTCCGAGCTTGGCGACGCGGCAAGCCTGGCCGGACTGAAGGCCCTGTCGAACATGACCACCCGCGAGGCCTTCGTGATGGCCTTCGCCGATGTGTTCTTCCTGCTGACGTTCCTTTTCGTCGCGCTTCTGGCCGCGCTTTTCCTGGTGGACAAGCCAAAGCCCGGCGGCGGTGGCGGGGGCGGGCACTGAGCCCGCCGCGACCCCGTTTCAGCCGTCAGTCGCCGCCGACGTTTTCCGCGATGCGCCGCGCGCAGTCGCATGACGCCTCCGCCGCACGGTCGATGTCGAGATCCTGCAGGGCCACGACGCCGACACAGGCCTCCAGATGCAGGTCCGCGCCCTGTGGCGCGCGGATCGGCGCGGCGACACCCACCGCGCCCGCCTGAAGTTCGCCGCGGGTGACCGCGTAGCCGTCCCGCCGCACGGTCTTCAGCGCATCCGTGTCCTCGTCCTGTTCCTGTCTCAGCGCGGCGATCGCCAGCCCGGCGGCCCCGCGTGACAGCGGATGGCGGCTGCCGACCCGGTAGGACACGCCGAGCAGCATCCCTTCGGGCTCCGCGACCTGAACGGCCACGCATTCGGACCCGTGTCCGACACAGAAGAAGGCGGTCGCCCCTGTGCGTTCGGCAAGGTCCTGCAGGTGCGGGCGGACCCTGGCGCGCAATTGCGGCTCGACGCGCGAGGCAAGCGCGACGATGCCGCCGCCGAGCGAGATCCTGCCGGCACGGGAGCGCGACACGAGCAGGTGCTCCTCCAGCGTCGACACCAGGCGATAGGCGATTGCCCGATGGACGCCGAGCGCCTCGGCGATTTCGGCAATCGTCAGCCCCTCTTCCTTCTCGGCGACGATTTCCAGAACGCGCAATCCGCGCGAGAGGGTCTGCAGGCTCATGCGCGCAGGTCCCCCGTGCCGCTGGTCGCCTCCGTTTCGTGCCTTCCGGTCATTTGGTGCCTGTCCTCCCGCATGTTCCCGTCAGACCCTGGCGCACCGTCGGCTCGTCAGAGTTGACAGGGCATCTCCGTCTCGGTAGTTTTTCATATATAGAACACACTGTGCGATATTAGTAAATTGCCAAAAGGAGGCCGGAGCGCGCCGGTCGATTTCCGCAAGGGCTGCGGACGTGGCGCGACAATTGGGCCATCGGGTGGAAACAGCGCGCCGCCGTCGTTTTGCGACAGGGCGCGGAGGGAGACGGGAGGACGCTCATGACGTCCAGCATGGCGGCGCCGGATGCGGCGACGGCCCGAGTCCGTATGGACGAGGCGCTGATGGAAGAGGCCCTGGCGCAGGGTTGTCCGGTGGCGCGCGCGGCGCGTGCGGGCGGATGCCCGATGGGCGATCTTGCCGCCCGGACCTCCGGGTTCGATCCCTTCGGCGAGGACTACCAGCTCGATCCGGCCGAGGCGCTGCGTTTTTCCCGCGAGCAGGCGCCGGTTTTCTACGCGCCGAAGCTCGGCTACTGGGTCGTCAGCCGCTACGAGGACATCAAGGCGGTCTTCCGCGACAACATCACCTTCTCGCCGTCGGTCGCGCTTGAGAAGATCACGCCGGTCTCCGACGAGGCGATAGCGGTTCTCAAGCGCTACGACTATGCCATGAACCGCACGCTGGTGAACGAGGACGAGCCGCAGCACACGGAGCGCCGTCGCGCGCTCATGTCCCACTTCGAGCCGGAGGCGCTCGCCCATCACGAGGCGATGGTGCGCCGGCTGACGCGCGAGTATGTCGACCGGTTCATCGCGCGGGGCGAGGCGGATCTGGTCGAGGAGATGCTCTGGGAGCTGCCGCTCACGGTGGCGCTGCACTTCCTCGGCGTTCCGGAAGAGGACATGGACCGGCTGCGCGACTTCTCCGTCGCCCATACGGTCAACACCTGGGGACGACCGACCCGCGAGGAGCAGGTGGCGGTCGCCGAGGGCGTCGGCCAGTTCTGGGCCTATGCGGGCAAGGTGCTGGAGCGCATGCGCGCCAACCCGGACGCCGACGGCTGGATGCCCTATGCGATCCGCCGGCAGAAGGACCTGCCGGACGTCGTCACCGACAGCTATCTCCACTCCATGATGATGGCGATCATCGTCGCCGCCCACGAGACGACGGCCCATGCCTCGGCGAACATGTTCCGCCGCCTGCTGGAAAACCGCCATCTGTGGGAGGAGATCTGCGCCGACCCGTCGCTGATTCCCAACGCGGTCGAGGAATGCCTGCGCCATTCCGGTTCCGTCGTGGCATGGCGGCGCATCACCACCGCGCCGACCGAGATCGGCGGTGTCGAGGTGCCGGAGGGCGCGCGCCTGCTGGTGGTCACGGCCTCGGCCAACCACGATCCGGCCCATTTCGAGAACCCGGACGACATCGATCTCTACCGCCACAACACCGCCGACCACCTGACCTTCGGCTATGGCAGCCACCAGTGCATGGGCAAGAACCTCGCGCGCATGGAGATGCGCATCTTCCTTGAGGAGTTCACCCGCCGCCTGCCGCACATGAAGCTGGCGAAGCAGGAGTTCACCTTCCTGGCGAACACCTCCTTCCGCGGCCCCGAGCATCTTCTGGTCACCTGGGATCCGGCGCTCAACCCGGAGGCGCGGGACGAGGCGGCGCTGGAGCCGCGCGCGGAGTTCCCCGTCGGGGCACCCAACGTCAAGGATCTCGCCCGCACCCTGCGGCTTGCGGACA